>Ga0207771_100953_pt1 | contig 14301 bp, 17 predicted proteins | sample A23M2SouthBayCA_2_FD_187731 | JGI IMG/M metagenome (GOLD analysis project Ga0207771, IMG submission 187731) | Aerobic enrichment media microbial communities from Eden Landing Ponds, California, USA - A23 M2 (2) (SPAdes) | ecosystem: Environmental > Aquatic > Marine > Unclassified | place...
GAGCCGGCAGACTGTTGTCGGGACGCCCTCCTGCTCGTAGTAGATCCGGCAGTAGTGTTCGGAGGCGCGTTTGTTCGCGCCGTAGAGGTCCATCGGTCGCGCCGGTGTTGACTCGTCGACCGGATTCGATTCGGGACGGCCGTAGACTGCCAGCGAACTCGTGTAGACCACGCGTGGCGCGGGATCGGCCGAAGCCGCCGCGTCGAGGATATTCACTGTGCCTTTGGCGTTGATGTCGACGTCCATCTGTGGCTCGCGGCCTGCGTGTGCCCGGTCGTTCTGTGCGGCACAGTGATAGACGACGTCGCTGTCGGCGACGAGGTCGGCCACCAGCGACTCGTCTCGAAGGTCGCCCTCGACGATCCTGACCTGCTCGGCGATGTCGGCGACGTTGGCGCGCTTGCCACCGAGATGGGGCAGTAGTGCGTCCAGTAGTGTGACGTCCGTGCCGTGCTTGACCAGCCTGTGAGCGAGGTTGCTGCCGATAAATCCCAGTCCCCCAGTGATCAGGACGTGGCGTCCCTTCCAGTCAGTCATGGCTTCGCTTGATCGGGCCAGACGAAAAAGCTACCCTCCCTGCAACACTGCCCACCCGATGTCGGCGAATTCCCGATATAGATCGACGTTTAGCGGATTATAGAGTGCCGTCCGAAGGCCGGCACGCGCGCCGCTCGCGTAGTCGCCCTGATCGTAGAGGCGGTACCGCATCTCCCGAAGAGAGTGATTTGACATCGCCCGGACGAATCGCCGCCGGGTCACTGGGGGATTACCGCCAGCGTAGCGCCACCGGAGTCGCCGCAGCACGACCTTCTCCTCGGCGAACACCGTCTCGGAACGACGGCCGAGATTCGCGTGACCCTCGTCGCGGAGCATCCGAACGATCGGGTCAGCCATCTCGTAGACGGCGTCGTAATACTGGGCGGCGTCGAGCCAGTGTTCCCAGTCACTGACGACCCTTAGGTCAGGGTCACCCCAGGGATGCGGGCCGTCGGGGAGGTGGTCACGGCGGAACAGTACCGACGGGCTGGCGATGGACATTCCTTCGATGTAGAGGTCGCTGAAGAACTCGCCAGCGTCGATCTTTCCGGCCCCTTTCCAGTCGCCCCAGCTTGTGAATACCTCACCCTGCAAATTGACGAACTCCGCGGGCGAGTAGACCAGTCCCACGTCGGGGTTCTCGTCGAGGATTGCGACCTGCCGTTCGAGCCGCCCTGGCAACGAGATGTCGTCCTGTGGATGGACACCCAGGTACTCCCCATTCGCCAGCGTGATCGCCGTGCTCGTGGCGGCCGTCACACCCTGATTCTCCTGACGAACGTAGGTAATGTCCTCGTGGGGGAGGAACTGCTCGATGACGCGCTCGCTGTCGTCGGGCGAGCCGTCGTTGACGATCACGAGTTCGACCGAGTCCAGGGACTGGTCGAGAACCGACTCGATCGCATCTGCGACGTAGTCTTCCCCGCCGTAGACCGGCATCAGGAAGCTCACGCGGTACTGCCGGGGCATCGTCTCGTTCGGGTCGACGGCGGATGGGTATATGAAACCACTCCGAACACGGGCACGTTCGGGAACGCCTTTAGGCCGAGGCCGATAATCCGATAGCATGACTGACGCGAGTGCGTCCGACGACGCCTGGTTCGCTGGGGTCGATCGGGACGACACCGACGCCGCCCGCGCAGCGATCGAGGAGAGGTCGGCCGCGGAACCCCGTGACTGGCCCACCGAAGCCGTCGATGCGGGCGTCGTCGAAGATCACGAAGCCTACTACGAGTGGCTCCGATCGGAGACGATCGACGCCGCACGCACAGTCGCAAACGAGCGTGAGCGTGCCGACGACCAGCAGTTGATCCATCTCCTTCGAGCGATGGACGACTGTGAGCGAACGGCGAACGAACTGGCCGAGCGCGTCGCCGAGTGGGGCGGTAGTCGCTTCGGCGAGTCCGGAAGCGGCGTCGAATTCGCTGCAGAGATTGCCAACCGGGAAGCCGACGATCCGGCGACAGAACGGCTTGTCGCGCTCGCACAGGAGGTCGTCGACCTCGACAGCGAAGCCCGAGAGATCCGTGAGACGATCGAGCTACTCGCGCCGGACGTCGCGCCGAATCTCGCGGCGATGGCCGGACCAGTTCTCATGGCTCGACTTATCTCTCTTGCTGGCGGGCTCAAACAACTGGCGCGTTCGACCAGCGGGACGGTACAGGTCCTCGGCGCGGAGGACGCGCTCTTCGCCCATCTCACGGGCAACGCTCCTTCGCCGAAACACGGGATTATCTACACCCACGAGTACGTCCACGGGACCGACCCCGAACACCGCGGCTCGGCTGCGCGCGCACTCGCAGGCAAACTCACGCTCGCCGCACGTGTCGATCACTACAGTGGCGAGCGCAAGCCAGAACTCGACGCCGAACTCGACGAGCGCATTGCGACTATCCGCGCCCGGGGGGAGGACGTATGACCCTCCCCGAAGGCGTCGAGCGACGCGAGCTCGGCGGTCGTGAGGCACTGGCGACGGAGGGCCCGACGGTCTCGGACGAACCGACAGTTGGAGAATGGCGACGCTGGAACCCCGATCGATCGAAGGTCGGGGCCATGCTCGAACATGGGATGGATCACGGACTCGACGGCGGCGAAACCGTCCTCTATCTCGGCGCAGCCAGCGGGACCACCGTAAGCCACGTTGCGGACTTCGCGGGGCCGACCTACGCCATCGAATTCGCGGCCCGGCCGATGCGCGACCTCGTCGGTGTCGCCGAGGATCGCGAGCGACTCTTTCCCCTCCTGAAAGACGCTCGAAAGCCCGAGACCTACGCCCACGTCGTCGAGCCGGTCGACGTGTTGATCCAGGATGTCGCGACCCGGGGCCAGGCCGCGGTCGCGCTCGCCAACCGCCAGTTCCTCGACGACGATGGACGACTGCTCATGGCAATCAAAGCCCGGAGTGAGGACGTGACGGCCGATCCCGAGACGGTCTTCGACGAGGTGGTCGAGACACTCGAAGACGGGTACGAGATCGTCGACCGACGGCGACTGGAGCCGTATCACGACGACCATCTGGGCGTGGTTGCGGTGCCGCGAGCGGGCGAGCGGTAACACTCCCGTAACGAGAACGTTTTAGCGGCCAGCACCCAAACCCGTCGTATCGATGGACACGGGCTCTGCGTCGCCGTTCACCCGTCTGGGAACGCTGGGTATCGAAGAGGAGTTCTACGTTGTCGACGAGGCGGGCCGACCCACCTCCGGCACGGACGAACTGGTCTACGAGACTGACCCGCCAGCCGTGCTCGAAGACAAACTCGACCACGAACTGTTCAAGACCGTCATCGAGATCCAGACGCGCCTGATCGAGGACCCCACAAATGCTCGTGCGGCGCTTCTGGAGGTTCGGAACGCGCTTGTCGAGCACGCCCGCGAGCACGGCTTCGACATCGCCGGTGCTGGGCTCCATCCACTCGCGAAATGGCGCGAGCTCGAACACGCCGAGAAGCCCCGATACCGCAAACAGCTCGACCGAATCCAGTATCCTCAGCACCGCAACACGACCGCCGGCGTCCACGTTCACGTGGGCGTCGACGACGGCGAGAAGGCAATGTGGATCGCCAACGAACTGCGGTGGTATCTGCCTGTAATGTTGGCGTTGTCGGCGAATTCGCCGTACTGGAACGGTTTCGATACCGGGCTGGCCTCGGCGCGGGCGAAGATTTTCGAGGCGCTGCCGAACACCGGCATGCCCACGAAATTCGACTCGATCGAGGACTTCCGGGCGTTCGAGCGGCGGATGCTCGACACCGACTCGATCAACGACCGCGGAGAGCTGTGGTTCGACGTTCGCCCGCACACCGAATACGGGACCGTCGAGATCCGCGCCCCGGATGGCCAGGCCGATCCCGACCGGACGATGGCGTTCGTCGAGTACACCCACGCGCTCGTGCTCGACCTCGCAGCACGATACGAAGACGGCGAGTCCGGCGGCTCCCTCCGGCGGGAGACCCTCGACGAGAACAAGTGGCGCGCGATCCGCCACGGCCACGACGCGTCGTTCGTGACCCGGGACGGCGAGGATACTGTCACACTCGGCGACATCGTCGACCGGGAGTGTTCGCGGCTCGGCGTCGATGGCATCCGCGACATCTACGAGGCAGGCAGCGGATCACAGCGCCAGCGACGGCTCCGCGAGAGTGAGGGGGCTGACGCGCTCTGTGACTCGCTCCGGCTCGGAATCGTCGAGTCCTGACCGCTGGCGACCGGTGGGCGACAGGTACAATTGAGTCAGGTCCTGAGAGAGCACGTGACCCGAGCAGCCGTTCGCCAGGGGTTCGAGCACTTTGTCGAGGATGCCATCGATACCACTGCCGAGCACTTTAGCGTCGCTCGCGCGCTCCGAAACGGCGTCAGCGGGCCCGGCGGCTCGGCCGTCGATCGTCTCCTGAAGAGCTCCGACACAATCTGGCGACGCGTGGTCGAGCCCGAACTCCAGACGTATCGCCGACAGACACTGGCACAGTTCGACGCCATCCTCGACTACGCCGAAAGCGACGAGGGGATCGAAGCGTACCGCAAGCAGATCTTCGAACACGACGCATTTGCCAGCGCTATCCGCGAAGACGTCACGCAAGCACGGCGTTCAGAGGTCGTCGAGGCACTGCTCGAACGCCACCGGAAGCTGGGTGATGCAACGGTTCCGCTGATCGAGTCGCCCGAAGACGACTTCTGGGAGGCGGCGCGTACTACGATTGATCGCGAAGCAGCCGAGCGGCTCGTCGAACAGCGGTTCGTCTTCGTCGACCCAATTCGACCGCACACCGACGCGATCGCGATGCGGACGACACTCGATCCGGGCGAGGTGCTGGGTGGACTCGGCGGACTGCTCGGCGGCGGGCTCCCGACACTCGATGTCGAGTACACCGACGAGGCGATCCGGGCGATGCGTCGGGCCGAACAGGCAGTGATCACTGACGCGAAACAGGAGATCGATCGTCGCTTCTGACGTTCGAAGCGGGTTTCAGGCGAGAGAGCGAACGACGACCATGCAACAACAGAACGTCCTCGGGACGGCACTCAAGCCCTGCAGCGCAGACCCCGAAACCGGCTTCCTGCGGGACGGCAACTGCACCGCGGTCCAGCGAGATCCGGGCCGCCACGAGGTCTGTGCGGTCCTCACCGAGGAGTTTCTGGAGTTCAGCAAGGCACAGGGGAACGACCTCGTGACGTCCCGGCCCGACCTGAACTTTCCCGGCCTCAACCCCGGTGACCGCTGGTGTCTCTGCGTTCCGCGCTGGGTCGAAGCCCGCGAAGCGGAAGTCGCTCCCCCGGTCGTGCTCGAAGCGACCAACGAGGCCGTCCTCGATACGATCGACGTCGAGACGCTGAAGGAGTACGACGCACGGAAAACGGATCGTTGACATCCCGTTAGCCAGCGGGTGGGTGGATAACCTTATCAGGGGAATATTCATGAGTCTACCCACCTAAGAGACATCTATGTCAGAGACGACGCTCGACGATCGGGGTCGGCTCACGTTGCCCAAAGAGATCCGTGAGCGGTACGGCGACCGCTATCACGTCGTCGAATTACACGATGGGATCAAGTTGATCCCAATCGCGGAGGATTCACTTGACGCACTTCGGGCGGAGTTCGACGACGTCGAACAGACAGCCGAGGAATTGAGAGCAGAAGCACGCGAGGCGGCACTGGACGAGGCGGGTCGGTGAATGTACGTCGAGACGGACTTTCTGCTCGCCCTGATCAAGGATGATGACTGGCTCGGCACGGCTGCAGAGACGGTGTATCGTGAGCGCAAGGACGAACTGTGGACGTCGCGGTTCACGTTGATCGAACTCCTCCTCGTCGCGTATCGAGAGGAGAGGGATTGTGAGCGAGTCGTCGCCAATGCGACGAATCTCGTCGACGTTCGTGGCGACGTCGACACTGTCGTCGCGGCAGCGACCTACGTCGAGGACCACGGGATGACGCCGTTCGACGCACTGCATCTTGTCGAATCAGACGGCGACACGGTCGTCTCCAGTGACGAGACCTACGACGAGTTCACCACACGGCTCGACCTGCGAGCAGTGGACGAGGAGTGACGCTCTACGATTCGAATTTGGATCGACGGAAGCTTTTTAGATATGAATTGAATATGAATCTGCATGGGAATAGAGACGAGGACGGTCGGTGAGCGCGGCCAAGTTACCATCCCGAAGGAGTTGCGCGAACAGTTGGGGATCACAGGGGGCGACGAGGTCGTCGTTCGGGAGGAAGACGGGCGAGTGATTATCGAGCGCCAGACTGTTCGCGAGCGGCTCGCGGAGGGATATCGAGAACGGGCCGAGCGTGATCGGCGTATCGACAAAGAGATGGCCGGCGTCTCAGGCGAGGCCAACGAAGACCTCGGCGATTCACCGGAGTGGTGATCACCGTGCAAGTTACCCGTGGCGACGCTGTCGTCGTCGAACTCGATCCCACTAAAGGATCGGAGCAGCGGGGGACGCGGCCATGTCTGGTCGTGCAGAACGACATCGGAAACGAGAACGCGCCGACCACTATCGTGGTTCCGTTTACGACATCTTTCGGTGCGGAACGATACCCATTTGAAGTGTTCGTCGGAGCCGAGGAGGGTCCGCTGAAAGAGGACTCGGTTGCGCTCTGCAGCCAGGTACGCACGGTGTCAATCAACCACCGAATCAGGAGGAATCTCGGTTCGATCCCCGACGAACGGATGACAGACGTCGATCAGGCATTGCAATACAGCCTTGGGCTGGTCGAACCGTGATTCTCGCCGAGGTACTGACGAACGAACTCGAATATCTCGGCCAATAGCGTCGGCAGGGCGCAACCACTAAACGGACCTCACACCTTGTACCGATAATGACCGACTGGACGGAGAAATACCGCCCGTCAACGCTGTCTGAGGTGCGGGGCAACGACAAGGCCCGCGACGCCCTCAAAGAGTGGGCTGACACCTGGCAATCCCACCGCGAGGCCGTCGTCCTCCACGGCTCGCCGGGCGTCGGCAAGACCTCGGCAGCCCACGCCCTCGCGGCCGACATGGGGTGGCCGACGATCGAACTCAACGCCAGTGACGCCCGGACCAAGGACGTCATCGAGCGGGTCGCCGGCGAAGCCGCCAAATCGGGCACGCTCAGTCAGGGTGGCTCGGGCCGGCGAGTCGTCATCATGGACGAGGCAGACAACATCCACGGCAACGCCGACCGCGGCGGCGCGCGGGCGGTCACGTCGCTGGTCAAAGAAGCCGATCAGCCGATGATCCTCATCGCAAACGAATTCTACGAGATGTCCAAGGGACTGCGCAACGCCTGTCAGGACATCGAATTTCGGGACGTCGGCAAGCGATCGATCGTCCCCGTTCTCAGGGACATCTGTCGCAAAGAGGACATCGAGTTCGAAGACGCCGCACTGGACCAGATAGCGGACATGAATTCGGGCGACCTTCGCGGGGCGATCAAGGACCTGCAGGCCCTGACCGAGGGGCGAGATTCGATTGTCGAATCGGACGTCGTCACGGGCGAGCGCGACACGACCCAGGGGATCTTCGAGTACCTGGATGTCGTCATCAAGGAGGGAGATCCAGAGACGGCCCTCAAATCCTCTTACGACGTCGACGAGACGCCGGATGACCTGATCAACTGGATCGAAGACAACGTCCCCAGGGACTTCGAGGGGGCCGAACTCGCTCGGGCCTACGACGCCCTGGCGCGTGCGGATCAGTGGCTCGGTCGGGTCCGAAAGACCCAGAACTACAGTTTCTGGAAGTACGCTGGCGACAACATGACCGCAGGCGTCGCTGCAGCCCGCGGCAGTCAGAAAGGTGGCTGGACGCGCTATGGCCCACCCTCCTACTGGTCGAAGTTGGGGCGATCGAAGGGGACCCGGAAGACCCGCGATTACATCGCCCGCGAGATCGCGACGACCAACGGCGTCAGTATCTCGACGGCCCGTCGTGAGATCATGCCGTTCCTGGCGACGATGACCCACCACTGCAAGAACCGCGATCTCACCGTCTCGATGGCCGCTGCCTACGATCTCGACGCCGGCCACGTCTCCTTTATCACGGGCAGCGGCGAGGACACCAACAAAGTTCAGTCCATCGTCGAGGACGCCCAGCAGCTCCGGGAAGAAGATGCCGTCGAAGCTAGCGGCGGAGCCTTCGCTGGCGGCCGCGCCGGCCAATCGAGTGAGGGTGAGGGGAGCACCGACGACGAGTCAGCAGACGAGCAACCGGACGCAGACGACCAAGCAGCGCTGACGAACGTTTCTGACGAGGAGGCGTCCGAGACAGCAGCCGACGACGCTGACGACGGGCAGACTGGCCTCTCTGAGTTCATGTGATCAGCGCCGCGGAACAGCCGACAATATCAGTACCACTCGACACTGGTGATTTCGAAGCGAGCGCCGCCGGCGTCGCTGTCGAAAACGTCGATCTCCCAGCCGTGTGCCTCGACGATTGCCGAGACGATATACAGACCGTAGCCAGACTCGTCGGCGGCGTCGGCGTACTCGATCTCGAAGAGATCTGATTTCTGGTCGTCCGGAATGCCGACGCCGTCGTCCGCGACGTAGAAGCCGTCTTCGAGCAATCCGACTTCGATGTCGACCGTCCTGGGGGCGTCGCCGGACTCCCCCTCGACAGCGCCATATAGCCCCGGCTCACTGCCCTCGTGGCCATGCTCTACAGCGTTCGTAAACAGGAAATCGAACAGTTCGATCAGTGCGTTTCGGTTGGCAACGATCGTTGCCTCGGGTGGGTGAGTCAGGGTAGTACGCCCGGATTCGATTCGAACCCACGCACGCTGGGCAGCCTCCCGGAGGTCGGTCGGGTCGGTCGTCCGGGGGATCTTGCTCGTCTGGGCCAGCTGTAACAACTGCGTCAGGAGACGCTCCATCCGTTCGAGCGTGTGTTCGGTCCCCTCCAGCCGGCTGGAATCGCGCTGTGCACGCTCGTGGGCGACGTTCGCGAGCGCAATCTGCAGTCGGTTGCGGAGTTCGTGTGCGCCGAGCGTGGCGAACTCTTCGAGCTGGCGGTTCTTCCGTGCGAGTTCGCGTTCCCGCTCGGCACGGTCGAACGCGGCTGCGACGTTGGATGCGAGCACGTGCGCGAGTCGGTCACTGAACTCGTCGACAGTCCCGCTGGGGGCGACCAGCCCGAGCACACCGTGGCCGCCCAGCGGAATGGTAATCGCAACCTCGGCACTCTCGTATGGTCCCTCGAAGACCGCGTTTACCACCGTCGACGCGTCGGGCGTGATCGATCCGTCTGTGTCGACGTACTGGGTCTCGCCGCGCTCGTGTGATCGCCGAAACGCAGTCTGGTAGCGATCGAAGATCGATTGCTCTCCGTCCGTCTCGCTACTTTCGATCGGATCAAGCGATCCACCGTCTTTGAGCGCGACTGCGACAGTCGGGAGATAGTCGATCTCCCGGGCAATCTCGACGGTCACGGCGGCAATTTGGGGTTTGGTCGTCGCCCGCGAGAGTTTCCGGCTCGCCTCGTGAAGCGCAGCCATCAGTGTCTCTTGCTGTTTGGCCGGGGTGACGTCCTGTGTGCCGCCGACGATCCCGACGATATCGCCAGTATCGTCGTGCCGTGGGACTTTCGTCGTGCTGACCCAGCGTCGATTGCCACCCTGATCGACGTACTCCTCGATGTCGTTGATCATCGGCTTGCCGTCGTTGATGATCCGCTGTTCGTTCTCCCACAGTTCGTCAGCGTGGTCAGCATCGAACAACTCGTAGTCACTCATGCCGATCAGCTCCTCACGCGTGAAGCCATAGTTGCCGGCAGTGTGTGTGGTCACGTTCGCGAACCGGCCGACGTCGTCCTTGATGAACAGCGTGTGTGGGTAGTTACGAAGAAGCGACGATAGTTGCGCCGAACTGGGCTGGAACTCGCTGCCGTAATCCGCGGCGTACTCGATCCGCCGAGCAATCAATGCCGGCCGATTCGTCGGCACGCGAATCACGTCCGTCGCGCCGACCTCAAGCGGCGACTTGACCGCCTCGTACCCTTCCCGCAGCGTGTAGACAACGACCGGGCTGTCGAACCGTTCCAGTGCCTGTTCGAGAAGAGAGAGGCCGTTCACCTCGGGGTGATCGTCTGTCTCTGGCGCGTCGAAGATGACCAGGCAGTCCGGTGTCGTCTCGACGCGATCGATGTCAGAAACTGTCTCTGCGATGGGGATCAACGCCGATCGAAGCGCTTCTGCTACCGGCTGGAGTCGTCCGTCTGGATCGACAAGTGTGACACCGATACGTGACATGATTTTCCCCGCCCGCAGCGTCAGGTGCGACCGTATACGATAGAGCAACTACGGGGTATTAAACGTCCCGTGCGATTTCACCGTGCGAATAAACGCCACTCTCGTGACAGTATCAACTCGTGCTCACGAACTCCAGCAAGATACCGCCAGTATCTCGGGGGTGGAGGAACGCGACTTTGTGGCCCCAGGCTCCCGGACGCGGATCCTCATCGAGTAATTCGATCCCCATACGTTCGGCCCGAGCCAGCGCACCTTCGATGTCGACAGTCGCGAGTGCGAGGTGGTGGATTCCCGATCCACGCCGGTCGAGAAAACTCGCGATCGCGTTATCCTCCGCGACGGGTTCCAGCAGTTCGAAGTAGCCGTTACCGAAGTCAAGAAAGACGATATGCATCCCATCGAAGGTCTCTTCGTGGGCGATCGTGGTATCGAGTAGCGACTCGTAGCGCTCTGCGAGCGCCGCGGCGTCGTCGGTCGCGATCCCGGCGTGATCGAAGCGCATACGCCAGCAACTCGCGGGAGGCTTATCAACGTTGAGTCGGCACAGTTTTGTGTTTGTAGCGCAATATAAACACTATGGAACGAAACGTCGGTACCACAGATAAGCTCGTTCGAATAGTACTCGGCGTCGTCGCAATCGTCGGTGCAGTCGCACTCTTCGGCGGTGTGGGGGGACTGTCGGGCACCGTCGGGACCATCGTGGTACCGCTGCTGTTGGCCGTCGTCGGGGCGGTCCTCGTCGTCACTGGGTACACCCAGTCGTGCCCGGCCTATCAGGTACTGGGGCTGCGGACGCTCGGACGGTGACGATCTAGGCCAACTGCTCTCGGGACGCTCATCAGGCCACGTACTCGAATCGACCACCGGATCGACCTCGAACGGGACGCTCCTTTCACGTCCCCGGCTGGTACTCGCCGAAGACATCCCGCAACACGTCACAGATCTCACCGGTCGTCGCGTAGGCCTTCACGGCGTCGATCAACGGCGGCATGAGGTTTGAATCGGTCTCAGCAGCCTCCCTGACTTCGGCCAGCGCCGTCTCGACAGCCGCGTCGTCTCGCTCGGCCCGGACGTCGTTCAGACGGTCGATCTGCTGTTGCTGTTGGGCCTCGCTGATCTCTTCGACGTCCGCATCCTGTTGGGCTTCCTCGACGGTGTACTCGTTGACGCCGACGATGATCCGCTCGCCGTTCTCGATCTCCTGCTGGCGCTCGTAGGCCACGTCCTGAATCTGACGCTGTACCCACCCAGACTCGATTGCGTTCCGCATACCGCCGCGCTCGTCGACCTCGGCGATGATATTGCGGGCCTCCGACTCCAGACTGTCGGTGAGACTCTCGACGTAGTAACTCCCTGCCAGTGGATCGATAGTGTCGGCCGCGCCGGACTCGTGAGCCAGTATTTGTTGGGTCCGGAGTGCGGTCCGGACGCTCTTTTCGGTGGGCAGTGAGAGCGCCTCGTCCTTGCCGTTGGTGTGGAGGCTCTGGGTGCCGCCGAGGACGGCGGCGAGCGCCTGATAGGCCACCCTGACCACGTTATTCTCGATCTGTTGAGCAGTCAGTGTCGAGCCGGCGGTCTGGGTGTGGAACTTCAACTGCTTGCTCGCCGGATCGTCCGGATCGAATCGCTCCTCGACGATCGTCGCCCAGAGTCGCCGGGCTGCGCGGAACTTCGCGGCTTCTTCGAAGATGTCGTTGTACGAGGCGAAGAAAAACGAAAGCTGTGGAGCGAACTCATCGACCTCTAGCCCTGCTTCAAGCGCGGTCTCGACGTACTCGATTCCGTTGGCGAGTGTGAAGGCGATCTCCTGGGCGGCGGTCGAGCCGGCCTCCCGGACGTGATAGCCCGAAATCGAGATCGGATTGAACTTCGGAAGCTCGTCGGCACAGAACGCGAAGATGTCGGTGATGATCCGCATCGACGGCTCGGGCGGGTAGATGTACGTATTGCGCGCGATGTACTCCTTGAGAACGTCGTTCTGGATCGTCCCCCGCAACTCCTCGCGCGGGACGCCCTGCTGGTCGCCCAGGGCGACGTACATCGCCAGCAAAACGCTGGCGGGCGCGTTGATGGTCATGCTCGTCGAAACATCGCTCAGTGGGATGCCGTCGAAGACCGTCTCCATGTCCCGCAACGAATCAATGGCGACGCCAGCTTTGCCGACCTCGCCGGCGGCCATCGCCGCGTCCGAGTCGTAGCCCATCTGGGTCGGGAGGTCGAAGGCCATCGAGAGGCCGGTCTGGCCCTCCTCCAGCAGGTAGTTGAATCGCTCGTTGGTCTCGCTGGCGGTCCCCATCCCGGCGTACTGACGCATCGTCCAGAGCCGGCCGCGATACATCGTGGTGTAGACCCCGCGCGTGTATGGCTCCTGGCCCGGGAACCCCATATCGTCCTCGTAGTCCAGGTCGTCGACATCGTCGGGCGTATAGAGCCGATCGACCGGCTGGCCGCCGGTGTCGGTGGTAAACTGCTCGTGGCGCTCGCCGAACCGGTCAAGCGTGGGCTGGAGCTGTTCGTCCTCCCAGTCGGATTTGGCCTCGCGGATCTCCGCCAGCTCCTCCGGATCGAACATACATCTGCCTTCTCGCGCCCGGCCTTGAAGGTTCGGCGACGCACCGAAACGTATCTGGGAGCTGAGAGGCAATCGACACCTATGAGCGAGCGAGATGCAGTCCTGCTCGATCTCGACGGGACGCTCTGTGAGTACGCTCGGAGCAAGAACGACCTGCTCGCAGTGGCCTTCGGGGAACTCGGTGTCGACCCTCCTTTTTCGGCCAGCGACTACGTCGAACGGGTCGATCTCTATGCTGACCGGGCGGACTCGATGGCCGACCGCCGCCGGTTGTGTTTCGCGGAACTCGCCGACGAGAACGGATACGACCCCGTACTAGGACGGGAGGCTGCCGACATCTACGCGGCCGAGCGCGACCACAGCAACGTCCGGTTTCTCGATGGTGCGGCCGAGGCGCTGGAGTACATCTCCGAGCGCTACCCGCTCGGCCTGGTGACCAACGGCGGACCGGACATGCAAGACCAGAAGATCGATGGCCTGGGGATCCGCGACTACTTCGAGACGGTCGTCTACGCCGGCCACGACGTGGCCGCAAAACCCGATCCGGAGCCGTTCGAACACGCACTCGCGACCCTCGAAACGTCGCCTGATCGGTCTATCTACGTCGGCAACAACTACGAGGCCGACGTCGTCGGAGCCGCGAACGCAGGTCTGGACTCGATATTGATCGGTGAGCTACCCGGAGAGCGCGCGGTCGATCCGCTTGCGACAATGTCGACACCCAAAGATCTGCCGCGGATCGTCTAAGTTAGTCGCTGGTATCGTACTTGTAGGTCGCTTCGTCTGGGTCGATACCGAAATCTTCGGCTGTCTCGGTAGGTTCAGGCTCTTCCTCGTCGACTCCTGCAGTCTTGAACGCCTGTCGGCGGTCCTGTGGCATCTCGAAGTCGGCCACCGCCAGCCGCATCGGCACGGCGTCGGGCTGGATGTTCTCGCGTTTGGTCTCCAGCCGTTCCTGCAATTTTTCTGGGAGCGCGTCACTGTCCATGCCGTCGAAGCTGAACTGGGCGAGATACTCCGGCTGGTCGGTCAGCGAGTAGACGACGTCGAATCCTTCGTCACTGGCTTTTTGCACGAGGCGTTCGATGACGTGCGCGCCGACACCTTGCTCGCGCCAGTCGTCCAGCACGCCGATGCTGGTGAGTTCACAGATAGCCTCGTCGTCGGTCCTGTGGATTCTAATGCGGCCAAAGCCCGCCTTCTGGTTGGTCTGTTCGTCGATCGCGATGACGTAATCGCGCGACCGAAAGGCTGTCTCGTCCAGGCCCATCTCTTCGATCCGATCGAGCAACCACACTTCCTCGCGGTTCTTTGCATCCCGGACGTACATGCCTGTACGTAGGCTGGCCGTGTTCAAAAGGATACTGTCGGCGGGTAGTATCACACGGTGTCTCTAGCGAGCTGAAAACAGAATTTACTTATAGTAATTTCAAGAAGACCGTCGTAGACGTGAATCG
>Ga0207771_100954_pt1 | contig 14292 bp, 11 predicted proteins | sample A23M2SouthBayCA_2_FD_187731 | JGI IMG/M metagenome (GOLD analysis project Ga0207771, IMG submission 187731) | Aerobic enrichment media microbial communities from Eden Landing Ponds, California, USA - A23 M2 (2) (SPAdes) | ecosystem: Environmental > Aquatic > Marine > Unclassified | place...
CCGATCATCGACGCGCCCGCCGAGGGCGAGGCACAGGCCGCTCACATGGCCCGCCAGGGAGCCGTCGACTACGTCGGCACCGAGGACTACGACGCGCTCTTGCTGGGCGCGCCCCTGACGCTGCGCCAACTCACGAGCAGCGGCGACCCCGAACTGATGGACTTCGAGGCGACACTCGACGAACACGGCATCACCTGGGAGCAACTGGTCGATGCAGCGATTCTCATGGGGACCGATTTCAACCCCGGCATCGACGGCGTCGGCCCGAAGACCGCGGTAAAACTCGTCAAAGAGCATGGCGATCTCTGGGGCGCACTCGACGCCAGAGACGAGCACATCGACCACGCCGACCGCATCCGCGCGATGTTCCTCGATCCCACCGTCACCGACGATTACGATCTTGATCTGGACGTGAACCCCGACCTCGACGCCGCCCGCGCCTACGTCACCGAGGAGTGGGAGGTCGACGCCAGCGAGGTCGAACGCGGCTTCGAGCGCATCGAGGAAAGCGTCGTTCAGACCGGACTGGATAAGTGGACTTAACGACCACCATCTTTTTCCGCTTCGGGTTTCCTCGCGAGCCGGAGCTCGCTGTGGGAACCCTCGCGCAAAAACGTGGTCCACGCGAGCGTAGCGAGTGTGGGCTCGGGAGAGCTTGCTCTCCCGGTGGTGAAAAGGGCCGAACGCTCCCTTCGGTCGCGTTCGGAGAACCGGGCGACCGACCGGGTCCTGACGGACCGCTCGGTCGCCCGGATGCTGGCCGCCAGACCAAAACTGAATTGCCGACTAGACGGCGGTGGCGCGCGCTGTCGCTCGACGGAGGGAGCGACACCACTGTGCGAGGTCTTCGCGAGCCATCGGCGAGCGAATGGCTCGATAGACGAGTGCAACGAGTCTATCGGTGGATGAACGAGTGCAGCGAGTGAATCGGTTGGGGAGGCATGTGGCTGCGGTGCTGTGCAGTGCAGTCCTGGTGTCCTCGTGAACGAAGTGAACGAGGGCTCAGGAGTCGAGCGGTGCGTGGTTCGGAGCGAAGCGAGAACCACGATGCGAGCGGGAGCGAAGCGACACGTGAGCGAAGTGAGTCTCCTGGCGGAATGAACGGGCGAGGCTTGTCTGGGCGGTTCTGTGTGGGCACTATCCGAACGCAGTGAGGATATCCCGCACAGAACCGTCCAGCGGGCCGAGGGCGTTCAGTTGGCAGTGGTACCAGTACAGTTAGAGCGGGCCGAGGGCGTTCAGTTCACCGACAGCCACACAGACCACTTAGCGGGCGGCGTTCGTCGCATCCAGCGCCTCGGTGAGCCGATCCCGTACGAGCGCATCGGGGGGAAGAAATCGCCTCGTCGTCCTCGAAGGTGACGCGTTCCATCAGTCTCGCCTTTTCAGGGTTGCAGCTTCGACTGCATCTCCGTCACCCGATCCTGCAGTTCTTCCAGTCGGTCCGAAAAGTCACCCTCGGCGTTCTCCTGTAGCGCCTCGATCTGCTCCTGTGTCTCCGCGAGGAACGCCTCAGATTGCTCCTCCAGATCTTCGTGGGCCGACAGCAGCACGTCGAGTTGCTGGTCGACGGAGTCGACGTAGGACTCGGAAAGCGCTTCAGCGCTCTGTAGGCCGTCTTCGGTCGCCTCCAGCGCTTCGTCGCCGGCTTCTTCGATCGCGTCGAACTGCTGGTCGATCGCCTCCCGGATTTGCTCGATTCCCTCGGCCGAGCCGGGCACGGATTCCTCGATCGTGTCCAGCGAGTCGTGCAGGGCGTCGCGGGTCGCTTCGGCACCGCGCTGGTTCAGTTCGGCCTGACTTTCCAGGCCCGACAGCAGCGACTGATTCACCTGCTGCTGGAATTCCATGCTGCGAGTGAGTGCCTCGTAACTCTGTTCGACGGCTGAGCGCTGGAGTTCGAACGCCAGCGAGAGCGGATTGTCGGATGCCATAGCACAGTAGTTGGCGGCCTGCCCCATCAATCCCGGCGACCGTCCGCCCGGCCGACAGCAGAGGTTCGAGCACGAAAGCGGTGGGTTTTACGCGTCTCCGGGCGACGAGCCACGTGTCATGACCGACGAATTCCGGACCGAACAGGACAGTCTCGGAGAGATGCAGGTGCCGGCCGACGCGTACTGGGGCGCACAGACCCAGCGCGCCGTGGAGAACTTCCCGATCTCGAACGAAACGTTCGGCCGCCGGTTCGTCCGCGCGCTCGGTGTCGTCAAGAAGGCCGCAGCACAGGCCAACGAGGAGCTGGGCAAGCTCGACGAGGAGACGGCCGACTACATCGTCGAGGCGGCCGACGAAGTGATCGCCGGTGAGCACGACGACCAGTTCCCCGTCGACGTGTTCCAGACCGGCTCTGGTACCTCCTCGAACATGAACGCCAACGAGGTCATCGCCAACCGTGCGACCGAACTCTCTGGCGGCGAGATCGGCACCCGAGCGATCCACCCCAACGACCACGTCAACTACGGCCAGTCCAGCAACGACGTGATCCCGACGGCGATGCACGTCGCCGCACTGGAAGCCGTCGAGAAGGACGTCCTCCCCGCGCTCGGCACGCTGCTCGACGCACTCGCCGAGAAAGAAGACGAGTTCGACGACGTCGTCAAGACCGGCCGCACCCACCTCCAGGACGCGACGCCGATCACGCTGGGCCAGGAGTTCTCGGGCTACCGCACACAGATCGAGAAGGGGATCACCCGCGTCCAGAACACGCGCCCCCATCTCGCGGAACTGGCACTCGGCGGGACCGCCGTCGGGACCGGGCTGAACACGCATCCCGAGTTCCCGGAGAAAGCCGCCGAGTACATCGCCGAGGAGACCGGCATCGCGTTCCGGGAAGCCGACAACCACTTCGAGGCACAGGCCGCCCACGACGCCATGACCGAGGCCCACAGCGCACTGCGCACGGTCGCCGGCAGCCTCAACAAGATCGCCAACGACCTGCGCCTGCTGGCCTCCGGTCCGCGCAACGGTCTCGGTGAGATCGATCAGCCCGAGAATCAGCCAGGGTCATCGATCATGCCCGGCAAGATCAATCCCGTCGTCGCCGAAGCAGTGAATCAGGTCCACAAGCAGGTGGTCGGCAACGACGCCGCCGTCTCCGCGGGCGCGGCCGAGGGCCAGATCGACCTGAACCTCTACAAGCCCGTGCTCGCCAACGACTTCCTCCAGTCGGCGCGCCTGATCGCCAACGGTAGCGAGGTGTTCGCCGAGAAGTTCGTCGCCAAGCTCGAAGCCGACCGCGAGCACTGCCGCGAGCGCGTCGAGCAGTCGATGGCGCTGGCCACGGCGCTCAACCCCGCCATCGGCTACGACAAAGCCAGCAAAGTCGCAAAGCAGGCGCTGGCGGAGGACAAGACTGTCAAGGAAGTCGTCGTCGCTGAAGGCTACCTCTCCGAGGAAGAGGCCGAGGAGGTACTCGATCCGAAGAAGATGACCGAGCGAGTGGTGCTTGGCGAAGAGTAGGCTGCGAGGCGTTTCATCGCCGACGCCGTAGTCTTCGCCAAGAGTTTGAGGAGAAGAGTAGGCTGCGAGGCGTTTCATCGCCGACGCCGTAGTCTTCGCCAAGAGTTTGAGGAGAAGAGTAGGCTGCGAGGCGTTTCATCGCCGACGCCGTAGTCTTCGCCAAGAGTTAGAGAAGAAGAGTGACCAACGAGCAGTAAGCTCGGCTTCAGACAGTGACGTGGCCGCTGTGCCGGGCCGTTCGTCGATTCTGACTGGGCTATCGACGCGCAGTTGGACAATCTGTGCTTACGTCGTGAGTAATCGCGACGTACCTGTGAAACCGGTAACAACGGTCGCTGGCGTTTATTCACGTGATCGCGGTAGTACCAGAGTAGACGCGAGTAGGCGGCCCGGTGGATTCAGCCCGGTTCACCACCGTCCGCTCGCATCCGAGACAATGCACGATTCCGACTCGCAGTCCGACCCCGGTTCGGCGCATCGCTCGCTGACGACTAGCCGACGGCGATTTCTCTCGGCAGCAGCGGTCGGTGGTGTCTCGCTGTCCGGGATGCTCGGCACCGCTGACAGTCAACAGGTCACACAGATCAGACTCGGTGCGCGGATCAGGGGTTGGATCGGCGTCACACCGCCAGGTATCGAGGGTGTGACGAATCCGCTGCTCACGCTCCGGCCGGAGCAGCGCTACGAAGTCACGATCGAGAACCTCGACGGGATCACGCACAATTTCGTCGTGCAGGACGGAGAGAGTCGGTCGGTCGTCGACAGTGCGGACGTGTCCGAGCGTGGCGAGACGGTGACCGTCGAGTTCACCGCGAGCGAGGACATGGCCTCCTACGTCTGTCAGTACCACCCCTCGTCGATGCGCGGCGTTATCCAGGTCGCATCCGGGACACCGACGCTGACCCGAACACGGACGAGCACACCGACGGCGACGCGCACCCAGTCGCCCACCGAGACGGCGACCGGAACAGACACACCGACCGAGACAACGGCCGAAACGCCGACGGAAACGGAGACCGAGACCGAGAGTGAGACAGACACAGAGGCAGAGACGGAAACCGAAGAGCCGACCGAGGAACCGGACCCACCGAGCTTCGAGCAAGACCGCATCGAAGTCGTTCAGGGCAACGAGGCGACGATCACGGTGGATCTGGGCGGTCGCGAGGAGCTTGCACTTCGGATCGGGTCCGAGTCGGTCAACTACGTGGTCGAATTCACCGCCGTCGACGGTGATGGGGACGGGCAGGTCACAGTGGTGTTCGATACGTTCGTCGCGGGACGCGGAACCGACCCGAGTCTCAGTGCAGCGAGCGCCGACGACGAGATACGGGATACAACACAGGTGACCGATCAGCTGTCCGCGCCACTCGATTTCGCCCCGTATCCGATACAGGCACTGGCCGGTGAGCAGGTCGCCGCGTCGAGCCTACTCGTTCTCAGGCCGCGTTCACTGAGTGGGACCAGCGCTGCCGTTGCCCCACAGGGAGCGAGCCCAGCGGCGACGACCGAGTTCAGCGATCGGGTCACACGTCAGGGCACCGTCGCGAGCGGTGACTGGGCGCTGCTCGATGTCGAGATGGCGGGCCTCTACGCGAGCCTCGACGGCGTCGCAGCGCTCGAAGACGACGCGCTGGGCTACGACCTCGTGATCGAAGAAGCCGGCGTGGTCAACGCCGAGCCGTATCGAGTCCCGGTCTCGAATCTCACGCTGCTCACGTTCCCCGATGACGACCGCTTCCTCGCAGCCGTCGACAGTGCGACACTCGACGTGAACAGCACCTACAACGCGTCGTTTACGATCACGGACGCGAACCCGTACGTGCCTGACGACTCCGAGGAGCGTGTCGAGACCGAGTTCGAAGTCGTCGAACGCACGGCGTCGGTCGATGTCGACGGATCGGAACTGTCCGTTCCGCCCCAGAGCGCGACACTCTCCGGGACGACGACCGTCGCCCCCGGCACGGAACTGACTGTCTCGGTGTCCGGGTCGGCCGAGACGGGCTTTCAACAGATCGAACGACCGGTCGTCCAGGGCGACGGAACGTGGTCCGCCACGTTCGACTTTTCGACGCTGGACGCAGGGACGCAGATTTCGGTCAACGTACTGGAACTGGGTCCCGTCGTGCAGGGACGTGTCACCGCCGAGTGAGCGACACAGGAGTCACTCGGTCCCGTTCTCGCCGCCGGGCAGTATGCCCCGTCCGCCATCGTCCGTCCAGTGTGTGCCGACCCAATCGGGTTCGTCGACGGTCGCGTTACCCAGCCGCGAGTACGCGAACGTGTACTCGATGTGCTCTCGTTCGCCATCGCGCGTCTGATTGTAGCTGACGGCGAGTGATCGGACGAAGCCGTCGGGCGAGACGATGGCACGAGCGGTGTAGTCCCGGATGCCGTACCCGCTTCGGAAGGCGTAGTCGGTGCCGACGATCTCGTAGAACCGCGCTCCGTCGACGCGCGTCTCTGTGACAGTCACGTTCTCGGTTCGGAGGTACTCGTCGACCGCCGACCCGGTACGGCGACCGATCTGCTGGCGTGCTGGCTGCGGGGACAACCGCTCGTAGGTGAACGTGCCGCCCTGTTTGAGTCTGGTGTACCGTCCAGTCGAGTCGGCGTACAGGCCGTACTCGCCGAGATAGCTGAACTGCGCCTCTCGCGGCGCTTTCTTGCGGTTGGTCCAGTACGTGTACACGCTCTGGTTCTCGACGGTCGCCGTCTGTCGAATGTGGCCGACGAACGTCTTGTTCCCGAAGTATCGAATCCGGGTGTAGTTGCTCTGCCAGACGTAGGCCGTGCCGTTGGTCGCTTCGAGGTGGGCCAGGGACAGGCGGTCGACGCTTTCGATGCTGGCACCGGTCACGCCCGGCGGCAGCGGACTCGTCTCCGTCGTCGTCGCTGGCTGTGGCACCGGTGCCGGCGTGAGCGTGGACGTGTCACCGGAATCGCTCAGTGCCGAACAGCCGGCCGTGAGCGCGAGCGCGACGACGAGCGCGAGTCGAGCGTTCACGGACGGTACACAGGACTGCGACGATAAAAATCAGCGGGTCGGAACTGAAATCGATCGGATCGGCCAGTCTCATAGTGAGCCTCGTCGATTAGTTCCGGATCGCGCCGGCCCTGGGTCGGCGTGTACCGGTACATCGCGACGAGAAACAGAATCAGTCCCGAGCAGGCTCGGCGGTGGTGCTGTGGCGGTCCCACTGTTGATCGACCCACGCCGGCCGATCGACCGTCGTCGTCCCGATCTGGCTGTACGCGTACTCGTATTCGACTCGCCGCGACCTGTCGGCGGCCGCGATTCGGTAGCGCACGCTGATCGAGTAGACAAGCCCGTCCGGTCTGACGAGTGCTTCGACGGTGTAGTTCGTGACGCCGCCGGGTGCGACGGGGGTGTCGATGCCGGTCCCGTGGATCTCGTAGTACGGTTGGCCGTCGACACGAGTGACGGCGACCGTCGAGTTCGTCGCCGGGAGGTATCGCTCGATCGCCGACAGCGTCATTCGGCCGACCCGGACCCGTGCCGGCGCTGGACTGGTCCGGTCGTACTGGGTGTTGTTCTCGGTGTCCTCGAAGTAGACGTATCGCGCCGACGAGGTCGCGAACTCGGAGTAGTTGCCCAGATAGCGGGGCCGCCCGTTTCGCCAGACGATACGGTGGTTCGTCCAGTAGCGGTACGTCGATTCGTTGGCGACGTGGGCGACGTACTCGATATCCGTGCCGGTGGGATTGCCGCGCCGACCGCTCGTGTGTTTTCGTGCGTTCCAGGTGTAGGACTGGTTCGTGAGGACGGTCTGGTGTGCCCGGACGAGACGAGCCACGTCGACGACGCCGTCGCCGTTGACGCCGGGCGGAAGGATGTTGGACTCGGGCGTCGGTGGCGCAGGCGTCTGAACGGGTGCGGGGGTCACCGTCGCGGTCTCGCCACTCGGGCCGGTAATACCGCTACAGCCGGCCAGGACGACGAGGACGAGAACCGCGACTGGCGGACGCATAGCGGGGATTAGGGAGCGAACGGTAAAAATGGCGGAGACGATCGCAGCCGTGTCGACGCCAGTGTGACCACTCGGATCGGGCGACAACGGTGCGTTTTTTGCGGGTGGGACTCGGACCGCTCACTAATGACCGAGTACGACTACGAGGAACTGGGGCTGGTGGCCGGCCTGGAGATTCACCAGCAACTCGATACGGCGACGAAACTGTTCTGTAACTGTCCGACGGCGATCCGAGAGCCGGCGGAGTCGACGCGGTCGCTGACGCGCTACCTCCACCCGACCAAGAGCGAACTGGGTGAGATCGACGACGCCGCCCTGGAGGAGAGCATGGTCGACCGCGAGTTCGAGTATCTCGCCTACGACACGACATGTCTGGTCGAGGAAGACGACGAACCACCCCACCGCGTCGACCGCGAGGCGATGGACGTGGCTCTGGAGATCGCACAGCTACTGGATATGAACGTGGCCGATCAGGTCCACGTGATGCGGAAGATCGTCATCGACGGTTCGAACACGTCGGGCTTCCAGCGGTCGATGCTCGTCGCCAACGACGGCGCGATCTCGACCAGCGAGGGTGCAGTCGGCATCGAGGACATGCTCCTCGAAGAGGAGTCCTGCCAGCGCGTCGAGGAGACCGAAAACGGAGTGCGCTTCTCGCTGGACCGACTCGGCATCCCGCTGGTCGAGATCGGGACCAAGCCGGATATCCGCTCACCCGAACAGGCCCGCGAGGCCGCAGAGCGCATCGGCATGTTGCTGCGCTCGACCGGCCACGTCAAGCGCGGTCTGGGGACGATCCGTCAGGACGTGAACGTCTCGATCGCCGACGGTGCACGGATCGAACTCAAGGGCGTCCAGAGCCTCGACGACATCGACGACCTCGTCCGCAACGAGGTCCGTCGGCAGGTCGAACTGCTCTCGATCCGGGACGAACTGACCGACCGCGAGGCCACTGTCGGCGAGCCACAGGACGTGACCGAGGTCTTCGAGGACACCGACTCCGGGGTCATCCGCGGCGCGCTCGATGCCGGTGGCGTCGTGCAGGCCGTCCGCCTCTCGGGCTTCGACGGGCTGGTCGGCCGAGAGATCCAGCCGGATCGTCGCCTCGGGACGGAACTGTCAGACCACGCCAAGCGCCACGGTGCCGGCGGCATCTTCCACACGGACGAACTGCCGGCCTACGGCGTGACCGAGGAGGAAGTCGACTCATTGCGGGATGCAGTCGAGGCTGGTCCCGAGGACGCCGTCGCCATCGTCGCGGACGATCCCGACACTGCCGAGCTGGCGATCGAGGCCGCCGCCGAGCGCGCCGAGACGGCCCTCGACGGGGTCCCAGAGGAGACCCGTGACGCCAACGACGACACCACCTCGCGCTACCTCCGCCCGCTGCCCGGTGCGGCGCGGATGTACCCCGAGACCGACGTACCGCCGGTGACGCCCGACCCGAGCGAAGTCGAGACGCCGGAACTGCTGACCGAAAAGGTCGAGCGCTATCAATCCGAGTTCGGACTCGACGCCGGTCTCGCCGAACAGGTCGCGTACGGCCAGCGCTGGCGGCTGTTCGAGGACGCCGTGTCTCGGGGCGTCGACGCCACTCTCGCCGCACAGACCCTCGAATCGACGGTGACGGAACTGCGCCGTGACGACGTGGCCGTCGAGCACCTGACGAACGACCACTTCAGCGAGACGCTGGATCTGGTCGCCGAGGGTGAACTGGCGAAGGAAGGCGTCCCGGAACTGCTCGCCGCGCTGGCCGAGGAGCCGAGCCTGGACGCTGCCACGGCGGCCGAAGACGCCGGTCTCGGCAGTGCCGGCGAGGGCGAGGTTCGCGAGGCCGTCGTCACCGTCGTCGAGCGCCACGCAGAGCAGGTCGCCGACGAAGGAATGGGCGCGTTCTCGGCGCTGATGGGCGAGTGTATGGGCGAACTTCGCGGGAAGGCCGACGGTGACGTGGTCAGTGACGTGCTCCGCGAGGAGATTCAACAGCGTGCGTAGGTCCGTGGGCACGCGGCCACAGAAGCAACGTCGAAACGGTTGTTCTGACCGTGGGTTTTGTATATGCGGCAGGTCTAGGTGTTGCCATGCTAGACACCGGGGACCGCCTGCCACTCGATTCCGTCCCCGGTGGGACGACGTTGCTGTGCGTCGGCCCGCCGATGGCTGGCAAGCGACGACTCGCATTGCGACTGCTCGCCGACGGTGCGACCGACGACGACACGACTGTTCTCGTCTCGACGGACAGTAGTACCGCAGCGCTGCGTGCGGAGTACGAGAGCGCGCTCGACGACGCCGCCCCGGCCATCGGGATCGTCGACTGCGCCGGCGACGCCTACGGCGACCCCAAAGACAACGACTGGACGCGCCACGTCTCGATGCCGGCCAATCTCGGCAGTGTCGGCACGGCCGTCACCGAACTCTACGACGCGCTCGACAGCGGCCGCGCCGGTGGCGTCGATCGACTCGGCGTTCTCTCGCTGACGACGCTCGCGCTCAACGCCGACCTGAGTCGAACGATCCGCTTCGTCCACTCGCTGACACGCCTCGTCGAGGAACGGAACGGACTCGCCGTCCTGACCGCACATGCAGAATCGTTCGAGAAGACCGAGCTCCGACAGGTCGAAGCGTTCGTCGACGGCATCGTCTACACCAGAGACGGGACCGACGGACTGGAGGTCCGTATCGACGGGCTGGGAGCCACAGACGACTGGCACTCCGTGTCCATCTCGACGGCACCACGAAGCGAACTCGGCGTGCCACAGCCCAAGACGCCGGCACCCGGCACGTCTGAACCGACGGTCCAACCGCGAAACATCGCGTTCGACTCGCTGGCAGAACTGATCGAGCAGGTCGATAGCGATCGGCCGACGTTGACGGTGTGTAATCGTGAAAGCCCGGACGACCGGCTCGAAACCGTTCGGGCCTTCTTCGAAGAGCTGAACATCTCGGTCAGGGAGACGACACTGGCGACCGAGAACCCTCGCGACGTGGCACTCCTGCACCGTGGCCCGGTCCAGATGGCGTCGTCACCGCTCTCACAGCTCGCAAGCGGCGTCGAGACCGCCAACGCCGACGACGATCCGTTCGTCGCCCGCCGTGGCCCGGACGTACTGGAGGCGCTGCACGAACGGATCTTCGGCGCGCGCGGCGTCGAAAAGCAGTTCCTCATCGACGCCAGCACCGCGATCGAGATGACGGCGTGGCAGACCGGCGGCGGTCGCCTGCTCGCGGGCTTCCAGCAACTCTCACGCTACTGGGAGAGTCCACGTTCCCGGCGCGTCATGCATCGGATCGCCGACGCGGGTGTCGACGTGCACATCTACGGCGCCCCGGACGTGGTGCCAAGTCCCGACCGGCCGAACGTGACGATCCACCCGGACAGTTCCCGCGAAATCGAAGAGTCGTGGTTCGTCACCTACGACGGCGACGGCCGCACCGACCGCACCGGGTCGCTCGTCGTCCGCGAGACCGATCCCGAAGTGTACGAGGGGTTCTGGACCTACGAACCGTCGATCTCGCGCGACGTGTTCCGCTATCTCCGCGAAACCTACGGCGGCGTCGAAGAGCACGGCCAACAAGCGACTTCGTAGGTCACTGGGTCCGCTCTTACTGCTCGTCGTCGGCGAGTCGCTGTGTCGCCTGCCTGAACAGCCCCCGGAGCGTCGTCGTCTCTCGGCCGGTCGGATGTGCGCGCCCGAGCACTCGCCTGAAGAGCCGCCGGGTCTTCGCTCGCTTCTCTTCGGGGTGGCCGACCGCGTCGAGAAGGTCGGCAAACTGGTCGTGTAACCCCTCTATTTCGGATTGTTCGGCCCGGTCGTGGATCGTGTCGGGTAGCTGTGTCTCCCCGACGGTCACGTCTCGGAGTTCGTACAGGACGATGGTCGCGGCCTGTCCGAGGTTGAGCACGGGGTACTCGGCGCTGGCCGGGATCGAGCACACCTGATCGAGCCGTGCGATCTCCTCGTTCGTCAGCCCGACCCGCTCGCGCCCGAAGACGATGGCGGTGTCCGCGTCGATTGCGCCGAGGTCGTCGGCCAGTTCGCCGGGCGTCACGAACGGATAGCGGACGTGTTTGCGGTCGTCTTCGTTCGTGATGGCGGTACACCCGACGGTGTGGTACTCGTCGGCGAGTTCGTCGAAGCTGATCTCGCGGGCGTTGGGCAGGATGTCGTCGCGGGCCTGTCCGGCGTAGCCGTAGGCTTCACTCTCGCGGGGCAACTCCGGCGGGTCGACGAGGAGGAGATCGTCCAGCCCGAAATTCTTCATCGATCGGGCGATCGTCCCGATGTTGCCCGGCGTCTCGGCGTCGACGACCGCGATGGCAACGTCGCTCATCGAGACCTCCGTCGCCCGGCGTGTGTCGTGTCTGTCATAGGTCCAGTTCGTCGAGATCGACATCGAGTGCGTCGAGGTCGTCGTCGTCGATCTGTTCGAGTTCTTCTTCGAGTCCCGGGAGTTCCTCGGTGGGATCGGGACTCTCGGGCACTGCGTCGGGATCGTTGTCGACGTGTTCGACGCCGGCGTATCCCTCGGGGGCGCGTCCGCCGTCGAAGAACCACTCGTGGAACGCGTCCTGTAGCTGGACGGTGCCGATCACGTCCTCGTCGGCGACTTCCCGGAACCAGTAGACGAAGTCGGTCTCGTGGTCGGCACAGAGGATCACCTCGCCGCGTGGTTCCCCGTAGATCACCTCCGCGGGCGCACACTCCTCGATGCGGTCGTCACCGTAGGCGAGCCAGCAGGCGTCACACGGATCGGTCAGCCGCTCGGTGAGGCGCAACACCCGCGCTCGCGTGTCCTCGTCCATCGCCCCGAGCGGCCTGATCCGACCGTTGTCGTCGAACACCTCGTCTTCGTCGAATCGCCACCCCCGGAGACCGATGTTGACCTTGGCCATGAGCGGTCTTTGCCGGGGATCGACAAAAGCCACGCGATGCCGTCGGCAGAGCGCTTATTCAGTGTGCCGACGTACGACGGACTATGGCGGTGCTCTGGATCTCGGCAGGGGCGATCACGCTCGTCTCTGTCGGGCTACTGTGGAGGCGTGTTCGAACGCCGGACCGACGTGATCGGCCGGTGTTGCCCGCCCGATACTACAGTTACATGTACGCCGATCCGACCCGGTATCCGGGTCTCTGTTCGGCCTGTGGGACGGAGAACACTCCCGGCTACAACTTCTGCAAGGAGTGTGGCGAGCGACTCCCGGGCGGGACCCACACACGATCCGACATCGACATCTCCCAGATTTTCAGGGAGTGACGTGCCGGGAGCGGACTGTTTTTGAGGCCCGACTCCTCAGTGGCCCTATGCAGAACGTCGACGCCGCCGGCCTGGGCATCGGTGACGACTACCCCACGCGAATCATGGGCGTCCTCAACATCAGCGAGGAGTCGCCGTACGATCCGAGCGTCTTCAACGATCACGAGGAGGCCGCCGCCTACGTCGACGAGCAACTGCTCGGCGAGGGCGCGGATATCGTCGACGTGGGTCTCGAATCGGCGAACAAGCGCTTCGACGTGCTCTCGGCCCAGCAGGAACTCGACCGGCTAGAGACGGCTATCGACACGATCGAATCGGTCAGCGGCGACGCCGTCTTCTCGATCGAGACGCGCTATCACGAGGTCGCCGAGACCGCCATCGAAGCCGGCTTCGACATGGTCAACGACATCGCAGGATTCGCCGATCCGAAGATGCCCGAGGTCTGTCGCGAGTACGACGTGGCCGTCGGCAAGATGGCGAGTCCACCGGATCTGGAACGCCCCGGTGCGGTCGAGGAGACCGACTGGGCCAGTCGCAAATCGCCGTCGTGGGCCGAACGGGCCGATTACGTCGATCAGGTGTACGAAGCCCTCAGACAGAACGGGCTGACCGAGAAGACGCTGGTCGATCCGGCCTTCGGTGGCTGGTCGGAGGCAAAAACGCTCGACGACGACCGCGAGACGTTCCGACGACTGCGCGAGTTTCGCGCGCTAGAGCGGCCGATTCTCGTCTCGATCAATCGCAAGAACTTCTTGCGGGCGCTGGCGGACCGCTCGACAGACGAGGCACTGCCGGTGTCACTGGCCGCCACGTCGATGGCGATCGAACGCGGTGCCCACGTCGTTCGGACTCACGATGTCGCCGAGACGCTGGACGCCGCGAGGATCGGCGACGCGTTCAGCGCCACACCTCGCCACGACGATGCACTCGGTGTCGAAGAACTCGCTGTCCAGACCGGTCTCGACGTGGCGCGCTATCTCGACGTGATCGAGACCGACTTCGATCCCGACGACGGCACGATGCAGGCGTTCCGGCTGACCGGTCTCGACAGCGAGGCACGAGACGCATTGTCCACGGCGAGTACCGACACCGGCGTCACGGTCGTCGACCAGAACGCAGTGTTGGTGTTTGGTACGCCCGCCGCACTGGACCGACTGGCCGGTGCCGTGAGCGCACCCGATCGGCTCGTCGATGTAGTTAGCTGGCTAGCAAACGACGTGTAGTAAGAGAAAACTTATACCCAATGCCCCAGAATGAGCGGATGAAGGCCGAAAGGGCACCCGGGTAGGGGTACTTGGTCGTGCCATTTCGGCTCAAAACTCGGTTTATCCCGACACTAATCGTCGAGCGACAGCTATGGACTACGACGAGTGGAACCCAGTCTACGAGGCGATTCTGGCCGATTTCGGCTATCCTCGGGACGGTGACGAGACCGCACGCGATCGACTCCGGGCGTTAATCGGCGACTACCCGACGTTCGATCCAGCGACGCTCGGCATCGACGGCCGGCGCGTCGCCGTCGCTGGCGCTGGCCCGTCGTTGGCGGACGAGACCGCGCTGGCCGCGGACGCCGACCTCGTCGTCGAGG
>Ga0207771_100957_pt1 | contig 14282 bp, 11 predicted proteins | sample A23M2SouthBayCA_2_FD_187731 | JGI IMG/M metagenome (GOLD analysis project Ga0207771, IMG submission 187731) | Aerobic enrichment media microbial communities from Eden Landing Ponds, California, USA - A23 M2 (2) (SPAdes) | ecosystem: Environmental > Aquatic > Marine > Unclassified | place...
TTCTGACCAGCTCGTAGTCAGTGACGAATTTCTCTTCGCCGTGTTCGGCAAGAACGCGCTTGATTCCCGGCGTTTTGGGTGCACGCATGACGAACTCCACACCGAGATCAACGAGTTCGTCGACTAACTCTACTCGATAGAGGCCACGGTCACAGTAGATGCGGGTGATCGAGACGGCCTGTTGCGCCGTCTCGATCACCTCTTGGATCGCCTCGACTAGGGACGCTGTATCGGTCCGAGCAACGTGTTCGGACGCGAGCGTGAACCGCGCTGCCGGTGACACAATGCACAGTGTCACAAAGACGTAGGCGAGATCGGTCCCGCGGTCAGGGTTGATTCGTGACACCATCGGTGTCTGCTTTGAGCCGTAATAGAGCCACTCGTGGAGGTCTAACGCAACCTCTGCGGTTGTTGGAAATTGCCGTGCCCTCTTCGTCTGGGTAATCAATTGGTCGCGGACGCCATCGAACTGAGCATCGATGGCGTCCGCTTCCATCCGTCCGAGATTATACAAGAGTGATTTCGCTAGCGGACTCCGGTCTTCGAGGTCGAGATCATCGCCTCTCGTCAATTGCAGATGCCTGGCGCTGGTGTTGGTGAACTCTCGTTCGAACGCACTCCGAGTGAGGACTCTGGCGAAGTCCTCACTCGGATAGATGCCGTTGACCTTCGCTCCGAAATTCAGTGACGGATACAGCAACGATCCGGCGGCACGGCAGACCTGCCGTGCCTCGGCAGTAGCGACCATACTCTTTGTACGGTGCCACCGGAGAAATTCGATTCTCAGCCACTTCGGCAACTACTGTAAAGCACGGGGCTTTCTCCTTAAATCTCCGTAAGTAAAATAGTATGAGAAAAGCACTGAGTCGACAACCGCTCTCTCCGCCCAATGTTGGCAGTACCAGCCCTCTGACTAACCTTGGAATCTCATACTCTCACCCCCTCCCCCCTCGCAACGAGTGTATCGCCGATGGAGGCGACAGCCTTCCCTAGACACACACCCCTTCGTCCGAGTGAAAACGAAAAGAGGGGGTGGGTCCCCCTCAGCGAGTAGCGTCGTACCCCAGGGCCCGAATGACGATATCTGGATCTCGCAACAACCGATGCTCGAGATAACTACCTTCACCGCGACCACCACCGGTGTGATTGGATTCAGTCACGCCAAGGAATGACTGCTCTTTGAGGAGGCGATACACGCTGTCCTCTTCTAAGGGGTCTGTGCCCTCTTGTGTCGCGATCTTCGTATAGTGTTGGTAGATGCGGTGAGTTCGGAACAACTCTTTCTCGGGGTACTCTGCAGTCAGTGCAGCCAGCGCAGACAAGAGGTACTTCGCATGTGGGGTTGTTCCCTCGATGAGTTCCTCGAAGCGATTGATCTCGGCTTGTCTCACTGCCTCGTCGACGTGCTCGCTCGTTACCGCAGTGGCGTTTTCCTTCTCAGCCAAGCGTCCAGCCTCAGACAGCGTATCGATTGCCTTTCTGGCATCACCGTGTTCTTTCGCCGCAAGTGCGCCAATCTTGGGAATGACATCTTCATCAAGCACACCATCCTCGAATGCTTCTGCCCGACTCGCCAAGATCTCACGCAGTTGTCCAGCGTCGTATGGATCGAAGACGAGTTCGTTGTCCTGCAAACTGGAGTCGAGTCGTGCGTTCAGTCGCCCTCGGAATTCGATTTTGTTGCTGATACAGATGGCACCGAGGTACGTTTTCACTTTCCCGCTCTCTCTGGCCCGTGAAATACTCCGCAACAAGTCCTCATCAGCCAAGATATCAATCTCATCGAGAATGATGACACACGCATCAACGTCAAATTCTTCGAGGAGTTCCCACGTGATATCACGGTAATCTGCGGCTGCAAGGCCAACTCGTGGAATATCGATATCTGCATCCAGACTGTTCGCGAGTCCCCAAGCCATCTCTCGACTGGCTTTTGCGGTGGTCGGATAATCAGAACAGTCGATGTACACATGGTGGAACGAGACATCGTTGTGCGCTGCTTCAACCTTCGCTTCGCGGGTCACGGACCGTGCAACGAGGGACTTTCCAGTTCCTGTCTTTCCATAGATGATCGTCGTCTCCGGTGGGCCCCCGACTGTGGCTGGCCCGAGTGCGTGACCAATTGCAGCCACTTCGTCGTCCCGACCAACGATCCGTGAAAGCCCCGGGACGTGCCCAATCTGAACGAGATCCCGATTTGCGAAGATCGACCCCGTCGAGAAGATATTCTCTGTCTCGTCTGTGTCGCTGTTATCTCTATCTGTCATAAAGTGTCTCACTGATAAGTGACACCGATAAAATCTCCCGAGCGTAGCAGGAGTAAGCAAGAACGACGACGAGAACTGACAATAGCGTCCACCGAGCGGTTCTATGCTACTGTCGAAGCAGTCGATCTACTAGCGAATACTCAAATGCCATTGTCATTTCTGCCCTGGGACACCGTTTTTGGTTTTCACTCGGATTGAGGGGTGTGTGTGTTCCAGTGGGGAGGCACTATTTCTGGTTTTCACTCGGATCCAAGGGTGTGTGTCCTCACGGTCTATGTGCTCCTTTCCAGTTTCCACTCGGATTGAGGAGGGTGTGTGTTCCAGTGGGGAGGCACCATTTCTCGCTTTCACTCGGACGAGGGGGTGTGTGTGCGATTCGTGGTGCTTCGTTTGACAGCGACCAACAGAATCAGGCCCGCAAAGAACCAGACAGCCCCGGTCGTCTGAACGCGAGGACCCTATTGCTGTCCCTACCGCGTTACAATCCTTGCAACAGCCGCTGTTGGTCAGACACTTTCCCCTTTCACTCCACACCCATTCGGCTGGCCGATCAACTGGCATGGGTGGGATCGAAAGGGGCCGCCACGCTCCGGGAACCCCGGCGAAGTAAGCACGCGAGGGAACCGAGCGCGCACAGCGAGCCGCGGGACCGGAGCGTGCGGGGGCTTTCAGAGACCTCAACTGCTGGATTGTCTCCCGAAACACAACCGTTCTACGAGAGAGAATCTATCTAATTTTCACTCGTTGCGAGGGGTGTGTCTCCACGATACACCGACGCATTTCTAGTTTACACTCGGATCGAGGGGTGTGTGTCTGCACAGTATACCAGTCCATTTTCGCGTTACACTCATTGCGAGGGGGGAGGGAGTATGGTAGTACTCAGCCCACTCCCGCGAAACGGTCCTCAAAGCGAGCGTGCATGCCGTCTTCGGAAACCAGGACTCACTGGACGAACCAATAGAGAGGTAAAAAGCGGTGTTGCCGATCGCTCTACCGCGATTCAGACATTGCTGTCAACCAACTATATCAATGGTTTTAATTGTCCACGTTTTCTAACATCACTTACCGGTGCCCTCCATAGTACCGGTCTGAAGCCATCAATTGCCTTGCTGGTCGCTCTCACTGAAACGACCAGCCATTGAGTGGCTGCGAACCAACCCAATCCACGGTTGAACTCAGCCGTCGTGGGCTGATTGAAGCCGGAGATGCCCCACCACCATGCCACCACCTAGTGGGCATCCTTTTGCGCCACTGGAGTGGTCCTGTCCGTCTACAGCGTACACAGAACATTCACCGAGCCACCTCATGGTTTGGGTGTCGCGATGTGGATACTGACCAAGGATGAGCGTACGTGGCGTAAACAATTGAAGTCTCGAAGGTCACATATGCTCACTCCTTGGTTTTACTCCCGACTCCGTGAATTCGTGCTGTGACTGGATGAGTTTGAGTGTCTGAGCGAATCCTTCTCAACATGTTGTTGTGAGCGAATACGCGTGAATAGCAAGTCACTGCCTTAGTACTGGTAGTGAGTGTTGCCCTCTCGGAACGGGGGGTGTTCACAATGCCGTGCTGAGGACAGCCCGAGGCTCTTCCAGGGCAAGGAATATGTACGATAACGACGGACACATAGGACATGTCGATGGCCCTCGCTCATTTCGCATTTGGAGCGGCGATGACGACGCTTCTGATCACGTTTTTCCTTCCGGCTGTCCGGTATCCTCGAACGCTCCTCTTGGTGGGTGGTGGATGGGCGATGCTCCCTGATCTCCACTGGGTAAGTCCTGTGTTTACCCAACAACTCCATACGATCCATCAAACCTCACTGTGGACAGATCTCTTCTGGTTCCATCGGACACTGGATCAGGTTGATCCAACCGATTCAAAGGCAATCGCGGCGCTATTTCTCGGGTTTTTCATTCTCGCGACTGTGATCACAGAACACCGGAACTATCGCACCCCTGAAACGATCACGGCCACCTACGATTCTCTTCAAAACGAATATTCATAGGAACAATACGATCAACTAGATGTACTAAACGTCCCTTCTGTATTCAGATCACTGTCCCTTTCCTCGACTAGAGAGTTCCTCACTTACATTGTACCTCACAAGAGCGTCGCTCTTTCATCATCTCAAATAAATGTATTCTCGGTTTGTAGCGCAGTGTTCAGATAAGCTGATTCCATGCGAAGCTGAACGATCTGATCCAGTCGTCGGCGGTTTCTGCTTCGGCGTTACTGAAACAGTTTGAGAAGCAGACAGTTCGGCGTTTTATTTCTCTAAAGACACGTTCAACAGCGTTCCGATTTCCATGTTTTTCGTATCTGAAATCGAAGCCGTGGCGCTGACACGCAGCTTGTAACGAGTGCGATCCATCGACGAGAAACACGGCGTCGTCAACGTCGTGTTTCTCGGAGAGTTCCGTCAGAAACGAATGAGCGAGAACCTTCGTTGTCGTCGGTTCAAGTTTTGTATGGAGCAATTCGTTCGTCTTGGGATCGACGGCGGCATACAGCCAATATTGCTCGTCGTTGAGTCGGATCACGGTTTCGTCAACCGCAACGTGATCCGGACACCGTCCAGCATCGGGCTGTAGATCGGCCTTGTGGACCCAATTATGAACGGTAGATCGAGCACGTTCGACACCGAATATCTCAAGAATAGAAACAGTATTCGAAAGCGAGAGTCCAGCAAGATGGAGTTGAATACTGAGCTTCATCAGCAATCGCGGTGTCGCCTCTCGTTCAACAAACTCTAAGTCGATCTCCTCTAAACAACCGGTGAGGCGGTCGTTTTCGGGCATAGGCTACTCAGAAAACGAACCGCCTCACTCTTCATCCTTATCTGAACACCGCCGTTTGTAGGTCGTGTTTAGTTAAGCGTGAAAAGTGAGGCGGGAAAATTTCTTCGTGATCTATGCCAGAAATCACCCGCCTCAGTGGTCATAGAGAGTGGATTGATTTGGATTTTGTGGAGCGCGAGCGGACACCCGAGTGGATAATGGCACGGGGTATTCACTCGCACATTGCGGGCCTCTCGCTGTCGAATACCGTCGAATTACTCGAAGATCTGGGTGTCCAGCGCAGTCGAAAAGCGGTCCACGATTGGGGACAGAAAGCAGATTGACAGCCAGCATCTGGCCGATCACCGAATCAGATCGCGCTCGACGAAACGGTGATTCGGATCAACGATGAAAAATTCTGGCTGTACGCCGCTGCTGATCCGGCAACAAACAAGCTGCTTCACGTCCGTCTCTTTTCGACGACCACGACCGCACTCACCCAAATCTTCCTGCGCGAACTCCGAGACAAACACGATGTTGAGACAACCGAATTTCTCGCCGATAGCGCGAAACACCTCCAGACTGCGCTGCAACGGGCTGGTCTCCGATTTCAGATGTGTCGCGCTGGAAATCGGAATGCTGTCGAACGAATCTTTCGAGAGGTAAAACGTCGAACCTCGTCGTTTTCGAACTGCTTCAGCCACGTCAAACCTGAAACCGCCGAGTCTTGGCTTCAGACCTTCGCTCGATGGCACAATGCTCCAAACTAAACACGACCGTTTGTAGTGAACCAACGTGGTCCCCAAATCGAACCCCGTGAATCTCCACACACGTCCGCTATCTTGCGATTTTGTACGACAGTCCTCACAGCACCACGAGTAAGCGCCATTCGCGCGGAGTGGCTATTGGGCGCTCTCTTGCCTGTACAGTGGCGTCTGCAGCCGTCTGGGTGAGTGAGACGAGGATCCAGCATTTCACACTTGTCGCTACAGCCCGCAAGAAGGCTGTTTATTGGAGAACAACGGCTAGATGTCACTCGACGCGTACCCGCTAGGGCGTTCGAGGGAGTGCCCGAGATCTAGAAACGCGTCTGTGTACCTCTAGAGCGACGATTCAGGTGCGCTGTCGAGTGCAGAATTGGGCCAGACGGCAGGGACGTGAATAGTGGAAAACCGCCCGACTGAAGACGTATGTGATGCCAGAATGGAGTACGAAACGGGGCCATTCGAAGGGATTTGTGAGGGTGTGTACACCCTGGGAAGAGGCGCGCAAGTGTCCTCTCGCTCAGAGGAGCGTTCTACCGCCTGTTTCGTCTCCGCGCTCTGTGCCATCGCTCAGATCCACACATCCATTTTTTCTCCCTGTAAAACCCCTTCTTGCGAACGAGAGCGACGATTGTGGAAAATTGGCGGCAACTATGTTCGGGTACTGTTCTGGGCCGGTATCAGCTCACAGATGCGAAGTTGATCCAGACCGCGATCAACGACTGATTCGGGGTCACTAATGCCACTGAAAGAGTATCGACTGCGCTGGCAGTACGAGCTGCCCCATCAAGTGCTTCACCGTCTCGAAGTAGTCTCACCGCCCTTTGATGGAGAGTTCTTGTCGATCTTGATGACTGATCAACACAAATGATTTTGAGCCGGTTCATGACAACAAAGAGCTGCTATGATGTCTCCCACCAGCCATGCCACCTGTTCACTCAGTAATCCTATTGTCCACCAGTAGCAATACTTCCTCATGACCAACAAGTCAGACACTGCTACAGCAAGGATGGCCTGTCGATGCACAGCCACAGATCACTGTGGCGATCAGTTCCAAATCCGTGCGGACACCATGGATAAGGACGATTTGTTTTGTCCCCACTGTGGTGGGCCGGCTGTCCGACTCTAAGTGTCCTTTCGCTCGTCCTCGACCGATGACCGACAGACAAGCGATGACATAGAGTAATCGTTCGGCAGTTCACTCGTTCAAGAAGACGTTGAACCGTATCAGGAGAAATCGGGAGCATGAATCACGCCAACGAGAGCAAGTCAGACCGCACACAAAGCATGGTGAATCCAACCTTGGAAAATTGCCCCGGAAGTGGTGCTATACTGAGCAAGAGCGGCCGACTAGGAGTACCAACTGAGGGTCTCTCTTCGAGGGGCCTCCATCGAGTTGATCGACGACGAGAGAGTGTCTGGTGCGTGTAACTGCCCGAATTCGGTCTTTCAATAACTGGCCCAGAAGTCTATAATTCTGATATGTTGTATGTGATAGGGCGTCCAAGTTTAGTACCGTCTGGTGGTTTTGCCTAACCTTGAGAATGGTCCAATCTGTGTACTGTTTCGAAAGTACGTGAATGCAAACACGCTTAGATGCCCGAATTCGGTCGTCTAAGCGATGCCGAGTGCGCCACGCGCATTGACGCCTCGCAGAGACGGGTTTCTAGAAACCATTCAGACTCTTTTTTCTCTTACTACCGGTCGATTTTTCCAAGGTTGGATTTCGTCCGTTTTGTATCAGTCAGGACAGGGAAGAGGGTGGGTTCGCGACACAGTCACCCGAAGATAGGAGAGCTTGAACGGCGGCTGAGTTCCCCCACCGACACGCTTGAACCGGGCTCGATATCCCCTATCGAGATGAACACACGAACCAACAATGTTCCTCACAGTCGATCTTGGAGTGCCTGGCAGAACTGCTCGGCTGAGGCATAGCGATCATCTGGGTTCATTGCCAGTGCCTGCTCGATGACGGGGCTCACATCCGAAGAGACGGCTGCGATCGGTTCAGGGGAAACAATCTCACCTGCTTTGATCGCTTCTACAGTCTTCACCTCTGGCACTGGAGCCGATTCGCAGAGTAGCCAATACGTGAGGGCACCACACTGGTACACGCTCGTCCTCTCAGTAAGGTGACCATCGAGTTGTTCTGGCGCGGTGAAGGCAGACACTGTGTGGGTCCCAGTGGCCTGCTGGACTGCCCATTCGAGCCCCCACGTTGAGATCGTCACTCGCCAGTCACTCCCGATCGGATAGACGTGGACTCGCTCTGGGTGGAGACCACAGACCGGGTCAGCACTCGTGGTCGCCATCTCGGAGACTGCTGCACTGATTTGTTCGATCATTTCGATGCGATCGTCAACAGGTACCTCACCCCCGATCGACGCCAGTGTGTGTTCACTCGCCTGATAGGCAACCCACCGGGCGGGCTCACTCCCGTATTCGTATATGGGTGCAACAGCCGGGAGATTAGCAGCGTTGCGCCAGCGCGAGAGCCACGTCTCAAATGCTTGGTGGACTGTAGACTCATCCGTGTATTTCCGTGACAGCGCGAGAATTTCGGCATGCGTTCCGTCTCCCCATGGGGTCGAATATCGATGGAGACATCCATCTGTGTCGACGAACTGAACCTGTGTCACGTCGGGGATCGACGCACCAAGCTGGCCGGGTGTTGCTGGACCAGTATACGTTGTTGTTGCTTCGGCTTGTGTGTCCGTCTGTTGGGGTTCTGTCTCGTCGGATTGTGCGCGCTGTGCGACGACTTCGGGATCAAACCGAACGCCAGAGCGAGTGATGTCGTATCGCAGAAACCGGTGGTCTCGCTCCTCGAACTGATCTGCATCGGCGTCGTATGCCCGCAAGTGTTTGAAGTAATACTCTCGCTGGAGCTGCTTGGCTCGCTCACAGGCGGCCTGTCGAGACTGCTGTGTCGCCATCGCAGTCGTTCCCTGTTCGGGGACGACACTCCAGGCCTCTAGAAGTTCGTCATACCGGACTTCGAGACATTCGAAGAGCGGGTTCCAGTAGAGATTGCCCACACTGTACTGGGAATCCCATCGCAACGTACAGGGATGGCGACCGGTTTCCATCTTCGTTTTTGCGGCTCGAACGGCGTCGATTTGGCTATCGTGTGTGGCGAATGTCTCACCCACACGGGTCCCGTGCTCAAATGCTTCGAGCACCCAGACTCGTCCCTGTTTGATGATCTCGAGTGGGGGCTGCTCGGGCACGGCAATATCGTCACTCATCGAAACAAGGACTGACGCTCTCGATTCCAGCACGACACCAGACAGTCGATGATGTACATCTACTCAACTGGTTCCATAGACATCATAATCAGTCTACTGTTTGTTCTGTGGCTTCGAAAACCACCCAATCGCTATGTCGATACCGGCTCAAAGCGCGCAGCAAGATCTCCCGCAGCCTCGACAGCTTTGGTTGCTGTCGTTGCATCAAGTGTCGGTGCGAACGTCGCCTGCTCGTAGGCATCCGCAACGACCGAAATTGTGGCGGGGTCGATATCTGTCTCAGCCGACTCACAGGCAGCCAAGAACTCTCGGTGGGTCAATGAGTTTGGCAACTGCGCCTCTCGATTCGCGTGCTCACGGACCGAGGCATACGCAGCGACTGTCGCCTGTTCGATATCGTCATCGGAGAGCGCCGATTGTGCGTGATCTAGCCAGGGAGTCGTCACTGAGTCCCCACCGTTGGTTTGTGGCTCTGTTGCAGTGGTTGGTGGGGAAGGTTCAGCGTCTGTAGAATCGTTATTTCGTCGGAACCAGAGCAATGAAGCACCGAGTGAACTCAGGAGAACGATCCCACCGACAACCACGAGAGCGTCGCCCGATCCATCCCCTTCACTACCGTTCTGACTCACGTTTGGAACGCTCACCGTTGTTTCTGTCCGGGCTGACTCGAGATTCGTGCCGTCACCATCGAAGCGGACGACAACAGACAGTACCGATTGATTGGCTGTATCTGCCGTGCTCACGTTCCGGACTGCAATTTGATACCACCCGGTTTGATTGGTCGTCGTTGACTGGACTGTCTCTCCGACCGATACCGTGACCGACTGGCGAGAGACTGCCGTTCCATCGACTGTCGTCAGCCTACCTCGGACGAGGACACGCTCGGCACTTGCCTGTGTCACAGCAGTGAGATTCGTACTCGTACTCGTAATCCTGAGTGGCGTCTCTACTGAGATGGGACCGACCGCGAGAGTCTCGCGGTCGTGCGTGGCCACGACGCTCTGTTGCCCGCTTGGGAGCGAAGCTGGCACCCGTCCCGACAACGAGAGGCGACCTTGCTCGTCTGTCCGTCCGGTGGTGACTGTCGTTCCCAGCACTGATTGGATCGGGAGTCCTGGAACCGGCTGGCCATCGACAGTTGCGACGACCTGTGTCCGAACTTGATCGTCATATCCCGCTTCGCTTGGCGACACACCGATATCAAGCGACGGTGTCTCCTGCGTGACGTCGACGGGCACACTCGTTGCACTACCCAGATATGGAGACAATCCCGCAGGCAGAAATCGAACCGTCACGTTTGTCGTGTCCGTCGGGAGTGAAACAGGACGATGCACCACCTCGAAGGAGCCGTTGCGATCGGTTGTTGTCTCGTACGTCTGCTGGAATACTTGCAAGCGTATCGTGCGGTTCGCAACGCTGGTTCCATTGGTGGTTGTGAGCCGGCCAGCAACATGGAGTGGATCGGCGAACGAGATAGCAGTATCGTTGGCTGTCAGGTCCAAGACAGTCTCAACGAAGGTCTGTTCACGAACCGTTTCTTGCTGTATTAGGACTTCCTGTGTCTGGTTTGTGATTGCCTCTCTGGGCTCATTCATACTCACCCCAGTCTGGTTCTGAAGTGTCACGTAGTTCTGGTTCAATGACTGATTGAGGGCAGTGATTCGTTCAGACTGATTTTCGAGTTCACGGGCATATTCGCGGGCGGCAGTGGTGTTTCCGTTCTCTCGAGCCTGCTGGTAGTCCTCGTAGGTTTCTTCGTAGGACTGGACGCTCTCAGCGTACTCCTCCTGATTATTTCGCGTTTCGTTGAACGTCTCCGTTGCTTCATCGTCGTCACTTCCCTCAGTTTCGCCAGCAACGTCGACGTACTGCTCAAGACGCGTGTTATAATCATCTCCCACGAGCTCTCTTGCACGCTCGTATTCGCCCTGCGAAATTTCGATTGCACTGCCTTGGAGTTGACTGGTGAGTTCCCCTTCGATCCACTGGCTCACCTGCTGGGAATCACCAGGCTGATCGACGTTATCTGGGCGTTCGTGTTGGACGGTGGAATTGTTCGTCGCAGTGGTCTGCTGTGGATATGTCTCACGATCCACCTGATCAGACAGGTGTATCGAGTGGCTTCCTACTGCTGGTCCGGTCGCTGCAGTGAGCAGACTAACACAGAAGAGTGTGACCAGCCCCATCCGAACGCCCATCTGTTTCACATCCATTCCCTGTCGGTGAACCCCCAAATAAGCTAGGTATTGCGGACGTGTCGACGAGGGACGGTAGCGAATGCACCAACAGCTTAACCTTCCGGTATCCTGTAGCCCTGTGCAGATGCGTGTTACGTGGCGATACTGGATCACAGTTGGTCTGATGGTTGTCCTTGCAGTGTGGGCTTTCGTTGTCGAGTCCACAACACTCTTGATCGGCGTGGCAGGCATCGGCGCATGGCTGCTCACTCTCCAGTATCGGTTCGTCCGTGCAACTCAAGCAACTGTCGCAGCACTGACTGTCGAACAACAGGTTGATCGAACGCGTGTGACTGCAACAGAAACGACACTCGGATCGTTGGTCGTCCGGACGGTACAGCCGTCTCAGGTGGAAGTCTCAGTCAGTGGGTCGCCACCAGTCGAAAGCGATGCTCCAATTCCATGCTGTCGGCTCCAAACGGGTGAGACAATAGCCACGGTATCGTTCGAGCTGACATGGCCGGTTGCAGGGACATTCGAGTTCGATCAACCGACAGTCACATTCAGTGATCAGCGTGGATTATTCCAGCAGGATCTTGATAGCGGCTCGATGCCGGCGATGACGGTCGAACCACGAGCACCTCGCAACATCCACGTCGGCGAGGGTGGTGAGCGTGTCGCAGCGGGCTTTGGCGAGCATGACACTGGTCAGACTGGTGCTGGATTAACGCCAGCAGAGGTGCGCAAGTACGTTCCAGGAGATACCATCCAGCAAATCGATTGGAAGGCGACTGCTCGTCTCAACGAGCCGCATATCCGAGAATTCGAGGCAGAGACCGACCTCGAAACGATCCTCTTCGTTGATCAGCGGGCGGCGATGTCGACGGGGAGAGATGGGGAAACAAAACTCGACTTCGCTCGTCAACTGGCATTGGCTTTCGTCGAGAACGCCCAAGAGCTAGGCGACCCACTGGGCTGTTACACCATCGGTGATGAAGGGATTACAAACGCATTCGAACCCCGGACAGCTAATCAGCACTATCGAACTATTACACAGTGTCTTCGTTCACTGGAGACGACTGAGTTCTCCTCCTGTGCGCCTTCCACCGCAGCACTCGATCCAGGACAGGCACGGCGGACGGCGGAAGCCCTTGAAGAGGATGATTCATTCAGTACACGATTACGACCATTCTTCGACGCAACAGAGCAGTATGTGAGACGTATTGCCGACCAGCCACTTTTTGGCGCGGTTCGGACTGCAACAACCCGTCGTGATGGATCAATTCGAATGATCATTATCACTGACGACGATAACCAGACTGAGCTACGGGAGGCCGTCAAAGTCGCCCGCGGCGGCGACGGACAGGTGCTGGTCTTTCTCACCCCGTCTTCGCTGTACGAACCAGGAACACTTGACGATCTTGAAGACGCATACCGGCGCTATACCGAATTCGAATCGTTCCGGCGTGATCTCACATCACTTACCCGCGTTAGTGCGTTCGAGGTAGGGCCCAGTGACCGCCTCGCAACCATCCTTGCAGCCGGCTCGAAACGGCGCCAACAGAGGTCAAGACTATGACGACGGCCACGAACACACCGGGCGAGAAGACATCTGTACAGAGTCCCACCGAACAGCCCTCACAGAACGAATCCGAGCAATCAGGTGTGATTCAGCGCCGCTTCGTCGATCGATGGGACACTAATCGCTCATGGGCCGGTGGAGTCGCCCTGCTCGCAATCCTCGGCACATTCTGGTCTTTAAGCGGTCTCGTGGGAGTTGCTGTCTGGCTCATCCTCGTAGCTTCGTGGTTCATCTTTCCAGCCATCGTCCCATTCGCACTTGGCTATCTCGGACTTGTAGCGATGGCTCCCGAGACGAGTCTCACTGTAACACTTCCAGCACAGGTAAGTCTGGTCGGACTGCTCCTTGCCTCGATAGTCTCTCAGGATCGTTCACTGAGTGACATCGCCCGCTTCACTGCTACGGCGATTATCATTGCAGCGATCATCCACTGGAGTGCAAAAATAGCCAATCTCATAATCGCAGCTACTGTCGGCATGGGCCTCTTTTGTCTTGCCTCATATTTCCTGCATCGATATCTCCCCCTGACGCTGGGAATCGTCGATGACATTGATTCGTCCGAGTGATCGTCGTTGCCACGGTCGAGTGACTCGTACGACTGTTGTAAGAGACCGGTGGACTCATTGGTTGAGACGCTCGTGGTTCTGATACGCACGCATCTATGGGAACGTCACCAACCGTATTTGGGGGGAGCCAATGAGTACGGACAGCTCCGTCGCCTCAAGAGACTCGAATGCCGAGCCGACCGACGCAACCGCCGACTCTAGAGAGGAGATAGTGACCCAGGTCGAGCTGCTCGCCGAAGAAAACCGACAACTCCGAGAATCCTATACTCAGGCAAAGCGGACGCAGTACCGCCGGACTGCCTTTGCCCTTGGCATCCTCGGCGTCCTTGGTGTTGTCGCTGGCTTCTTTCTCCCTGGCTCACGCGATCTCCTTTTGACACTCGGTACCACCGGACTATTCGGATGTGTTCTGACACTGTACCTAACGCCGGAGAGGTTTATTTCGGCAGATGTCGGGCGGGATGTCTACAGAGCGCTTGCAGCGAACGAAGCCTCACTCGTTGGTGAACTTGCCCTTACAGAGACGCGAATATACGTTCCAACCAGTGACAGTGTTCGGTTATTCGTCCCACAGCAGGAGGCACACACGGTCCCCGATCCACCACAGCTTGCAGATACCATCGTTGTCGGCGACAATCCGAACACGAGAGGTATTGCACTTGATCCGAGCGGACGCCATCTGTATCGGTCGTTCGAAGACGCCGTCACCAAGACCGTCGCAGGCACACCGCTCGAACTCGCTCACCAGCTTACTGATGCACTTGTTGGGCAGTTCGAACTTGTAGATTCCACATCACTGGAGTTGGAGACGGATGACCAGCGTCTCACTGTTGCACTGAACGATTCTGCATACGGACCTATAGACCAGTTCAACCATCCCGTTGTCTCCTTCTTAGCA
>Ga0207771_100958_pt1 | contig 14274 bp, 15 predicted proteins | sample A23M2SouthBayCA_2_FD_187731 | JGI IMG/M metagenome (GOLD analysis project Ga0207771, IMG submission 187731) | Aerobic enrichment media microbial communities from Eden Landing Ponds, California, USA - A23 M2 (2) (SPAdes) | ecosystem: Environmental > Aquatic > Marine > Unclassified | place...
GAGGTTGCGCCTGCTGAAATCCGGGAAGCCCCGGCTGGTCGCTCGCAAGAGCAACCAGCAGACCAGGGCGCAGCTGATCGTGACTGGACCGAACGGAGACGAGACGGTGGCGAGCGCCGAGTCGAACGACCTCACCGAGCACGGCTGGGAAGCGCCCACGGGGAACCTCCCCGCGGCGTACCTCACCGGCCTGCTGCTCGGCCAGCGCGCCGTCGAGGCGGGCTACGAGGAGGCCGTTCTCGACATCGGTCTCAACACCGCCACGCCGGGCTCGAAGGTGTTCGCCGTCCAGGAGGGCGCCATCGACGCCGGCCTGGAGGTGCCGCACAACGACGACGTGTTCGCCGAGTGGGACCGCACGCGCGGTAGCCACATCGCCGAGTACGCAGAGCAGGAGGACGGGCTCTACAGCGGCGACTTCGACGCCACCGAACTACCCGCGCACTTCGACGAACTGCGTGACGAGCTACTAGAGGACAATGAGTAACGGATGGGAGCCGCGAACGCGGCTCGGACGGAAGGTCGTAGAGGGCGAGATAACCACCATGCGGGACGCCCTGAACAGCGGGCTCCCGCTGAAGGAGCCACAGATCGTCGACCAGCTCCTCCCGGACATGGACGACGAGGTGCTGGACATCAACATGGTCCAGCGGATGACCGACTCCGGCCGCCGGGTGAAGTTCCGGTGTGTCGTCGCCGTGGGTAACCACGACGGCTTCGTCGGCTACGCCGAGGGCCGTGACGACCAGGTCGGCGGTGCGATCCAGAAGGCGATCGAGATCGCGAAGCTGAACGTCATCGACGTCTCCCGCGGCTGCGGTTCGTGGGAGTGTGGCTGTGGTCGCCCCCACACGGTCGCGCTGCGCACCACGGGGAAGGCCGGCTCCGTCGAGGTCGAGCTCCGACCCGCACCGCGCGGGCTCGGGCTCGCCGGCGGGGAGACGGTCCGCCACGTGCTCGACCTCGCCGGCATCGAGGACATCTGGACGCGCTCCTCGGGCAACACCCGGACGACGGTGAACTTCGCGAAGGCGACGTTCAACGCGCTGCGGGCGACCAGCGAGGCGCGGGTCCCCCAGCGCGCCTTCGAGAAGCGTGAGGTGATCGAGTGATGGAGGCCATCGTCCAGCTCCGCGGCGAGGTGAACCAGAGTCAGGGCGTTCGCGACACGCTCTCGATGCTGAACCTTCACCGGGTGAACCATCTCACCCTCGTCCCCGAGACGGACACGTACCGCGGGATGATCACCAAGGTGAACGACTGGGTGGCCCACGGCACCCCCTCGGAAGAGACGGTCGCGCTGCTCATCGCGAAGCGCGCCGAGCCCGAAGAGGGCGACGCCGACATCGACGACGACTGGGTCGCCGAGCACACCGACTACGACGACATCGACGCGCTGGCGGCCGCCCTCGTCGACGAGGAGACGACCCTCTCCGAACAGGGCCTCTCCCCGACGCTTCGGCTCCACCCGCCGCGCGGCGGTCACGACGGCATCAAACACCCCGTGAAGGAGGGCGGGGTCCTCGGGAAGCAGTCGACCGAGGAGATCGACGACCTTCTGGAGAAGATGCGATAATGACGAGTAAGAAACGGCGACAGCGCGGATCGCGCACGCACGGCGGCGGCTCGCACAAGAAGCGACGTGGCGCCGGCCACCGTGGCGGCCGCGGCCGTGCCGGTCGCAAGAAACACGAGAAGGGGCTCTACCCGAAGCGCGGCAAACACGGCTTCAAACGGCCACAGAAGACCGACCGCGAGGTCGAGACGATCAACGTCCGCAAGCTCGACGAGGATGCCATCCTCTACGCGGAGGAAGGGCTCGCCGAGGAGACCGACGACGGCTACACGCTTGACGCGCGGGATATCGTCGAGGACGGCCACGAGGTCGACGCGGTGAAGGTGCTCGCCGGCGGGCAGGTCCACAACAGCCTGACCGTCACCGCCGACGCCTTCTCCGATGCGGCCGTCGAAGCAATCGAAGCCGCCGGCGGCGAGACGATCCTCACCGAACACGGCGAGGAGCTCGCGGCCGAGGCCGAAGAAGCTACGGACGACGGGGACACAGAGGAGTAAAATGAGCTGGAAGGAGACCGCCGAACCGGTACTCTCGCGGATGCCCAACGTGGCCCGGCCGGAGGGCCATGTCCCGTTCCGTCGCAAACTCGGCTGGACGGCTGGCGTCCTCGTGTTGTACTTCTTCCTGACCAACGTGACCATCTACGGTCTCGGCGGCGGGAGCGACGCGTTCGGCCAGTTCCGGTCCATCCTCGCGGGACAGCAGGGGAGCATCCTACAGCTGGGTATCGGCCCGATCGTCACGGCGTCGATTGTTCTCCAGCTGCTCGGCGGTGCGAACCTGCTCGGGCTGGACACGGACGACCCCCGCGACCAGGTGTTATACCAGGGGCTTCAGAAGCTGCTGGTGGTCGTGATGGTGATACTCACCGGCCTGCCGATGGTGTTCGCTGGCGGCTTCCTCACGCCCGACCAGCAGGTCGCGCAGTCGCTCGGTATCGGCCTCGGCGGGCTCCAGTGGCTCATGTTCGCCCAGATATTCGTCGGTGGGATCCTCATCCTCTTCATGGACGAGGTCATCTCGAAGTGGGGCGTCGGCTCCGGGATCGGGCTGTTCATCATCGCCGGCGTCAGCCAGCGACTCATCGGCGGCCTCTTCGCCGTCCCCGGCGTGACCGGAAGCCGTGGCTTCCTGTTCAGTTGGTACGAGATCATCGTCGGCGAGACGCAGCTCGGACCGGTGCTCGGCGGACAGGGCTTTCAGGCGCTGCTGCTCGAACAGGGCCAGCTCCTGTTCCTGTTTACCACCGTGCTCATCTTCGTGGTCGTCGTCTACGCGGAGTCGGTCCGCGTCGAAATCCCGCTGTCGCACGCCCGCGTGAAGGGCGCGCGTGGTCGCTTCCCCGTGAAGCTCATCTACGCGTCCGTCCTGCCGATGATCCTCGTTCGCGCGCTGCAGGCGAACATTCAGTTCCTCGGTCGCATCCTGTTCGCACAGACGGGAACGTCCGGGGGCGTCATCGAGCTGTTCGGCACGCGGATGCCGTGGCTCGGGGTGTACCAGACCTCACAGACCGGCGCGACCCCGGTCGACGGGCTGTTCTACTACCTCGCACCCATCTACTCCTACCAGGACTGGATGTGGTTCGCCGGCTTCGGCGGCACCAACGAGTGGTGGCAGATTCTCACTCGGCTGGGTGTCGACCTGACGTTCATGATCATCGGCGGCGCGATATTCGCCATCTTCTGGGTGGAGACGACCGGCATGGGGCCGGAGTCGACCGCCCAGCAGATTCAGAACTCCGGGATGCAGATTCCGGGCTTCCGACAGTCGCCCGGCGTCATCGAGAAGGTGCTCGAACGCTACATCCCGCAGGTGACGGTCATCGGCGGCGCGCTCGTCGGCGCGCTCGCCGTGATGGCGAACCTGCTCGGCACCATCGGCCAGGTCTCCGGAACGGGGCTGCTGCTGACGGTCTCCATCACGTACAAACTGTACGAGGAGATCGCCGAGGAGCAGCTCATGGAGATGCACCCGATGATGCGCCAGATGTTTGGCTGAAATCTCACTTTTTTTTAAATTAAAGGTCAATACCACACATCTGCAGGGAGATAGAGCGCCCGAAATTTCACCTACATAGAATAAGCAAGCGACCGTCAGATAGTCGGTCGCTCCGAGCGGTTCCTCGCTGATAATTACCATTGGTCTTCACGCTCCAGCTCGTGCCGGTGTTCACCTTCGCACCGGCGTTCGGCGTGACGCCCCTCGGTCAATGGGTGTTGGTCCTCTATCACGTGCTCGTTGCAGTCCCCATCGTCGCGTTCGTAACCGGTGCTGTTCCTCGTTAGTGCCACTCTGTGGATACAGACGAGAGCGCCCCTTCGACGATGCCGGAGGTGCATTTGCGCGCTGGATTCGCCAAGCTCCCGCCAGCTACTCGACTTCAGTCAGTTGCAGCGTGAGCGACACAACGGGTGAATCACTCATCGGGAGCGATTCATCATGAGCACTGAGTCTACGACACCGCGGGAACGAATAGCCCGGTATCGAACTACCCTATTTGAACTGCAAACACGATCTGGTGCTCAGCCAGTAGGATATGAAGCGGCTGCCCGGCGTCAGTCCACTCCCGTTTCTCCTTGTACGGTGATTCGCCGGTGTCGTCGGTATACATGACCGCTACGTCGTAGTCGCTGCCCATTATGACCTCGTTGTTGATTCCCTGTCTCGAATGCGGTTTCATATCGAGACTGGTATCGATGCTCGACGACTCGCCACCGCGTTTCGTCACCGTCAGATCGACCGTCCGCGATACCTCCGCTTCGTTGTGGATGATTACATCAGTCGCACCTCGGCGACTTCCGAATCCATCAACACAGCCAGCGATTCCGGCGAGACCGGCCAAACCTACACCAGCAAGGAAGCTTCGCCGTGATCGAGGTGCACTCATACGCCCCGTTCGATGCATATCGAGAAAAGAGCAGTCGTTACTTCAATCTCCATTTGACCGATTCGAAGGGTGAGTGATACCATATCCACTCCCGTGTTCGACTGTCGCCTTTCCTTCCGGCGATGCTGGTGTGATTACTCCTCGGGCGCTTCGGCGGTGACCCTGTCCAATCGGTCGACGTTGAACAACAGCTCCATCGCTGTAACGAGGTCGGCGGTGAGCCGCGACGACACCCTTTCGACAGCGACTCCGACACCGGCGACGCATTCGTGGTGGGTGCCCCGAGGCCGTTCGAGCAACCGCCGCAGACAGGTGGTTCGGCCACGCCGATCCAGGTGCCGACCCGAACCTTTTTGATTTAGGTTTGCCTAAAGAGTCGCGATGACCCCGCCTCGAAGCCAATACCCCGACGCCGAACGCGATACGTCTCGGGGGCCCCTGGCGGACGGAACACCCGAACTGAACAGCTACGAGATCCGTTCCGACCGCACCGTGTTCACCGAATCGGGCAACGCCGACGGGTGGATCGCGACCGACTACACCGTGACCCCGTCGGCGTAGTGGCTCCGGGGGTACTCGACCCCGCGATTACCGGTTCTCCCCGTCGACGTCGATCTCCGCCTCAACTTCGATAGTGAGCCCGTCGACGTCGAGTTCTCTTCATCTTCCGCCTGTCACCGAGTTCGAACTCCAACTCGTGGGGTTCGACTCCGAGGTCGACGTTGACGTCCCGGCGTTCCATACTCCCGTGTAGCTCCAGTCAGCCCCAAAGCGGTAGCCGGAGCGACTCGCTGTTCCGTTCCGCAAATTGTTTTAGGCCGCCCAAAAATTTGCGGGTGGATGCGCGATTCAGTGCGAGTGTCGGTCGAGTCGGACGGCGAGGAGGAGTCCGTCCGTCTCCACGACGACACGGGGAAAGTGTCCGCTGGCGGAGCCACCTTCCGGTTCAGCATCGACGGCGCCGAGCCCGCCGACGCGGGTTCCGACGACGACGGGGCTATCGACCCGGGGGCGTACGACGAGACCACGGGTTTCGACGGCGAGACCGAGCCCTGCTACATCGCGCCAGTCGCCGAAGTCCCGTCGGACACCACCCTCCGCTGCGAGGCGGTGAACGGGCGTCGCGGCACGGAGGTCATTCTCCGTCGGGAGAACGACGACGAGGTCTTCGCCTGGCGGAACTCGTGTCCACACAAGCCGAAGGTCCGTCTCGACCCAGGTGGCGGCGCCATCGTGGACGGCGAGCAACTCGTGTGCCACGAACACGGCGCGCGCTTCGAGTGTGGCGACGGGTTCTGCACGTACGGCCCCTGCCGCGGCGACGCGCTCGACGAGATCGACGTCGAGGTCCGCGACGGCGACGTGTACCTCTCCGACGAGCGGTTCGACGCGTGCAACCGGCTACGTTGACGTCGAACGACCTCGGTGTGGCGTAGAACGCGACGGGAGAACAGTCGCCAGCGTCGGAGAAAACGAGCACCGTGCGGGAACAACGTCGCGGGCTCAGTTCGTGGAGGCCCGCTGTACCAACGTGTCGTCGTCGAGGTATCGCTCGAGCGTGTGGGCGTCCTCCTCGAGCGTTTTGAGCTGTTCGCGGAGGAGTTCGCCGGTCGTTTTGTCGCCCTCTCGCTCCACCCGTTCGATGTGGTCGCGCATCTGTACTGCGAGCGTTGCGTAGCCGTCGAGGTCGCGGTCGAGCGAGGACCGCAGGTCGTAGTGGTGCGGAGCTTCGATGTACAGCGGGGCGTGCTGGCGGATCCCCATCGGACCACAGACCGGTACCCCTCCGAGGGCGTGGACGCGGATGGCGAGGTCGTCGGTTATCCCGGTGAGCCGGTCGGCGGCGTCTTCGAGGAAGGCCCCGACGTCGCCCAGTTCGGCCCCCTCGACGAGCCAGTAATGCTTGCGAACCTGATTGAACAGGATGTACAGCCCCGAGAGCTCCGAGTTCAGCGCTTCCACGGTCGCTTCCGCCGTGGCCCGGTCGATACGGAGGTCGTTCCCCTCGACCGTGTCCCACTCCCGTCGGACGTGCTCCGGGTCGGGTTTCCGGAGGTGTGGTGTGTCCGACATGGTCAGTTCAGCGCGTCCTCCCGAACGAGCGTGTCGTCTTCGAGGAACCGTTCGATCCCGTTGGCGTCGTCCTCGAGCGTGTCGAGGTGGTTTCGGAGCAGCTCGCCCGTCGCGGCATCACCCAACTCTTCGACCAGGCCGACGTGTTCGCGTATGCTCGCAACCAGCGTCGCGTACCCCTCGAGATCTCCCTCGAGCGACGGGCGGAGGTCGTAGAGGTCTTCGGCTTCCAGGTGGACCTCCGCGCGGTCCTGGATCGTTGGCGGCGTGTTCGGCGGAATCCCCCCGAGTTCGACGATACGAACCGCGATATCGTCGTTGATGTCGCGGACGCGCTTGTACGCGTCCTCGAGGAAGTCGGCCACGTCGTCGTGTTCTGCACCCTCGGCCGTCCAGTAATGTTTGCGCAGGAGGTAGAACAGGTTGAACGACCCGGCGTGGTCGACGCTGAGCGCGTCGACGATCACCTCGGCGTCGTCGCGGTCGATACGGAGCCGGTTGTCGCCGACCGTTCCCCACTCCTGACGGCGCTCGCCGGTGTCGGGCTCGCGGACCAGACCGATCTGTCTCTTTGCCATCGTTCTCCCTCAGTTGAGCGCCTCTTCGAGGACGAGCGTATCGTCCTCGAGGAAGTGGTCGATCTCGTGGGCGTCGTCTTCGAGGTCCTCGAGGGCGCCACGGAGCAGTTCGGCCGACGCGTAGTCCCCGAGGTCCTCGACGAGGGAGACGTGCTCGCGGACCCGCTCGATGATCTCGCCGTACATCTCGAGGTCGTTCTCCATCGACGTCCGCACGTCGTAGACGTCCTCGCCTTCGAACTCGACGGGAGCGTACTCCTCGAGCGACGCCGGTCCGCTAATCGGAACACCACCGAGCGCCTGAACGCGTTCCGCGATGGCGTCGGCGTTCTCCTCGGCGTCCTCGGCGGCGTCACCGAACCAGTCGTGCAGCTGCCCGAACTCCGCGCCAGCGACGTTCCAGTGGTGCTTGCGCAGTTGGTGGTAGAGGACGTACGTCGCCGCGAGATCGGTGTTCAGCGCTTCGATGACCTGTTCGGCTTTCGCGGTGTCGATGCGGACGGCGTTCTCCTCGACGCTGCCGGCCTCACGGCGAAGCGACTCTTTGATACTCATCACTGTAGTGCTAGAGACTCACACGCAATAAATATTGTCACAAAACATATATTTTTAGGGGTGCCGAAACGCGTCCGGCGGTCGCTGCTGAACCCCTATCGGTTCGGTACCGCTCAGCGAACCGATTGGGTTGGGGTAGTGTCGGCCGGTTTTTTGGACTGATGCTCCGAGTCAGTACCAGACGGTTCCCGCGTCGACGTTGATGTCCTGTGCGGTGACGTTGCGCGCGTCGTCGCTCGCGAGGTACGCGACCGCGTTCGCGACGTCGTCCGGGTCGGTCAGTCGGCCGAGCGCGGTGTCACCGGTGAACACCTCGCGTTTCGCCGCCTCGAAGGAGAGCCCGCGTCGCTCGGCCTGCTTCTCGATGACGCGGTCGATGCGGTCGCCGCTGGTCGCACCCGGACACACGGCGTTGACCGTCACGTCGTCGTCGCCGAGTTCGAATGCGAGCGTCCGTGTCAACCCGACGAGCGCGGTCTTCGAAGCGGCGTACGGCGTCCGGTCCTCGAGCGGGCGTTTTCCGCTTATCGAGGCGATGTTGATAACGCTGCCGCGGTCGCTGGCCCGGAGATGCGGGGCGGCGTGTTTCACACAGCGGAACGCACCGGTCGCGTTCACGTCCATCGTGTGCTCCCACTCCTCGACGGTCACCTCCTCGACGGGAGCGGTCGGCCCCGCGATGCCCGCGTTGTTCACGAGACAGTCGAGCCCGCCGAACTCGTCGACCGTCCGGTCGACCGCGGCCGCGACGGCCGCCTCGTCGGTGACGTCCGTCTCGACCGCGAGCGTTCGCTCCGGGTCTCCGATCCGCGACGAGGTTTCGTGGATGCCGTCGCTCCGCGCTGCGAGCGCGACGTTCGCTCCTCTGTCGGCGAGTTCGAGCGCGATGGCGCGACCGATGCCGCCGCTGGCACCGGTGACGAACGCCGTCGTCTCCGTCAGGCTCACGCGTCGTCGCCCCCGAGGTCGACCCCGCCGCCGGACGAGAGTTCGAGGTCGCGCGCGAGGTCGCGACCCGACTCGGAGACGATCCGCCGCTCGGCGGACACCTGATGGGCATGTGTCCCTTCGAGCTCGCAGATCTTCGCCGCCCACGGCGCGACGGCGTCGGCACCTTCGGCGGTCAGCTGCTGGTGGGTGAGCACCTTCAGGTACGTCGTGACGTTTACCCCCCCGCTGTAGCGTGCCACCTCCAGCGTCGGGAGGGTGTGGTTCGTCCCGACCGCCTTGTCGCCGAACACGACCGGCGCGTGGTGGCCGAGGAACAGCGACCCGTAGTTGTGGAGGTCGTCGAGCAGCGCCCGCGGTTCGTCGGTCATCACCTGGAGATGTTCGGGCGCCCACTCGTTGGCGACTGCTGCGGCCTCCGCGAACTCATCGACGAGGACGACCTCGCCGTTCTCCGCCCAGCTCTCGCGGGCGATCTCTTCGGTTTCGAGGGCCGGCAGTTGGTCGTGGAGCGCATCGACGGCCGCCTCGGCGGTCGCGCGGTCCGTCGAGACGAGCGCCGCCCGCGAGCGGGGGTCGTGTTCCGCCTGCGCGAGCAGGTCGGTTGCGACCATCGACGGGTCCGCCGTCTCGTCGGCGATGATCAACACCTCCGTCGGCCCGGCGAGGAAGTCGATGCCGACGTGGCCGAACGCCTGCCGCTTCGCCTCGATGACGAACACGTTCCCCGGGCCAGTTATCTTGTCGACGTTCGGGATGGTCTCGGTGCCGTACGCCATCGCGGCGATCGCCTGTGCACCGCCGGCGACGTATATCTCGTCGGCGCCGGCCCGGTCCATCGCGTACAGCTGTGCGGGCTGGACGGAGCCGTCCGCCTGCGGCGGCGCACATGCGATGACCTCGTCGACGCCCGCGATGACCGCGGGAACGATAGTCATCGCCGGCGCCGCGACGAGCGGCTTCCGGCCGCCGGGGACGTAGACGCCGGCGCGCTCGACCGGGACGAGCCGGGTGCCGAGGGTGACCCCCGTCTTGAACTCCTGTTCGAAGCCGTCGAGCCCCTCGGACTGTGCCTCGTGGAACTCCCGGACGTTCGCGATCGTGTTGTCGATGGTTCGCCGCTCGGCGTCGGAGAGCTCGTCGGCCGCCGCGTCGATCTCGGCGTCGCTCACGCGGAGGTTCTCCCGTTCGACGTCATCGAACTTCCGGGTGAGTTCGCGTACCCCGGCGTCGCCGTCCGCGCGGACGGTGTCCATGATCTCGCGGACGGATTCCGTTACGTCCTGTGGGATCTCGATCGATGCGTCCTCGGCGGATTTGAGATACTCTCGTGACATGCGCCGGAGTTTCGCTGGCGCGCGTAAAAAGACTCGCTCGGCGGCGACCCGGGGGAGTCAGCAAGGCGGCGACTGCGCCGTCGCCACCGCCGACGGATTCCCTACTGTTCGGCGGCGTCGGCCGGCTCCGGTCGCGGAACGGTCACGTCCGGCAGCCGCGATTCGATCTCCTCGCGTCGGTCGCCGAACCGGCCCGGGAGCACCAGCTGCTGGCCGAGCTCGGCCAGCGGCTCGTCGCTCGTGTACCCCGGGCCGCTCGTCGCGAGTTCGAACAGCACGCCGCCGTGCTCCCGGAAGTACACCGACCGGAACCAGTGGCGGTCGATCTGCTGTGTCGGGCTGAGCCCGGCCTTCCTGACCGCGGTCCGCATCGCCTCCTGATCTTCGTCCGTCGGCGTCTGGAAGGCGACGTGGTGGACGACGCCGGCCCCGGGTCGGCCGGCCTCGATGGTCGGCAGCACGTCGACGTACGCCCCGACCGGCCCTGCTGCGGCGAAGCGGGTCCGTTCGTCGCCGGGCGTGTCGCCCTGCGCCTGCTCGGTACCGACCTCGTCGAAGCCCATCGTCCGCAGCAGCTCCTCCGTGCGGTGTGGGTCGGCCAGCCACAGCGTCACGGAGTGGAAGCCACGAATCGCCGCCTCTTCGGGGACGAACGCGGTCCACGGCACCGTCGGGTCGTCGTCCGGTATCTCGACGGCGACGAGTTCGACCGGGAGGCCGTCCGGCGCTCGGAAGGGGAGCACCGTCTCCCCGAACCGGTCTACGCGGCCGTCGTAGTCGACGCCGTGGTCGTCGAACCGCTCCTCCCAGTAGTCGAGGCTTCCTTCGGGGACGCGGAACGCGGTCCGGGACACCTGTCCGGAGCCGACCCGTCCGCTTGGAACGTCCTCGCCCGGAAAGAACGTCATGCTCGTCCCGGGGGTCCCCTCCGCGTCGGCGAAGAAGAAGTGGTACGTCCCGGGCTCGTCCTGGTTGATGGAGCGCTTCACGAGCCGGAGCCCGAGCGTCTCTACCCAGAAGTCCATGTTCTCCTGCGGGTCGCCGGCCATGCACGTCACGTGGTGGATTCCCGGTGTCGGTGTTACCTCAGTCATGTCATCGAATACGACACGGAGCTACTTGAGTTCGTGCTGACGCCGGTGTTACCGGTTCGGTCGCCCGTCCACCGAGCCACTTCGGAGATAGTAACCCACTTACCGGCAGCCTTCGACGGCAGGAGCATGAGAGGCCGGTCCGTATGCGCGTAGTTATCGTCGGCGCCGGCGAGGTCGGATCGAACATCGCCGTCGACCTCGCGGCCGACCACGACGTCGTCGTCGTCGACATCGACGGCGACCGGGTCGATAGCATGAGCTACTCGCACGACGTACTCACCGTCCAGGGTGACGGAAGCGACGTGTCGACGCTGCAGGAGGCGGGCATCGAGGAGACGGACATGCTCATCGCGTCGACGGACGACGACCGGACGAACATCGTCACCTGCGGTACGGCCGATATCTTTCCGGATACGTTCACCATCGCACGCGTCAAAAGTCCGCAGTACCTCCGGACGTGGGAGCGCGGCGAGCGGGCCTTCGGCGTCGACTTCATGGTGTGTACGGACCTGCTCACGGCCCAGAACATCACCGGCGTCATCGGCCTCCCGACGGCCCGCGACGTCGACACGTTCGCGGACGGCCTCGTCCAGATGGCGGAGTTCGAGGTCCCCCCGGAGAGCCCCGTCGTCGGGCAGACGGTCCAGGAGGCCGACCGCTTCGCGTCGCTCACGTTCGCGGCGGTCATCCGCGAGGACGGCATCGTCATCCCCCGCGGCGACACGGTCATCGAACCGGGCGACGACGTGGTCGTCATCGGGAGCCCGGAGTCGGCCCGTGAGTTCAGCAGCGCCATCGCGCCGGAACAGTCCGTCCCGCGTGACATCGTCGTCGTCGGCGGGAGCGAGATCGGCTACCAGACGACCCGACTGCTCGAGGCACGCGGCTTCGCCCCACGGCTCATCGAGCAGGACGAGGGCCGCGCGCGCTGGCTCGCCGAGCAGCTCCCGGACACGACGGTGATGCAGAGCGACGCGACGGACCGGGAGTTCCTCGAACGGGAGAACGTCGGCGAGGCCGACGTGCTCATCGCGGCCCTGGAGAACGACCAGAAGAATCTGCTCGCGGGGCTGCTCGCCGACCGCCTGGGGACGGCACGCAGCGTCGCGGTCGTCGACACCGTCGAGTTCTCCGACCTGTTCGAGGCGGTCGGCATCGACGTGGCCGTCTCGCCGCGGGAGGCGACTGCCGAGGAGATTACCCGGTTCACGCGGGGCCGGCGTGCGGAGAACGTCTCGCTCATCGAGGGTGACCGCGCCGAGGTGATGGAGTTCGAGGTAGATGCCGACGGCGACGCGGTCGGCTGCTCCATCCGTGACCTCGCAGCGGAGCTCCCCAACGGCGTCGTCTTCGGTGCCATCACCCGCGACCACGAGCTCATCACTCCACGGGGTGATACGGTTATCGAGGTGGGCGACCACATCGTCGTCTTCGCCGACGCCGACGCGGTCGAGGCCGTGACTGCGGCGCTGTGACTGAGACGGCAGTGCGACCGCGGCATCGTGTCTGAGACGATGGATTGATTGCCGGGCCACGGGAGAACACGCCCGTGTCGAAGCTACCGTTCGTCGGCGACGGACTGCGACTCCGCGTCGACTGGCGCACGAGCGTTGCCCTGACCGGACGGGTCGTGAAGTATCTCGCCGTCCCGCTGTTGGTCCCGCTCGTCACGGCGCTTTTGTACGGCGAGGACATCGCCGTCTTCGCCGTCTCCATCGCGTTCGTCTTCCTGTTCGGCTTCGTCATCGAACGCGCCGCGCCGGAGCCGGATCTCGGCCCCCGCGAGGCGCTGTTGATGGTCGCGCTTACGTGGTTCACGGTCGCTGTCGTCGGGACGCTTCCATACCTGCTCGCGGGGATGGGTACCGACAGTACCCTCGCACACCCCGTGAACGCGCTGTTTGAGTCGATGTCCGGATTCACCACGACCGGCGCGACGGTGATGGGGTCGATCTCGCTCGAGCGACACTCCCACGCGCTGCTCATCTGGCGGCAGCTCACCCAGTGGATCGGCGGGATGGGGATCGTCGTGCTCGCCGTCGCCATCCTTCCGGAGCTCTCCGTCGGTGGCGCACAACTGATGGACGCGGAGGCGCCCGGTCCGGGGATCGAGAAGCTCACGCCCCGCATCGCGGAGACGGCTCGCGCGCTGTGGCTCGTCTACGCCGGCATCACGTTACTCGAGATACTACTCCTGTTCGGCCTCCATCTGGGTGGATTGGCGCCGAACCTCGACGGTGCCGTGGCGGGAACGGACCACGCGGCGGCGGCGTACAACGCCATCGCCCACGGGTTGACGACGATGCCGACCGGCGGCTTCTCGCCCGAGGCCCGCTCGATCGAGGCGTTCTCCGCGGCGGTGCAGTGGCTCATCGTCCCGTTCATGTTCGCCGCCGGCGTGAACTTCGCGCTGACGTGGCGGCTGGTCGGCGGTGATTTCCGTGCGCTGCTGGAGGATACGGAGTTCCGGGCCTACGTCGGCATCATCGGCGTGTTCACCGCCATCATGACGGGACTGCTTTTCACCGGCGGCATCGAGCCGGCCTCGGCGGCGTTTCGCGAGCCGTACGGCGCGATTCCGGGCAACGTCGAGGCGTCGCTCCGGCACGCCGTGTTCCAGACGCTCGCGATGATCACGACGACGGGGTACGCGAGCATCGACTTCAACGCGTGGTCACAGCCGCTCAAATACGTCATGCTGTTCGCGATGTTCGTCGGCGGGTCGGCGGGCTCGACCGGCGGGGGGATCAAAATCGTCCGGTGGGTGGTCATCATCAAGAGCGTCAAGCGGGAGCTGTTCACGACGGTCCACCCGGAGGCCGTCTCCCCGGTCCGACTCGGCGGCAACGCCATCGACGAACGGGCTGTCCGTGGGATTCAGACGTTCACACTCCTGTACATGCTCTGTTTCGGAGCCGGGGCGGCGCTCCTCATGCTCGACGCCGCACGCGTCGGCTACGACATCTCCGCCTTCGAGGGGATGGCGGCGGCCGCCTCGACGGTCGGCAACGTCGGGCCGGGGTTCGGCGCGCTCGGCCCGATGAACTCTTATCTGAACTTCCCGGACACCTCGAAGCTCCTGATGGTGTTCCTGATGTGGATCGGCCGCCTCGAGATCATCTCGGTGCTCGCGCTGTTCACGCGGTCGTACTGGCAGAGCTGAGCGCGAAACGGCTCAGATTTTAAGGGCTGGCCGTCGTATCGGTAGCTATGGGAATCCTCT
>Ga0207771_100965_pt1 | contig 14205 bp, 14 predicted proteins | sample A23M2SouthBayCA_2_FD_187731 | JGI IMG/M metagenome (GOLD analysis project Ga0207771, IMG submission 187731) | Aerobic enrichment media microbial communities from Eden Landing Ponds, California, USA - A23 M2 (2) (SPAdes) | ecosystem: Environmental > Aquatic > Marine > Unclassified | place...
GCGCCGCACTCGCTTGGAATCGTAGAAGTCTCGACAGCCGACGACGAGGGCTGCGAGCGTGCTCGCAGTCCGAACGTGGCCGGCACATCCCGCTTAGCGCGAGCGAAGCGAGCGCTAAGTTCGCACATCAAGTGAACACCGGACAGACGGGAAAAACAGCGCCGGGAGACCGGTCAGACGGCGTCGGTGTCGGGTTCGTCCCGGCCGCCGTACTTCAGGAACAGGTAGCTGAGCCCGAGCGTCGCGGCCATCGCGAAGCCGGCGGCGACGCCGACCGATTTCGCGACGTCCGGGAGTTGCGGCCCAGCACTGCCGGTCTCGAGCGTCTCGGTCTCGACCTCACTCCCGACGGCGATGGCCCCGACCATGCCGAGTTGCTCGTGGGGGGAACAGTAGTAGGTGTACATGCCGCCGGTCTCGAACGTGTGCGAGTAGGTGAACCCCTCGTCTTCGAGCGCGTCGCCCGACCCGCTCCAGCCCGCTCCTTCGGGCTGGGTGTTCGGGAGGACGTTGTGGCCGTTCGACACCCACTCGAAGTTGACCGTCGTCCCGGGTTCGATCCAGGTGTTCGTCGGCGTGAACGCGACCCCTTCTGAGCCCGTCCCGACTTCCACGGTCACTTCAGGACTGCCGCGCATGTCCGAGTACTCGCCACCAGCGGCGCCGTCGACGTAGCTGGGGAAGACGGGACGCTGGTTGCCGCCACCGCCGCCACCGCCTTCTCCTTCGCCGCTCGCAGTCCCACCGCCGCCTTCGCCTTCCTGTGCCGCGGCCGTCCCTGCCGCCGCCGATGCCGCCGTCGCTCCCGCGACGCCGCGCAGGAGCGCTCGACGCGAAACGTCCGCACTCTCGTCCATGCCCGTGTCTTTGAAACCCCCCGTAGTGAATCCTCCGAAAACGAACCACCGGTCACGTGCTCGTCACTGACTACCGACTGTCATTCTCCGTGGAGAGACTACCGACTGCCACGCTCCACGAACACTACCATCGATGACCGCCGATCCGAATGATCGACCCACACCGACTGCACTCCGATACCTGAAGTGGGTCCGACCCGGAGTGGTGGGTCGTCACCTCGTCGATATCGATCCCCGCGCCACACCGCTTACAGACGGGACCCCGAGACTCCGTCATCACGAATGTATCACACACGATATACGTCGTGTGATACGATAGCTGTATGCACAGCTGTCCCACGGACGTCCAGACCAGCCAGAAAGTGTTCCGTCCAGCCGCGTTCGGGGTCAGATCGCGAGGAACTGTGAGACGAGCCACTTGGTGAGCACGCCGGTGAGCGCGCCGATCCACGTGAGCGCAACGAAGTGGACGTACGTGTTGAGTTTGTGGCCACCGTCGACAGTCCGGACCATCAGCGCCGAGAGCATCGCGCCGAACATGATGATGACGATGAGCAGAAACTCGATGAGTGGGATGTTGTAGACCTCTGTGTTGATGAGCGTCCCGACGTCGAAGTCCGACGAACCGGTCTGGAGGTCGAGACTCATCGAGGCGAGGATGTTGACGACCTGTAACCCGATGAAAAAGGCGAACGTCGAGGCGGCGGTGATACCGTAGAGCAGGCCGATCAGCGTCGTCGTCGCCTGGTTGCGACTCTGGCGCAACTGGAGCACCTCGTTCATGTTCTCGCTGATGAGTTCCCCGAGAAGCTTGGGACTCCCGCCCATCTCGCGGCCGACGAGATACATCTCCGAGAACGTCTGGATCAGATGGGAACGACACTCGGCGGTGAAGTGACGCCAGGCTTCGGTGGTCTCGATGCGCATGTTCAGGCGCTTGTAGAGGTTGTCGACGTCGTCGGTCAGCGGCCCGAAGTCTTTCTTGCGCAGCGTCGAGAGCACCGTCGACGTCGTCGACTGTTTGGCCCCCTCGGTCGCGCCCAGCGCGCGGATGAAACTGGGGAACTCCCCGTCGCGGGCCTTGACCTTCTGTTCTTCACGCCTGATGACCAGTCCAGGGATCAACAGCGGGGTGACGGGGATGGCGGCGTACATCGGGAGCGGGAGCGGGTCGACGAAATACACCACGTCGTTCAGACCGACCGGCGAGACACCGAACATGCCGACCAGTGAGAAGACCAGCAACACCGCCGAGAGCCCCACACCGGTGACCGTGGCCTTGCGGATCGTCTCGTCGACCGGCGAGGGTTTGTCGGTCGGGTGGTACCAGACGGGGTCGTAGGGCGCCATCGAACGGATCGCGAGGTAGAAACCCGACTGGACGAACACGTAGAGCGTGATGACGGCGCTGACGGTCATCGTTGGGTTAGTGCCCGTCAGCACCGGGAGGACGACCGCGAACACGAGCGCGAACGTCATCGAGAGGATCATCGACAGGTACAGGTCCTTCATCACTTCCAGGTTGTCCAGCGTCCCCTGGTAGACCGTCTTGTAGTTCTGGATGATCTGTTCCTGTTCGGAGAGCAGGTAGTCGTCCAGTGCCTGCCCGGCACCGAGCGTGTAGCCGAGTCGGTCGAAAAAGTCCGCGACCGCGTCGCTGGGGACTTCTTTGGCGCGCCGGCGACAGGCGTCGTCGAGGCTCTGGTTCCAGGTGTCGACGAGTTCGACGACGCGACCGATCTCGGCGGCCATCTCGCCGTACTCGTCCTGTTCGGCGAGGCGACGGAACACCTCCATGCGGTCGATGTTCGTCGTCGAGAGGACGGTCATGTGCGTGACGACGAGGTGGAACTGGTTGTTGAGCTCTTTCTTGCGCTGGGAGAGCAGTATCTTGGGGTAAAAGAGCGCCGACCCGAACGCGAGCAGTCCGAGCAGCGGGATGGGAGCGCGGATCATCAGCGGCATCTGCAAGAGCAACGCCACGCCGACGGTGACGACAAAGAACACGGCCGAGGGGACGAGGATGACCGTGAGATACCGGTTCAGCGGCATCGGCATCCGTTTGTAGGACTCGGCGAGACCGCTCAGCGCGGCCGTGATCGTGAGTTCGAGCCCCGAGTTCGCCGAGCCGTCGGTCGCCATCGTGTTCAGTAGCCCCTCTGTGCCATCGTTCTAGTACTCCCGGTGGATATCGAAGGGGAGGCCCTCGACGCCGTCGCGCTGGAAGTCCTCTATCATCTCGTTGACCTCGTGGTAGCCGACGATACCCTCCTGGATAGCCCGGCGGATGACGTCCGCGCGGAACTGCAGGTCGTCGTAGATGTCGCGAGTGTCCTCGTAACCCAGCAGGGTCGCGATCTGCTCTTCGAGGACGAACGAGTTGTTCATCCCCTGGAAGACGATCTCGTCCTCGACGGGGTCCCAGTAAAAGGACTGGCGCGTGACGACCCCGTCCATCTCCTTGGAGTAGCCCTCTATCTCCTGGACGCTCGTGACCCGCCTGAGAACCTGGTCGCCCTGCTTGACGCGGTTCTGGAACAGCGCGACGTCGGCGTTGTCCATGAACGTCTCCGGGATGTTGATGGGGTCGCCGGTAAAGCGCTGGATCATCGAGACGATGTCGCTCGCGTGGAAGGTCAACATCACGGGGTGGCCCGTTTGAGCGGCCTGGAACGCCATACGTCCCTCCTCGCCACGGACCTCACCCACGATGATGTAGTCGGGACGGGACCGGAGCGCAGCGGCGACGAGGTCGAACATGTCGACGCTGGATCCCTCGTCGTCGGACTCCCTGGTCAGCAGTTTCTGCCAGGTGTCGTGGGGCGGGAGCACCTCGGCGGTGTCCTCGGCGGTGTATATCTTCGCGTCGCGGGGGATGAACGCCATGATGGAGTTCAGGGTGGTAGTCTTCCCCGACGCCGTCTCCCCGACGACGAAGACGGTCTGTTCGTTCTCCAGGCAGAGCCAGAGGTAGGCCGCGAGTTCCGGACTCAGCGTCCCCCACTTGGTGATCTGGAAGATCGAGAGGGGTTCGTCCTCGGACTGGCGGATCGTCAGCGAGGGGCCCTTGACGGAGACGTCGTCTGAGTAGATGAGGTTGAGACGCGAGCCGTCGGGCAGCGTGGAGTCGATGATGGGGTCGGAGTCGGAGACGGGGTCGCCGATACGCTCGCCCATGTTCTTGATCCACTGGTCGTACTCCTCGTCGGTGCCGAAGTCGACGGTCGTCGCGAGCATGCCGTAGACCGAGTGGTCGACGTGACACTCGTGGGGGCCGATGACGTGGATGTCCTCGTTGGCGGGGTCACGCATCACGGGTTCGAGCGGCCCCAGCCCGACGATGTCCCGGTTGAGTCGATAGAGGATGTTCTCGTAGGTCTCCTCGGTCACTTCGACGGTGCCCAGATTCGTAATCTTCGAAAATCGCGAGAGCACGCCACTCTCGTCGCTCGCGCCGCCCGTGACGGTGGTCGTCTCCTGGAGGAGTTCCTCGATGCGGTCGTCGTACTCGGTCTCGCTGGTGGGAGCAGGCTTGTTGACGCTGCGTTCGAGCAGGCGGTCCCGGACGTTCTTGAAGACGACCTGCTCGTCGTCGGAGAGTTCCGGTTCGATAGCGTAGTACTTCATGTCCTGGCCGATGTCGCCGTAGATGTGACAGAATATGGGCCCGCCCACGGGATAGAGGACGTTCGGCCGGTGGGACTCGTAGTCGCTGTCGGCCTCGTCGATGAACGTCGGGAACTCACCGGTGATCTGCTTGAACTTCTTCAGGTGGTCCATGAGGTGGGGCCGACGCGAGGCTACCTGCCTGAGTTCGTCCGACGGTTTCGGTCTGCCGTGGTCTGTCATAGTTGTCTGGACCCCTGGAGACGGAGCGTCAGGCGACACTCCGTGATTCGATCACGATGCCGGTGCCCGAGCGGACGGAGAACCCGACAGTGTCCCCGACCTGCTCGCCCATCCCCGCAAAGCGCAACACGTTGATCTGCCGGCGGACGTCGTTGCCGACCTCGACCATCTGGAGTTCGAGGAAGACGTCTGCGATGGCCCGGAACGGGCCGATAGCTTCCTCGTCCAGCGTCGAGGGGTCGACGGTGAGCATGATGACTTTCCCCTGGGAGATGACGTCACGGAAATACGAGATGATCTCCAGGGCGGCCTGTCGCTCCTCGTTTTGCCGGACGAGTGCCTCGAACTTGGGGTCGTTGCGGAGGATGGCGTCGAACGTGTCGATGATGACGACGTCAGACTCCCACATGACCTCGGCTTCCATCAGGCGCTTGAGCAGGTCCTTGCGGTCGGAGTCGTTCCCGCCGCCGGTGAGCTTGTTCCCCTCGCCGATGTCGGCGTGGAGAAAGAGGATGTCCTCGTCGAGCAGGTGCTCGACCATGCCGTAGTCGAGCGAGTGCATCTGGTCCAGAAAGCTCCCGACGGTCAGTTCCGTCGAGAGCATCGTGACGCTGTGGTCTTCCTGGCAGAGCCCGTAGGCAAAGCGCTGGCTCATGGCGGATTTCCCGGCGCCGTAGTCGCCCTCGACGAGGACGATACTTCCCGGGGGGATGCCCCCGCCCAGTTCCTTGTTCAGCCGGTCCCGTTCTTCGATACCGAGCGAGAACAGGTCGTTGGTTGCGATGCTCATGATCGGAACTCGAACACCTCCTCGTCGCCGTTGACGACCAGTTTGACCCGGACGTCCCCGGTGAGATCCTGGCCGTCGAGGTCGACCCGGACGACCCCGCCGGGTCGCCAGCTGGTGCCGTCCCCGACGAGCGTCACCGTCACGTTCTCGGGCGCGACGAACCGCCCGTCGACGAACGCGTTTATCGCCTGGCCCTCCGGGGCGAGCGTCTCAGAGCCGGTGTTTTTGACGTGGAGCGTGACCACGTCCGTCCCGGCGTCGTAGATGCCGTTCGCGCCGCTGTCGCTGATTATCTCCACGTCGGTCCGGACGTCCTCGCTGACCTGCAGTCCCTGGTCGTCGATAGCGCTGCTCAACTGTCCGACCGTATCGGTGAACACGCCCGCGACACTCGCCGCGATCAGCATCGAGGCGATGAACAGGATCATGTGTGACACCGAGACGCTAGCCACGGACCGTCACCTCCGGGCTCTGAACCCCCGTGACCGCCGGCTGGGCCGAAAGCGGTTCGTCCACCAGGCGGGCCAGGAGTATCTCACTCTCCGGGTGAGTCAGGAGCGGCCGACTCGCCTCGCGGACGGTGGCGGTCATACGCTGGTCACCTCCGCAGTGTCGGCGACACCGGTTTCGGTGACGAGTTTCACCTGGTCGGCCGAGGCGACGGAGACGGTAAACGACAGTTCCTCGCCGGGGAGCCACAGGTCCGTGCCACCGCTCCCGTCGACCGTCGCAGTGGATCGCCACTCGGTCCCGTAGTCGTTGTCGACGAGGACGTCCGTCTGCTCGATGGCGAGCGCGCTCGACCCCAGATTCGTGGCGTTGACACGCATCTCGTCGCTCGTGGTGTTGAGGACGACCGAGTCGATGACCACGTCGGTGTTCTGTCGTTCGAGCGCAGCGTCGGCACGGTCGCTCTGGGCTTCGGAGACGCGCTCGAACCCGTTGGTGGCGGTCGAGTGCCACATCCCGAAGGCGATGAACATCGCCGCGAAGATTATGGCTGCCGACCCGCTAACGCTGAAGCCCATCTGAACCACCTCCACGGCGCCCGAGCAACCCCGAGAGGGCGACGGCCTCGCCGGCGTCCCCGTCGAGTTGACTGATGTATCGCAGGCTCTGGGTGTGGTGGTCGATCGTGAGTCCCCCGTCGCCACCCTCGCCGTCGAACCCGCGGAGGTACGCCCGCAGGTCCTCGCCGACCGGTTCGGCGACCCAGTCGATGCGCTCGTAGTAGTCGATGGCCCGCGCCGTCTCACGCACGCCAACCTCGCCGACCAGAAACTCCAGCCACTCCACGACGATCATGTCCGCCGCGAAGCCCTCTGGCGTCTCCGCCAGGTAGGGTTTCCCGTCTCCCTTCGCAGCTGTGTCGGCGTTCGAGGTGCCGTCAGCATCCGACGTACCGTCGGTATCGGCCTCCGACGCACCGTCGGTGTCTGCGTTCGACGCACCGTCGGTATCGGCGTCTGGAGTGCTGTCGGTATCGGCGGTCCCGGCCGAGTTCGGGTCCTCGGTCTCGGTGGTCGACGCCGAGTCGGGTTCCGGGTCCGACTCCGTCGCTGGGGCGGGTTCCGGGTCCGAGTCCGAATCGGATTCGTCGACGTCAGTGCCCTCGACGACGTCGTCGAAGAGGTCGTCGTCCGCGAGGTCGCCGTCTTCGGCCGCCGAATCGTCCGTGTCGTCCGCATCGCCCAGGACGTCGTCGGCCTCACCGAGTTCGTCCCCGATGTCGGCCTCGGCCGTGTCCTGTTCGTCCTCGGCGTCCTCGCCGTCTGCCATCTCTCCGGCCCAGTCGGCGTCGCCGGCCTCGTACTCGTCTTTCAGTTCGGCGAAGGACTTCCCGCCCTCGCCGCCGCCGTCACCGTCGTCGCCATCGTCGAGACCCCCGTCGTCCAGTGCGTCGTCGTCGAACGCGTCGTCGAAATCTCCCCCGTCGTCGAAGTCTCCGCCGGCGTCGAGCGTGTCGTCGAGGTCGCCGACGCCGTCGTCCATCTCGTCGAACGCGCTGTCGTCGAAAGTCCCGCCGTCGTCCTCGAACCCGGCGTCGAGTGCGTCGTCGGTACTGCTCGTTCCCATCGGGTCCGCGTCGGCGGCGGGTCCGGATTCGTCTTCGACGAGGTCCTCGTCGAAAAAGCCCTCTGCGTCCGCGTTCGCGATGTCGTCGTCCAGGTCAGCCTCCTCTTCTTCCTCGTCGCCGTCGTCGAACAGCCCGAACGACCCGCCGCCACCGCCCATCCCTCCCGGTTCCATGTCGTCGGCGAAGGGATTGACGCCCCGCGTCACCATCTCGTAGATGTCGAGCAGTTTGCGGACGTTCTCCTCGACGTCGTCGACGGTCTCGGATATCTGCTCGTTCTCGTTGCGGACGGTGTTGACCGTCGAGGAGAGACTCCCGACCTCGGTTTCGAGTTCGTCCAGTCGGTGTTCGAGCTCGTCGGTGTCGGCCCCCTCGTCCATGTCGCCGAACTCGTCGTCCCCGCCGAAGTCACCGAACTCGTCGTCCCCACCGTCGTCGATACCGCCGAACCCGCCGAGTTCCTCCTCGTCGCCGTCTTCGGCCATGAGGCCGCCGTCGGCGAGTTCGTCGTCGCCGTCCGCCTCCTCGTCGTCGCCCAGGATCCCGATCATCTCGCGGATGCTCATCCCTACGAGCCCGCCGGTCAGTACCACCAGCAGGGCCGTGACCGTCGACCCGTCGGTGGCGACTGCCCCGACCGACCCCACGACGACGCTACTCATTACCCCAAAGCTACGCCCGTCCGTCCTTCAATCTACCGTCGCCGTTATTATCTTTGATAACAGATCGCCGTACAGGCGGCCGCTACCGTTGAAATTAGTGGTTTCAGTGACGAAAAGATCGTCAGACACGCGTTCGCATCTGTGATATTTGACCGGTGATACCCGGTCGGTGAGTTCGGACACAGAGACTCGCAGGAAGCCAGAAGTACACGGCGAGAGAAGTCAGAACCGCTGTTCGTCGCGGTTGGCGCTCTTGACGACCAGGTCGCCAGTGTCGGCTTCGAGGCGGATCGACCGGCCGCGCTCGCCGCCGACGTCCTCGGCGACGACCGGGATGTCGAACTCCGCGAGCGTCCGTCGGCCCATCTCGGCGTTGCGCGCGCCGATGCCGGGACCGCTCTCGGAGAAATCGAGCATGTCGCTCCCGCCGGCGATCTTGGCCTGCAAGCGCGTCCGGTCGGCGCCCTCGCGTTCCAGGTCCGCGACCAGTCGACGGATCCCACTGTCTGCGAACTTGGCGTCGTTCCCGGCTTCGTCCATCTCCGCCTGGGACGGGAGCATGGCGTGGACGAGTCCGGCGACGCCGGCCGTCGTATCGTAGATGCCGACGCCCAGACACGACCCCAGCCCGCTGGTCGTCAGGACTGCGTCCGCCGATGCGACTCGATACTCCGCGATACCGACCTTGACCCGCTCCGGTCCGGTGCCGGTCGTGGTCGCCGTCTCGGTCGTCGACCCGTCGTAGACTTTCATTCGAATATTTGCTCGACGTCCGCCTCTGTCTGGTCGGCCCGTTCGACGTGCAGTTCGTCCAGGGCCTGTCGTAACTCTCTTTCGTTGGGGAGCACCTGGATCTCGGCGCCGAAGGCGATGTTCTCGGTCCGCATCTCCGAGTCGATGATGAAGGCGTGTTCCTGGTGCTGGCCGACCTGCGCCGCGAGCGGGTCGACGATCGCCTGCCCCATGTCGTGGACCAGTCGCGGCGGTGTGTGGTCGACGGAGGTCTGCAGGACGTTCGCCCAGCCGTCGACGAAGCCCGAGGTCATGATGTTGCCAAGTTCCTCGATGGCCTGCTTGTGGTGTTCGGTCAGTTCATCGCTGTCCATCTCGATGGGCATCATCGCCTCCGCGATGTGGACGGCCGAGGCCTCGTCGAACAGGACCATGAGATAGCCACTGGGCACGCCCGTGAACTCGACGACGGTCCCGACGTAGGTGTCGTCCCCGACCTGCTTCGGGACGTCCTCGATCGGCGCGAAACTCAGCTGTGTCACCTCGGCCTCGGTCTCGATACCCGTCATCATCTCGACGTTGTCGGCGGCACGCTGGGTGCCGTCGTAGGTCATCTCGTTGAACACGCCGAGTTTGTCGACGGGGATCGCGTCGTCGGCGGCGTCGGCCTGCTTGCCCATGACGTCTGCCAGCGGGCCGTATTCGGGGAGCATGTAGATGTAGAAACTCACGGACTCGCCGACCCACTCGATCTCGCTTTTGAACACGAACACCTGGTCGAGTGACCCGTCGGCCGGACGGTCCTCGCCCTCCCGTCGACTACCACCGGTCCCCTCGAACCCGTCGGGACCGTCGACAGTGACTCGCCCGCCGCCCGGGATCTCCGGGAGGATATCCCGGCCGCTGCCCTCGACGTACTGTGGCGGGGAGTGGTCGATCGTCGCTTCGAGGAAGTCGGCCCAGCCGTCGATGAACCCGCTCATCATGATGTTGCCGACCTCTTCGACGCTCGAACGAGCCATCGCCTCGTCGGCCGCGCCGCCCGGCACGAGCGCGTTGGCGATCGTCTCGCTCCCTTCCCGGTCGAAGACGAGCACCGTCTCGCCCGCGAGCTCGCCGGCGAACTCGAACCGGACGCCGACGTACTCCCCGCCGTCGAGTTGCTCGCCGACGTCCGCGCGGTCGACCAGGGAGATCTTCGTCACGTCGACGACGGCGTCCAGCCCCGTCATCTGACACATCGACTGCGTCGCCCGCTCTGCGCCCTCGTGTGCCAGGCGGTTGAACGTCCCGAGCGACTGGATGTCGACTTTCATGAAGGAACGACGTCGTCGATGGCCTCCATCACGCTGGGCTTCTGGAACGGCTTGGTGATGTAGCCGTCGGCGCCGGCTTTCACGGCCTCTTTCATCTTCTCTTCCTGGCCGACGCTCGTGCACATGATGACGTTCGCACCCGGGTTCGACGTCTTGATCTCGTCGGTCGCCTCGATCCCGTCACGGATCGGCATCACGATGTCCATCATCACGAGGTCGGGGTCGTGTTCTTTGTAGGTCTCGACCGCTTCGACGCCGTTCTCGACCTCTCCGACGATGTTGTGGTCCTCTTCGAGTATCTCCCGCAGGAGGTTACGCATGAACTCCGAGTCGTCCGCTATCAGTACGTCTGGCATGTCGGTCACACTACTGTACCGTGAAATCCTACTAAAACCTGACCCGTGAATTATCGTCATTGATACCACAGTGACAGCGGCCGGGACAGGGCCCGGAGCGGTTTCGGCGTCCCGGGGTCAACCGGCGAGTGCGTCGGCGACCCGACGGACCACGGGCACCGCGTACGTGCCGTACTCGAAGTAGACCAGTTGCATCCGGACGACCAGCAGCGTGGTGGCCGCGCCGGCGACACCGAATATTGCGGCGATTGGTCTGGTATCCTCGACGAACCCGGCCCGCGTCGCGGTCACGACCGCGGCCAGAACGACACAGACCACTAGGTTGACGAGTGCGTGTAACTGCATCGCTTCGCCGACAGCCGGATCGAGCGCCGGAAACGCGACCCAAACCACGAGGATACCGACACCGAGTGTCACAACGTAGCTCACAACCAGTGACCGCGTCGCCACAGCGATGGTCCGGCGGACTGCCTGACGACGAGCGACGAGGTAGACGAGCGCGGGAACGACTGGAAGAACGTATCGGACCGTCAGCTGGGTGTGCAGTGGGAGCAACGGGAAGTACAGTGTCGCGTACCCCGCGAAGACCAAGAGCGCGAAGCCATCGGTCTGTCTCGCCGGATCCGCCTCACGGATCCGTCCCGGAAGTCGTCGAATAGTCCCGAGCAGGCCACCAGTAACCCTCGCTCTACCTGTGCCACCGTCTGAACGTAGTTCGGACGGACCCCGACGCGACCGCCAGCCGCTTCGCAGGCAGAGCCCGATCCCGGCGAGCCATCCACCGACGAGTCCGCCAACCAGCGGAAGCGATTCGGCGAGCGAGAGTTCGATCGTCTCCTCGTCGTTGACGCTGTATCTGACCCCATTCTCTATACGGCCGCTCCGAACGTACGTGTGATACAGTCGGGACGGCGCTTCGGTCGTCTCGGTGACGATGCGTGAAGCGTAGCCAAACGCACTGCTCGAACGGATCCCCTCCGTCAGCGCACCGACTGCGGAGCGTCCGTCGGCCGTATCTCCGGTTGCGTCACCTGCCGAATCTCCAGTCTGTCCACCCCCGCTTTCGGTCGATTCAGCAGACCGACCGTCCAATTCTCCCGACTGAACCGTATCACCCGTGGCCGGTACGTCGTGTTGAACCGCACCGCCGGGTCCGATCTCGACGTCGTCACGCGGCTGGTACGATTCGGTCAGCCGCGGCGGTTCGGCCGGACTCCCGCTGACCAGCACGTTCGTCGCGACGAACGGCGCCAGACCGACCGACAGGCCGACTGCGATGGCGACGAGCGCGCGTCGGGACGTCGTCGATGCCGTTGCGAGGTCTGCGACAACGAACGTTCCCAGGAGCAACAGCCCCTCGAAGGCGTGGACCCAGGCGGCCAGCCCTACGAGGGCATACGCCAGCGCTCGCAGGACGACTGCCTTCCCGACATCGCCGGCGAGCGGGACCGAAACTCGCGGACCGGTGTGACGACTCGCCGCGAACCAGTACAGGAGCACCGCGACGGCAGCTGCGGTGAGTGCGTGGCGCTTGGGCACGGCCGCCCAGAACCACAGCGGCGTCGCCAGCACCGTTCCGACACCCGCGACGGCGCCGACGCGTGTTCCGTGGAACCTGGAACAGAGCCGGTACAGCGCGAGTGCGGTCACCGCGACTGCGACCAGTGAGAGAGCCTGGAGCGCGGCGATCCCGATCATCTCCGTCCCGATGGATGTCGCGAGAGACACGTTCGCGCCGAAGAGTCCGATCCCGAGAAGACTCCCCCCAGTCTGGAACGTCCGTCTTCGGTCGAGGACGACTCCGACCTGCCGACAGGCAGCGACCACGAGGAGACTCCAGCTTCCCGCGAGCAGCAATTCGAGGCGCGCGACCGTCGTCAGAGCTTCGAGCGCGTAGTAGGCCGGAAGTGCCAGGAACGCCTGTCCGTAGTTGCGGGCGTACAGATAGCCGTCGACGACGTGCAACCCGGGCTGAGAGCCCAGCGTCAGCGAGTACTCGATCCGGTCGACCGTGAGATGGCCCTCCGCGACGTTGACGAGTCCGTTGGCCACGGCGTACGTATCAGTGATGAAAAATCCGACCTGCCACGTCGAACCCGCGAGCGCCAGCGCTCCGAGAAACACTGCCAGACCGACCGGGTCGCCGAACAGCGACCAGTCGCGAGTATTCCCGTCGCCATCGTCCGCCGCCGGTTCAGCCATCGCCGACCTCCACAGTAAGATTGCGCCGGAACACGGTCCTGTCGACGGCGAAACTCTGGACTCTGACAGTGACGTTGACACGATACCGGTCACGGTCGAGCGTGTCGGGGGAGAACGCGCGGTCACCCATTCCAACCTGCCTGTGGATAGTCCCTGAATCGACAGCGGCAGTACCGACGCGGTCGAATCCGAGAGCCGGGACAGCCACACGATACACCAGTCGTGACCGGCCGCTGGTCGAGGCGAACTCGAGGGCGGCGTCGGGAATCCGGAGATAGACGACACCGGTTCCGAACCGACCGGGCGAAAACGACGGCGAGTCAGTTAGCCCAACGCGCTCGACGGTCGCAGTACCCTCGCCGAGTTCGTTCGTCGCCGTGGCCCCGCCGGGACCGCCGACTAACGGTCCGGTGACGACGAGCGTTCCGAGGACGACCACGACCGAGAGAACGGTGACGGCGCGAGAAGCCTCCATACTGTACCGAGGAGAGAATCAGATCTTGAACCCGTCGTCCTCGATGGCCGACGCCAGGTCGGCGATCGAGTCCTCGGGATCGAGGTCGGTCGATTCGAGCACGCGCTGGAGACTCGCAGTAGGGTACTTGACGGGGACGTTCGCCTCCATCAGGAGGATCCCGAGTACCTCCTCGACGGGCGTCGTGCTGTCTATCTGCTGGGCGTACCAGAGCACGAGGCTCTCGAAGATGGTCACGACGTCGTTCGAGACCATCCGACGCTGCTCGACGGAGCCGTCGAAGGTCGCAGTGACGTCGAACCCGTACCGGGAGTCCGTCGCCGTGAACTGGTCCGAGAGCCACGCTCTGACCTGTGGTTCCGTGACGGCGGCCCCGGATTCCGGGTTCGCCCCCGGTTCCGGGCGTGGATCCCGATTCGACGAGGAGATATCGTCACGTGTCACGGCCGACTCGCCGGAGTTCGCCGCGTCACCCTCCGACGGGCGGTCGGGCTCCGAAGCGTCGTCAGGCGCACCGCTAGAGTTCGTGGACCCACTCTGTTCGGACACGTTCCGGGGGACGTCGCCGATCGGTTCGTTCGGCGAGACGACGTATCGGCCGTCGTCGATCTCGGCGACGTGTTCGTCGTTCGCGATGTCGAGTTCGTCCGGCGAGAGTATCGGACCGTCTTCGCCGTCCGAACCGTCGTCGTGCCCCCGGGACATGTGTCGAGGTGTGTGATAGAAGGGCTTAATTCCGTCGGCTATCGGAACCGGGCCGTCACAGCTGGACGGCGCTGGAACCCGACAGCGTCTCGGGCACGGTCAGTTGCTCGGTCGTCGTCGCGCCCGACTTCGTCGTTATCTTCACGTTGATCGACGCGCCCTCGGGCACCGCATCCCCGAAGTA
>Ga0207771_100968_pt1 | contig 14161 bp, 10 predicted proteins | sample A23M2SouthBayCA_2_FD_187731 | JGI IMG/M metagenome (GOLD analysis project Ga0207771, IMG submission 187731) | Aerobic enrichment media microbial communities from Eden Landing Ponds, California, USA - A23 M2 (2) (SPAdes) | ecosystem: Environmental > Aquatic > Marine > Unclassified | place...
GGGGGGGGGGGGAAAGCAATCACGGAGAGCAAAAGCCGGGTCGGACGGTGGGGTTCGGATAGTCGAGTCGTCCGCTACATGATGGAGCCCCATCACTCGTCGACGAACTCGACGCCGGTCACCTCGAAGCGAGCGCCGCCGGTCTCGGCGTCGGTCACTTCGACCGTCCAGCCGTGGTCCTCTGCCACCTGGTCGACGATGCTGAGGCCGAGGCCGGTCCCGCTCTCCCCGGTGGAGTAGCCGTACTCGAAGACGTCGCCGTGGTCCGCCGGATCGATGCCCGGGCCGTCGTCGGCGACGTAGAACCCGTCGTCGAGGGGACCGACCTCGACGCTGACGTCGGTGGCGCGCGAGGACCCCTCTCCTGCCGCGGCGTCCGTCGAGCCGTGCTCGACTGCATTCCGGAAGAGGTTCTCGAGGAGCTGGCGAAGGCGGGAGCGGTCGGCGCGAACCGTCCCGAGCGGTCGGGTCTCGATTGTCGCCCCGGGTGCGTCGATGGTTCGCCAGGAATCGGCCACGACCTCTTCGAGGTCCACGGGGCTGGTCTCGTCTACCGAATCGCCGTCGCGCGCGAGCTGGAGGAGGTCCTCGATCATCGCCTCCATCCGCTCGTGGGCGTCCTCGACGGCAGCGAGGTGCTCGTCGTCCCCGTCCTCCCTGGCGAGTTCGAGCCGGGAGTTGGCGACGTTCAGGGGATTGCGCAGGTCGTGGCTGACGATGCTCGCGAAGCGCTGGAGGCGCTCGTTCTGGCGCTTGCGCGCGCGGTCCATCCGGCGCTGTTCGGTGACGTCCCGGACCACGCCGATCGTCCCCCGGAAGGCGTCCTCGAAGGGGCGCAAGGCGAGGTGGAACTCGTGCACCCGCGTCTCGCCGTCGACGGTCGCCTGGTGTTCCTGCTGGACGAACGTGCGCTCCGGTCTGGCTGCGAGCATCTCCCTGACCGCCTCCGTGTACGCCTCGACGATGTCCTCGTCGTAGACCCCCTCGTCGACGAGGTCGGTGAACTGTCGTCCGGACAGGTCCTCCGCGTCGACGCCGACGAGGTCCGCCCCGGCGTCGTTGACGAGCACGACGGTCCCGGACCCGTCGACGATGAAGACCCCGTCGGGGACGGTCTCGATGACGGTCTCGAACTGCTCGAGTTCGCGCTCGCGCTGCCGGCGGCGGGTCACGTCCCGATCCGAAACGAGCAGTGACACGACGTCCCCGCTCTCGTCGGTGACCGGACGGACCACGCCCTCGATGAACAGCTCGCGTCCGACGGCCGTCGTGAGGTCGGCCTCGAACTCGACGTACTCGCCGTCGGCCGCTCGACGGACCCACTCGCGGACTCGCTCCTGGAGTGCGGGATCCCCGGTGAACCAGGGCGTCTCGGAGAAGGGCGTGCCCACGAGCGACTCGACGTCGCTGTCGACGTAGTCGAGTGCGGTCTGGTTGATGTCGCGAACGGTCCCGTCGACGTCCAGGTACCCGACGAGGATGTTGGGGTCCTCGAAGACCGCGCGGAAGAGCCGCTCGGAGCGGCGCAGGTCCGCCTCGCGTTCGGTCCGCTCGGTGACGTCGCGACTGACGACGACGAACTTCGGGTCGCCGTCCAGTTCGAACTTGGCGATGTGGACCTCGACGGGGAACGTGGACCCGTCCGCTCGACGGTACTCGCCCTCGACGCTCCGCGTGTCACCCGTCTCCATCTCGGCCCAGATGCGGCGGGCCTCCGCCTCGTCGATGTCAGCGTCGAGCTCCCAGACGGCCATGCCGGTGAGCGTCGTCGCGTCGTAGCCGGTCTTCTCACAGAGCGTCGGGTTCGGGTCCAGGATCCTGCCGTCGGCGTCGTGGACGTTGATCATGTCCGGCGAGTGGTCGAACAGGGCCTGGAGGCGTGCGCTGGTCCGCTCCAGTTCTGCCTCGCGTTCGCGCTGCTCCGTGACGTCCTGGATGAACCCCCTGATGGTCTGGTCGTCGCCCCCGCCCTCGACCGGGCCGCCGCTGATCCGGACCCACCGCTCGGTTCCGTCGGGTCGGACGATCCGACAGCGCTCGTCGAAGTTCTCGTCGTCGCGGAGGGCTGCCTCGACGACCTCGCGGAGCCGGTCGCGGTCCTCGGGGTGGACGAACGACAGGCTACCCTCGACGGTGGGCTGGACGTCGTCCTCGACGCCGACGATCCGGCGCGCGCCGTCGCTCCAGATGGCCTCGCCGTTCGCGTCGTACTCCCAGGCGCCGAGGTCGCCGACGCGCTCGGCCTGGGTGAAGAAGTCCTCGCTCCGCTCGAGTTCGGCCTTGCGGTCGCGTTCCTCGGTGACGTCCCGGACGCTGCAGACGAGTTCGCCGTCGCTGGTCGTCGCGAGCACGTGGTCCTCGACGAAGGTGCTCCCGTCGGCCCGCAGCCCCGTCGTGGTCCCGTGCCAGTGCCCACTCTCGTAGACCTCGCTCAGGACGTCCTCGCGGATGGACTCGACGTCCGTGTCGCGGTAGACCAGCTCCCAGCCCTCGCCGATCATCTCCTCGGGCTCGTAGCCGTAGAGGTCGGCGTAGGCCTCGTTGACGTAGGTGTAGGTGGCGTCCTCGTCCAGAATGGAGATGCCCTCCTGGGCGGCCTCGATGGCCTCGAGCTGGCGGCGGCGTTCGCGCCCGGCCCGCCAGCCCTCGACGGCGTTCTCGATGCGGTTGGCGAGGATGGCGTACTGGTCGGTGCCGGTCTCCTTCTGGAGGTAGTCGGTGACGCCCGCGGAGATGGCCTCGCTGGCGATCTCCTCGCTGCCCTTGCCGGTATAGAGGACGAACGGGAGGTCGCCGTACTCCTCGCGGACGACCTCCAGGAACTCGACGCCGTTCCGGCCCGGCATCTCGTAGTCCGAGACCACGCAGTCGATGGCCGCCTCGGCCAGGATCGAGAGCCCCTCCTCGGCGTCGTGGGCCGTCTCGACGGTCAGCCGGTCGTTCTCGCGTTCGAGAAGGGTACTGGCGAGGTCGGTGACGTCCGGCTGGTCGTCGACGTGGAGGACGTGTATTTGTCGAGTGGATGACTGCATTTGTTCTTCCGTTGGTACCCCGGATCAGGACTACTCGTACAAGAGTGTGTGGACGTAAACTGACGGTTGTCCGTACCAGCGCTTGAGCCATCGCCCCTCCGTGGACATGTGGCTCTCGCCTGCTGGTTTCGAGAGTATAGGTCCGTCTACCCATCTGGAAACGCATTCTTGTATCCGCTTGTGGGGAGCGGATCGGGGTGGTCGAGGTAGTATCCACCTACCTTTTTGATGAACCACTGAGTTGACCGGTTTAATGGTGGATTCGGCGGCTCTCCAGGACGCCCTCCTGTCCATAGCGCGACAGACTCAGGACGACATGAGCGAGCGTGACGTCGAGAATTTGTTCCTCGAACAGGGGTTCTACGACGCTCTCGACTACGAGGGGACCGGGACCGATATTCGGAGCGAGTTTACGCTCCCTGATGATCGACGACCCGACTACATAACGCTCGACAGTAACGAAGCCGTCACGGCCGTCTTCGAGTTCAAAACCACCGGACGAGAACTCTCACCCCACGAGGACCAACTCTTTCACTACATGGAGTATTTGCGGGCTGAGTTTGGCGTTCTCACGAACGGCGAGCAGTTACGTCTGTACCGCCGAACGGCGACGGACCCGATCCTGGCCGTCTCTCTCGCCGAGATAACCGAAAGCGGTGCCAGGGACATTACGAGTGCGCTCCGCAAGCGGGAGTTTGACCTGACCAATCCCGACCACGTAAACGAGTTTCTGGAATCGCTGGATCCGGTTCCGCTGGACGAACAGGCGGAACTCGGCCAGGAGCACTTCTTCGATACGTTCCGTCTCGAAGAGAACAGTCCGTTTGCCGATCTCGTTACCGGGATGATGGATCTCCTCCACGAACTCAGAGACGAGCGCGAGGCAAAGTTCGTGAAGGGTGCATACGACTTCTGGGAGGCCACTTATGCAGACGAGCCTGAGGAAATTCCCGATTCTTGGGAGCCATTTATCGACGGCGATCAGTCGCTCAAGGACTTCATGTTCTGTCTGGAAAGCGGTCACGCCCTTCTGGCCCGACTGCTGCTCGCGAAGGCGACGGAGGACCACGATTTCTTCGCTGGGACGGGCTACGGTGGAATGGCCGATTACTTCCGTGGACTCCAGGGATTCAGTCAGACCATCAATCTCGACGCGTTCCCGGTAGCGGCTGACAACCTCATCGACGACATGCAGGATCAGCTCGTCGAGGGACTGTTCCAGGACGACATCTTCGTCTGGTGGACTGACGGCTACGCCGAGGAACTCTCCCGGAGTCACGAAACCGGGCCGAACCAGTTCGCGGCCGTCGCCGAGGAAGCCGACGGCATCGATCGGATCAGTGAACCCACCCGTGACCGATTCAGCAGGTCAGTCGCCGAAATCTTCTTCAACGTCCTCCGGTTCGATTTCGCGGACGTCCAGGGTGACCTCCTCGGGGACCTCTACCAGCGCTACTTCGATCCCGAGACGCGCAAGGCGCTGGGTGAGTTCTACACGCCCCAGCCGGTGATCGACTACATCATGGACGGGGTCGGCTACGACCGTGGGGCTGCCAACAGCCGACTGATCGACCCAGCGTGTGGCTCCGGCACCTTCCTCGTCGAGGCGGTCGACCGCTACATCGAGGACGTCGAGCGGTACGCAGATGGCGATCCTGACTGGCAAACGCACCTCCAAGACCTCTGTACCCGACCCAGGATCGTCGGGCTCGACATTCACCCGTTCGCTGTGTTGATGGCCCAGATTCGGTTCGTGGTGGCGATTCTGCCGGCCTACCGGAAGGCAAAAAGCCAGGACTCAGAGTTCACACTCCGCCGACTCCCGATTTACCGCACCGACACGCTCCGGAACGAACGGCAACTCACCGGCACGGACCTCGGGGAAGACGGCAGTCGCCAGATGACCTGGGACGCGTTGACGGAGGACGAGCAGGACGTGCGGATTCCGGTTCCGCTCCCCGTCGAGGTTGACGAGGACGAGGCCGAGGAGACGGAGGAAGGGTTCCTCGTCCGTCGCGTCCGGATGCCGCTGTTCGACACAATTCAGTTAGAGACCGGCGTCAGCAATTTCGGGGAATACTTCGCGGCCCTCCAGGGCGTTCTGGATACGGTCAAGGACCACATGGCGCTCGCCGAGGAGTTCGGTGACGACTTCGACTGGACGTACCAGAGCGGACTGGAGGAACGCGTCAATCACTACACTGCCCGGGACTACTCTGGCGTCGAGGAGTTCTTCGCGCCTTACGTGGACGACATGCTGGAGAACGTCCGGTATCTGAAGGAGGAGCACAACGACGGACGGCTGTTCAAGATGTTCGAGGACACCGTGCTGGCCCTCGTCGTCAAGAACTACATGGAGTACGACTACGTCGTCGGGAACCCGCCGTACGTTCGAGTACAGCACCTTCCAGACCGACAAAAAGAGATGTTGGACCGCCTCTACGACTCCACAACGGGAAACTACGATATATATTGTGTCTTTTTCGAGCGTGCTCTTGAACTATTGAGAGAAGACACCGGGAAACTTGGATTCATCACATCGAATCAGTTCCTACTTTCTGATTATGGTGAAGGAGTTCGTCGAGTACTACTCGAGAAATCAACAATCGAGGAGGTCTCTGACTTCCGAGATTCTGGTGTTTTCGAAGACGCCGCAAATCTACCTGTTATTCTCTTTTCCAAACACGAATCAAACAGGGAAGCACGGCAAGAGAACAATATTCGTTGCTCAAGAGTCAAATCTAATATCACTGAGACGAGCCAAAACAAACTTGACAACCAAGTAGTCGAGTCCATCCGTCAACATCGAAATGAATCCCGTTATCGTGATGAGTATATCGATATATTCGATTTCCCTCAGAGAAAATTGGATGACCAATTCTGGCCATTGATGCCACCAGAAGAATTGAATGTTTTCGAGAAACTAAACGATAAACGAAGTTCTACGCTGGACAAGGTAACGAAATCGATTTCTTCAGGTACTCAAACCAGTGCCAACAAGGTCTATATAGTAGTCCCTCAGAATGCTGATCGGATTGATCCACATGATAAAGGAGATTCTGTAACGGTAGTCCCTCTCGGCGAAAACAAGGAATATGAAATCGAAGCAGATCTTCTTCGGCCTTGGCTTCAGGGTATAGATGTTCAGCGGTGGCGGGGCGACTGGGCAGGTCAGCACGTGATATTCCCGTACTATATTGAGGAGAATGAGAATAATGAGGCAGACCCTCAACTATATTGCAAGAAAGAAATGGAAACCAAGTTCCCAAAGACATGGGACTACTTCAAACAGCACGAAGGAAAACTTCGCGGCCGCGAGAGTGGAAGATGGGAAAATAGTGACGTCTGGTGGGAATTCGGGCGCCCGCAGAATTTGGAAAAATTCCGTCTTCCAAAAATCATTAACGCAGATATGGCAAGTAACGCCCGCTTCATGATTGACGAGGATGGATTGTGGCACTTCAAAACGCCGTATGGTATTTATTTAGAGCCTGATCTACAACCACATACAGATAGAGTCGCGTGCTTGGTCAATTCCAAGGTTTTTGACTTCTACCTCAAACACATTGCTCCAATGCTTTTGGGAGGGAAATACCGGTATCAATCCCGTTATCTTGGTGAACTACCATACATAGATGTTCAGAATGGAACGATTCCAAAAAGACTTGATAAGGCTGTAGGACCGATTTTGAACGCCTTAGATACAGAGAACAAAATGGACCGCTTCCCCGAGGCGTATATCGGAGACTACGACGGTGAACTTGACTACATTACCTACGAGTGGAATACCCGCCGCTATCCAGTGAGTGCCGAGGTGCAGCAGGACGATGACGGGGACTTCACTGTACAAGCTGGGCGCTCTGATACCATTAAGGACTCCGCCATGTATTCGGATAACTTAAAGGTACAGAAAAACCGTGCCGAGTACGTCTTGGCGGCTGTCGACGGTCGAAATGTCCAAAGTGGAGAAGAGATGACTATTCCAATCCCACGCACGGATGACGGAGTGGAGGCACTGCTTGACCGGCTTGAAACCGATCGTCTTGAAGTCCAACAGACCAACATCCAGGAACTGGAAGCACAGATCGACGAAGCGGTCTACGACCTGTTCGATCTGAAAAAAGATGAGCGCGAAGTTATAGAGGATTACCTCGAAGTGTTCTGATCGAGTTTCGCCTCAAAGCATATCATCGGTCGTATCAGCGGTCCGTAACTGACCCATGCTTGTATATCTCAAACCCTGCGGATATTTTGAACTATAAGGTACTGGATCTTCGAGTTCGTATAGAGTTCCTGGCTTGAATTTAATTACCTTCTTATCTTGATCTATTTTTGCGCCATCTTTGTAATCTGTTGGATCTCGAATCAACTCGGCGTCATCGTGATCAACTACGCTTTCCACCTCGGCGATATACTTTACCTCCCTGACCTCTCCGGTGACATACATCGCGACGTAATCGAATTCACTCCCGACTCGGACAAAGCCCCATGCTTCGTTCTCTTTGAGGAAGGGGAGACCGGATTGTTTGGTTGGGAATACGGCGACGCGTGTATCCGAATCTCCCTCAATATCTTTTCGCGAGACCTTTCCCGCTACATGATTCTCGAGTGGGGTGATCCCATTACTACTTTCATCGACTTTTCTGTCGTGCTTCTTCGCAGATTTATCCACTTCTTCCTCGCTCACGAAATGGCGCTGTTCCCGGAGGAGGGCGACGAGATTCTGGACGAATTCCCTGGACTGTTCTTCGAGATTAATCGTGAGGTCACCCACCTCGTTTTCCACTGCCTGTGTGACGGACTCGGTGACGCTGTCTTCGTTTTGTTGGAGTCGTCGAATCACTTTGTTCGTCTGTGCGACCTGCTCTGCCACCTCGTCGGATTTCCCCGTTCGAATCGACTCTTTCGTAAGTAGTTCAAGCACTTCCGGATTCTCAGCGAGATCATCGAGATCGAACTGAACGACGGATACCTCCTCACCGCCGTTCTGGTGGCGATTCTTCGTCAGAACCTCGAACGACTTCCCGTTAGTCAGAATTCCCCAATCCACGTCGAGTTCCTGTCGCATGTAGCTACGCAACTGCTGAATTTCACTGTCGGTGAGGTTCGACTTGACCGGCTTGGCCTCGACGAAAACGACGGGAGAGTCGCCGACGAGGAGGGCATAATCGACGTGGGTACTCCCTGACGCCATGGGAATGGTGTATTCCAGTGCGACTTCGGTAGAGTAGAGATCCCACCCGAGGAGTTCGAGAAACGGCTGAACGAGTTTGACTTTCGTGTTTTCCTCGTCCATCTGCGGTGACGATTCAATGAGTTGCTGACACCGCTTGACGTACTCATTTATCTCTTCCCTGTCCATTGCTGGTCAATTGAACGCCATCTACACATATATCATGGTGGTAGGAACCGTAACTCCACGCACTCCAGATCATATCGTTGCCCAGAGATACCCGGATTATGTCGTAGCGAACTGGCCTCATCCGTCCGCAATTCCCTCATATTCAAATGCGATGCCGGACCCAACCCATTCCGACCCGTGACCCAAACGCTTACTTCGATTACAACTGTTACATCCGGGTGGCGATGCCGATAGACATCGACCGCTTTCACTCGGAGCCGGAGGAGACCCTCCAGGCTGGCGGGCCGACGAACGCCGAGCGCGTCCTCTCGTTTCTGGCGGCGAACGCCAACAGGGCGTTCACGCCGAAGGAGATTCACGAGGCCACGGGCGTCGCCCGGGGGAGCGTCGGCGTCGTCCTCTCGCGCCTGGCCGACGATGGGCTCGTCGACCACCGCGGCGAGTACTGGGCCGTCGCGGATGCGGACGACGCGGCGAAGACGCTCGCGGCGAGCGAGACGGCCCGGCTCGTCACGGAGCGCTTCGACGACGAGGACCCGGAGGAGTGGGGACCGGGCGGCTCCGAGAACGGAGTTCGAGAGTGACGGTCGCACGCGGTGACGTGCGCTGGGGGCCCGCACCGCACAAGTCCAGCCCAGCGTACCGTCCGTGGCTCGTCGTCAGTGACGACACCCATCCGTTCGCTGACGAGGAGTGCATCGTCGTTGCACTCACGACGGCCGACCATCCCGACGGACTCCTGATTCCCGGGGATGCGTGGGTCGATGGCGGCTCCGAGGTCGAGTCGTATGCATCACCGTGGTACGTAACGACGGTCAAGACGGCGACGTTCGATATGTTCCAGGGCCGCCTCGATCCAGTTCTCGTGAGCCGGGTTGCCACGCACCTCCACGACTACGTTCCGGCTTGACGGGGTACGACCACGGACGGTCACCCGGGTTCGCGTCGCCAGTCCGTCGTCCGCCAGTTCTTTCGGATCACGCACGCGCACCGACCGGCGTCCAGAGCGCGTACAGGATCGTCAGGAGACCCAGCGTCTGGGCGAGGCGACTCCCGATGCCGAAGTGGGTGCCGGTGATTCCAGGCACGAACAGGTACAGGGCGAGCACGGCGACGGGAGCGGAGAACGCCAGCAGGAACCCGGCGGTGAGGTAGAGCATGGGGCGACTCCCGTTGCGGCGGTAGCCGCGGAAGGCCACGGCGGCGATGCCCAGGCCCAGCACCGCCGAGAGGACGTCCGTCGCCTGGATGAGGCTGAGGACCCAGCCCGGCGGGATGGCACCCTCCCAGAGCTGGAGCGGAAGCGCGAGCATCTACATCTCCTCGACCAGCCGCGTGAAGCGGTCGGCCATGTCCTCGCGCTGGCGGACCTCGAGGTCGATCTCGCCGTCCCGGACCGTGACGGTGATCCGGGAGAGGGTGGCCCGGTAGACCGTGCGGTGGTGGCCGCCGTCGAGGTCCGGGAGCGTCTGCGCCGAGACGAGGCCGAGGTCGCTCAGGTCGTCCAGTCGCCGGTACACCGTCGCTTTGGAGGACTCGCAGTGGTCACAGAGTGTGGTCGCTGACATGGGTTCCTGGCTGGTTCGGGCGAGGATGGTTCTCACCGTCGGGTCCGCGAGCAGGGATCCGATGGTCTCGACGTCCGGCTCCTCGCTCACGACCGAGGGTGTCGCCCAGCGGCGGTATAGCCGTTTCCACCGTTGCAGTGCGTGCAACAGCGCGGCCCCCTTTTTGTGCCACCCGACACTCTCTCCGACTGCGATGGCAGCCCGCCGCGGGAACGGGCCGGCGTCGGGTCGGCCTGTCAGTGGCCCACCGGGGTACCCCCGTCCCCGGCGCCACCGAGGCCGTGCATCCCAACGCCCTGAATCCGGTTCCCCACGCCCGGGCCTCCATCGCCCCGCCGGCTGCCACCAACCGGTCGTCACCTGGCCGCGTCCACCATCCGGCGGGCATCCGTTCCCTCCACGCCGCCGATCCCCGCCCGATCGCCTGTCACCGACGTGCACGCCCAGCACGAGCGACCCAACCCACCGGTGCAGGCGATCGGCGCCCACCCACCGCTGATCGATGCGTCCGCACCTGGCCTGTCCCGTCCCCGAGCAGGTGGCCCGTCCGGCCACCGTCCAGCGGCCGAGCGAATCCGGTAGCCTCTGGTGGCTCCGGACCGACGAGCCGGTGTGAAAGCAGTCCAGAACGCGACCGCCGGCACGTGGCACCTCGTCGGGCCGCGGGGCTGTGGGGCCGAGCCCGACGGCGAGACCGTCGAGGGAACGTGGGCCGTGGTCCGCGATACCGTCGAGCGCGAGGGGAGCAACCGCTGTGCGAACTGCCGCTGGCCGACGGGCTAGTCACTCCACGCCCAGCTGCTTCGCGATGGTGTTGAGCTGGATCTCGTCGGTGCCCTCGACGATCCGCAACACGCGCGCCGTCGCCATGAGGTCCGCGAAGGGCTCCTCCTCGCTGACGCCGGTGGCGCCGTGGACGCCGATCACGTCGTCCGCGGCGTCGAAACAGCAGTTCGTCGCGAGGTACTTGAAGATCGACGAGGCCTCGATGGCGTCGCCACCCCGGTCCATCTCCCAGGCGGTCCGCAGCCCCGCGGCGTCGGCCGCGAAGTTCCGGGCCCTGGCTTGCGCGAGTGTGTGCGAGACGCCCTGGAAGCCGCCGATCGACCGGCCGAAGGCCTCGCGCCGATTGGCGTACTCGACGCCCCGGTCGAGCAGGAAGCGCGTGAACCCCACCGCCTCGGCGCCGAGTTCGAGGCGGCCCAGCGAGAGGAAGTCCATCGCCGCCTCGAAGCCCTCGTCGACCGCGCCGAGGACCCGGCTCTCCGGGACCCGGACGTCGTCGAAGTGCAGTTCGGCCTGGTCGCCGAGCCACCCGACGGCGTTGTTCAGACTGCCGACCTCGTACTCGTCGGCCTCGACGAGAAAGCAGGTGATGCCCCCGTGTCGGCCGGCCTCCTCCTGGGGCGTCGTGCGCGCGAAGACCTGCACGAAGTCGGCGTAGGGAGCGTTCGTGATCCACTGCTTCTGGCCGGAGATGATCCACTCGTCGCCCTCGTTGCGGGCCGTCGTCGCCATGTTCGGCGAGTCAGAACCAACCCCGGGTTCCGTCTGCGCGAAGGCCGTGGTCTTCTCGCCGCGGAGGGCCGGCTCCAGGTAGCGCTCGACCTGCTCGCCCTCGGCCAGCGCGAGGAGCGGCTTGGGGCCCTCCGGTCCCGCCAAGACGGCCTCGCTCAGTCCGGGGCCGTGGGTCGCCAGGTGGCGCTTCGCGCGGTACCAGGTTACGGTGGAGACGGGCTCCTCGCCGTCGGGTCCGGGGAGGTTCATCGCGTAGAAGCCCGCCTCGGCGCTCTTCCGGCGGACGGTCTCCCTGGCTGCCAGCACCTCGTCGACCAGGCGACCGTCCGCCTCATGGCGGCGGCGCGGATTCGAGTACGTCTCGCCGAGATCGGCGACGAGCGGCTCCACCTCGCGGGCGACGAACTCGTCGAGGCTGTCGAGCAGCAGCCGGGTCTCCTCGTCGACGCCGAAGTCCACGCCGCTGCCCTCGCTGGTCGCTCCCATACGTCAGGGACCTCGCGTGGCCTGTTAGCACTTGTGCCCGGCCGCGTCGATCGGGGCCCTCCGCGGCCACACCGTTATGTGCGACGTCCGCAAAGGAGCCCCATGGTCGACAGGCAGGACCTCGTCGAACTCGCCCCACATTACCTGGCGATGCTCGTCCTGGCGTTCGCCGTCCTCACGGTAATCCGCCTCACCGTCGGCGAGGTGAACTTCTGGATCGAGACGGTCGCCGTGGTCGTGGCTCTGCTCCTGTACCGCCCCGTGGTCGCACGCCTCGGCCTCGCACCGTCGGTCTGGACCGCCCGGTGAGCCTGCGGCGTCGCCGCGCGTTCCGATCACACCCACGGGTCGCGTTCCGATCCCACCCCGGGCCGATCCCCGGCTCCCGACCGTCGAATTAAAGTAAAATTGAACTAACGCACCCACAATGAGACTCGTGCTCGTCACCGGCACGACGCGGACGGCGACGATCGACGGGATCAGCGCCGCGGGGGCCTCGCCCGATCTCGTCGCCCACACGCCCAGCGCGGACGCGGAGATCGTCGTCTACGGCGAACCCGTCGCCAGTCCCGTCACGCCGGTGAGTCCGACGGGCTGTCCGACGCCGGCGGCCGTCACGCGGGCCGTCGTCGAGCGGCTCGACCTCCCCGTGACGGTCGTCGACGCCGGCCTCGCCGAACCGACCGCCGCGCCGACGGTCACCGTGGACGCGAGCCCCGGCGGCGACCTGCGATCCGCGCCAGCGGTCCCCGACGCCGCCGACGTCTTCGAGGCTGGCCTGGCGTACGGACGGGCCCTCCCGACCGACGATCCCATCCTCCTGGGCGAGTCGGTTCCCGGCGGGACGACGACCGCCCTCGGCGTCCTGACGGCGCTGGGCGAGCGGGCGACGGTCTCCTCGTCGCTCCCGGACAACCCACTCGAACGGAAGCGTGCGGTCGTGGCCGAGGGACTCGACGCGAGCGGTCTGACGGCGGGCGGGGCGGCCGGCGCTCCGACCGCGGCCGTGCGAGCGATGGGCGATCCCGTCCTCGCGGCCGGGGCGGGAATCGCCCGGGGTGCCCTCGAGACTGGGACGCCCCTCACCCTGGCCGGGGGAACGCAGTTACTCGCCCTCGCTGCGCTGCTCAGACACGACGGCGTCGAGTCGCCCCTCTCGCTCGCGACGACCTCGTTCCTGCTCGACGACGAGAGCGCTGCCGTCGCGGCCCTCGCGGACTCGCTCGACGTGGCCGTCCGGGCCACGGATCCCGGGTTCGACGCGGTGGATCACCCGGCGACGGACGCGTACTGCGCCGGCGAGGCGAAGGAGGGCGTCGGCATGGGCGGGGCGCTCTCGCTGGTCGCGGACGCGGACGCCGACATGGCGTCGGTCCGCGAGCGGTTCGTGGCCATCGCCGACCGACTGAACCCGAGCCAGCCGGCGGACGACCCCGCGGTGACCAGATGAACGGCGTCGTCCTTGCGGGGACGCGGTCGAGCGTCGGCAAGACGGTCGCCACCCTGGTCGCCATCGAGGCGCTCCGGGCGGCGGGCCACGACGTCCAGCCCGCGAAGGCGGGACCGGACTTCATCGACCCGAGCCACCACGCCGCCGTCGCCGACCGGCCGTCCCGGACGCTCGACCTGTGGCTCGAGGGCGAGGACGGCCTGCGACGGACCTACCACCGCGGCGAGGCCGACGTCTGCGTCGTCGAGGGCGTGATGGGGCTGTACGACGGGGACGCCTCCAGTACGGCGATGGTCGCAGAGACCCTCTCGCTCCCGGTCGTCCTGGTCGTCGACGCGAAAGCCGGCATGGAGAGCGTCGCTGCGACGGCGCTCGGGTTCGAGACCTACGCCCGCGAGATCGGCCGGGACGTCGACGTGGTCGGGGTGATCGCCCAGCGGGCCCACGGCGGCCGCCACGAGCGCGGCATTCGCGAGGCGCTGCCCGACGGCCTCGACTACCTGGGTCGGATTCCGCCGGACGACCGCCTCGCGATTCCCGACCGCCACCTCGGGCTCCACATGGGTGCGGAAGCATCACTTCCCCGCGAGGCCCTCGCGGACGCCGCGAGTCACCTCGACGTCGACGGACTCGTCGCCGCCGCGTCCGAGCCGGCACCCGCACCGGACGTCCGGGAGCAAAGCGAAACGGAGACGACGGTCGCCGTCGCGCGGGACGCCGCCTTCGCCTTCGTCTACCCGGCGAC
>Ga0207771_100970_pt1 | contig 14137 bp, 8 predicted proteins | sample A23M2SouthBayCA_2_FD_187731 | JGI IMG/M metagenome (GOLD analysis project Ga0207771, IMG submission 187731) | Aerobic enrichment media microbial communities from Eden Landing Ponds, California, USA - A23 M2 (2) (SPAdes) | ecosystem: Environmental > Aquatic > Marine > Unclassified | place...
GGGTTGGGGTCGGCGTCGGCGTCGGGGTTGGGGTCGGCGTCGGCGTTGGAGTCGGCGTCGGGGTTGGGGTCGGCGTCGGCGTTGGAGTCGGCGTCGGGGTTGGGGTCGGCGTCGGCGTCGGGGTACTCACCGCATCCACGGTGACGGTCACGGTGTCAGTATCGGTATTGCCAGCGACATCACTCACGCGGAGTCGGACAGTGTAGGTTCCGGGTGCCTCGAAGACGTGTTCGGGATTGGAGCCCGACCCCTCGTAGTTTCCGTCGCTGGTCCAGTCCCACTCGTAACTCGTCACTTCGTCGTCGTCGTTCGATCCGGTCCCGTCGAAACTGACAGAACTCCCCTCGTCGACCGTCCTGTCTTCCCCCGCCTCGGCCGTCGGTGCTTCGTTCACGTCGGTGAGTTCGATCGTGACCGTCTGGGTCGCAGTGTTGCTGACGGTGTCGGTGGCTTCGACAATCAGTTCGTACTCGCCGTCCTCGTCGCTGTCACCGGGTTCCTCGAAGTCCTGCGGGCTATCCAGAGTCACCTCGCCGGATGCGCTGTCGATACTGAACAGCCCCGCATCGGCCCCTGCGAGCGAGTAGGTGATACCGGTATCGTCACCGGCACCGTCGTCGGCCTGTGCGTCCAGGACCAGACTGGCCGTTCCTTCCTCGACCGTCGTCGTCACACTGGCACCCTCTGCGAACGTCGGCGAAACAGTGTCGACAGTGTACGTCTCGTCTGTACCCGGTTCCGCCGTATCGAGCGCGTTGCCGGCCGAATCGATGATGTCCGAGCCGCTGGCGATATCGAGCCCCAGTGTGCTCTCGCCGGAGATCCCGTCGACCGTGACCGTCACACTGGTGCCGCTGGAGCTACTCACACCGGTGACCGAACCCGACACCGACCCGGTGGCGTCGAGCACGAAGTCGGCCGTGTCGACGTTCTCGACCGCTTCGGAGAACGACACGGAGAACTCGACACTACTCGCGCTCGTTTCCTGATCCGTCGGTGACGACCGTGTTATCGACGACACTGTTGGAGCCGCGTCGACCGTCACGACGTCGGGCTGGCTCACCGTCTCGGCGTTAGTGGCCGAATCGGTGACGGTCAACGCGACCGAATACGTGTCTCCACTCGCTGCGTCGCTCGGAACCGTCAGCGTCTCCTCCAGACCGGTGCCGCCGGATTCGACCGTCGTCGAGTCGACGACCGTGTTCGTTCCGTCGAGGAGTTCGAGCGTCGCGCTCTGGAAGTTCGCGTCGCTCGCGTCGAACGTGACAGTCACGTCTCCGCCAGGTCCTGCCGTGACGCCGGTTCCGGTTGTCGGGTCGGTGATACTCGCTGTATCGATACCGACGTCGACTTCGAACCCGTCGCTGGTGACCGGGCTCGTCTCGACGGGCGTGAACTCGTCGGTCGCGACGGCCGCGAGCTGTGCCTGGGTCACACCGTCTCCGAACCCGCTCCCGACAGCGACGGACCCGTAGACCGGCTCGTCGCCGTCGGCGACGACTGTCGTCATCGTTTCGTCGCTCTCGTAGGTACCACTCCGGTCACGGTCGAGCCAGACGACGACCTCCTCGTTCCTGTCCCAGTCGAGTTCGAAGGGAACCCGGTTCGTGCCGGTGAAGGGCCCGCCCGACACCGTGAGACTCCGACTGTCCACCGTCGTCCTCTCTGAATCTGTCTCGGTCTCGGTCTGTCCCCCCGTCGTGGTCGTGGACGAGCAGTCCGTCGTCGTCTCTGACTCGTCCGCAGTCGTCGTCTTTGACTCGTCCGTCGTCGTCTCCGTCTCTTCCGTCGTCGTCTCTGTCGGGGCGTCTATCGTGATCCGTGCGCTATCGGTCACCGCGGCACCGTTCTCCACGTACGGTGCGTCGACGCTATTACCCAACTGGAACTCGTACTTCTGGTCCCCGTCCGTGTCCTGGTGTGGCATCGCGACGAGTGTCGCGTCTTCTCCGAGGACGTCGTTCTCGTACAGCGCAATCACGATGTCGCTCGCGGAGTCAGGCTCGATGTAGGACGAGTTTCCGACGACTTCCCCAGCTGCATTGGTGCGGTGAAGAGCGACGAATCCACCGTCGCTCATCGTGGTCGAGGCGACGGTCACTGCACTACCGAACGACTCCTGGTCGTTGAACGTCACCGAAGCCGTGGGGCGTGCCGCGATGCGCCCGTCGACTGTCTCGTCGACCAGCTGTTCGCCGCCTCGTCTGACGTTGATGGCGAAGTTCGCCCCCTGTGCGTTCCCACTGAAATCCGCAGTCACGCTCCAGGACCGGTCGGGCTGGACGATAGATGTAAACGGTTTGGTGAACGGCGAACCCGAGTCCGTTCCCGTGATCTTCAGGGACAGCTCCGTCCCCGGGGCGACCGTCGTCGTCCCGGTTATCCGCTGTCCGACCGCCTTCTGGACCGTCACCTCGTCCACGTTGCCGTCGTTGTCGATGTCCGCGTTCGTGTCGACAGTGGCCTTCGCAGGGACGAACGTCCACGCGTCGAGAACGGTCTTGTCTCTCTCGATGACGTCGTCCGCGTCTCTCGTCGTGAAGTTGGCCTCGATATCGTCACCCGTCGAGAACTCCGCGACGTTCGCAGTGTCCACGACCAGCCAGTAGTCGTCCTGGTTCGCCTGTGGGACCAGCAGCGAGTTGCTCGGGTCGGGGGTCAGTTCGTAGGCATCCGCGCTGGCGCCAGCGTTCGTCTGGTCGAACGTGAAGCTAAAGGCGTTACTGGTGCTCGCTATCTCGTCGTAGAAGGCCGCCGTCGAGTTGTCACTCCCGCTATCGATCCGGTGGGCCAGCACCCCCTCGATCCCGCTGGCTTCGATCCGGACGAGGACGATATCGTCTCTCGCCACCGTCGAGGTCTCGATCACGTTTCCGCTGTCGAGCGCGTTTGCCACTGCCGAGGAACTGTTCAGGTTGCCGCCTTTCGCGTCCGGTGCGGTGTAGACCGTCACCGAGTCTGTCGACCGGTTGGAGAGTGAGAGCGTTCCAGTAGTGTCCGCACCGTCCTCAGTTCGCGACGCTGGCGTCTCTCCGGCGACGACTGAAAGATGGTAATCGTTGGGGCTCAGGGTCCAGTTCGCCGGATTGTCGGGTTCGAACGACCCGCTCGCCGGTTCGACGTTCGTCACCTCGTCGGCGCTCGTTTTCGTCGAGTAGACGACAGCGTTCCCCTCGCCCGCTCGCTCGCTATTACCGGCGGTGTAGGTGTTGAACTGCAACGACACGTAGTCGTCGTCGTTCCCGTCCTGGACGGTCACGTTCTGTGCGAAGTTGTTGTCCTCGACCGTGCCGACGGTGACCGTCGCCGTGTCGGTATTGGAGAGTTCGATTCCGAAGACCACGACGTCCCCACGCTCTTCGGTGTAGGTAGTCTTGTTCAACGACACGCTCCCCGCCACGCTCAGGTCGGCGAGCCTGCCGGCCGATTCCGACGTATCGGTTCGGTCGCTCGCCTTCGCGGACTCGATCCTCCGGTCGGAACTGGTAGCGTTCCTCGTGGCCGCCGAGACCGGGGCGCGACTGCTCTCACCGGACGTCGAGTCACCGGTCTGTTCGGAGTCTGTCCCCGGTTCCGACTCGTCGGCCGGTCCGGAGTCACTCCGCCGTTCGATCCCGCCCTGTGCGCGGAGTTGTGCGAGCGTCAGGTTCCGGTCGTCGCCGGCGTCCGCCCGAGTCGAGGCGTTGCCAGGTTCGCTCGCGTGACCAGCGGCCGACCCGGCCGCCTGGGCGCCCGCCGCTCCGACCAGCATCATGGCGTCACTGGTCATCGAATCGGCCAGACAGGAGACGTCGAACCCGGCGATGGCGGGGAGGCCCTGGGTGGCGGCCGGCCCCGCGAGCAACAGCATCGTCAGGACGAGGACGGTCGCGAGCGTCCGCAGTTGTTCTCGCCGTTCGCTCATGCTGTGCCCGGGGCACAGTTCCCGCTCACCGACCCGGTCCCTGGCCCCCACCCGGTGTCCAGTTCCGATCCGATCACGCTGTTCTCCACTCGACCGTCCCCGTGCCCGCCCGCGGTGGACCAGGCTCTACCGACAACCGTCTCCCTCTGGGCCACCGTGGCGGGCACAGCCATTGGAGACTGGTGTGGACATCCGACAATAAAACCACCCTCTGCATATGCAGGTAGTGTCGCGGACCGAGCGGGATCGGTCACGTTCGACGGCCCCGGCGTGGCGGACAGAGCGACCAGGATTAAGGTCGGCTGGCGAGAGCATCGGGCATGGAGAGCGTCCTGCTCGTCACCGTCGATTCCCTGCGCCCGGACCACGTGGGCTATCACGGCTACGAGCGCGAGACGACGCCGTACCTCGACTCGCTGGCCGACCGGGCGAGCACGTTCTCGAACGCCTACGCCCACGTCGGCGGGACGCGGTACGCGTTCCCCTCTGTTCTCACGTCGGTCACGCCGCTCATGCACGGCGGTCACGACCGCATCGCCGAGAGCCAGACCCCCGTCGCCGAGGTGTTCCGGGAGGCGGGCTACCGGACGGGCGGGTTTCACTCGAATCTCTTCCTGTCCGCGGAGCGCGGGTACGACCGGGGTTTCGAGACCTTCTTCGACTCGCAGGAGGACCCATCGCTCGCGACGCGATTCCGCACGTTCGCGCGGACGACCCTCCGCGGGACTCCGGTCTATCCACTCCTCCAGCGGGCCTACGACGGCGTCGAGTCCGCGGGCGGCGTCAACGTCGGCGCCTTCCACGTGCCGGGAGACGAACTGACCGACCGCGCGCTGGCGTGGCTCGACGGGGTCGCTGGAGAACAGCCGGTCTTCCTGTGGGTCCACTACATGGACGTCCACCACCCCTATCTCCCGCCGGCCGAAGACCAGCGACGATTCCGGACGGAACCGGTCGGCGACCGCGAGGCGGTCAAACTCCGCCGCACACTCGTCGAAGACCCCGACAGCCTGTCCGAAGCGGAGTTCGAGACAGTGATGGACCTATACGACGCGGAGATACGGTTTACCGACCGGCAGATCGAACGACTCGTCGAGACGGCCCGCGACCGGCTGGGCGACCTGACGGTGGCGGTCACGGCCGACCACGGCGAACACTTCCTCGAACACGGCTACTTCAGCGGCGCGAAAGCCTCCGACGTCAAGTGCCACGTCCCGCTACTCGTCGAGGGGTGGGACGACGCCGGAGCGTATGACGACCTCGTCGGGCTCTGTGACGTACCTCCGACGCTGCTGGACGTTGCCGACCTGGAGTCCCCGCCGAGTTACCGCGGTAAATCACTGGCCGCTCTCGTCTTCGACGGCGATTGGTCGCGGACCGACGTCGTGGGTGGCTGGGAAGACGACGGTCGCACCTACGTCTATCGTGACGACCGATGGACCTTCGTCGAACGCCCGGGGGACCGATCCGACGAACTCTACGACCGCGAGGCCGACCCCGGCGAACGGGAGAACGCCGTCGACGAGTATCCGGACCGCGTCCGGGCGTGTCGCACAGCACTGCACCGCCACCGCGAGGCCATCCGCGCGACGGACACGGACGTCGGGAGTGTCGAGACAGACGCGACGACCGAAGAGCGCCTCCAGCGACTGGGATACCGGGACTGATAGACGAGCGCTCGAAACTCGTCACACCGACGAGCGGCGCAACGTTTTTTCACCTGTCACCACCGAGGGGTCGTGATGACGAACGGCGGCCCCGACTTCGTCGTGCCGGGTGCCAAGCGGTCCGGGACGACCTCGCTGTACCGTCACCTCCGCGGCCACGAAGACCTGTTTCTCCCTGCCGGGAAGGACCTGCACTTCTTCCAGCGAGAGACGAACTACTCGAAGGGACTATCTCACTACGAGTCTGAGTTTGCCCCGGCGGGCGACCGCGTCGCCGGCGACGTGAGCCCGGAGTACTTCGAGCACGGCATGACCTACGAGACGGAGGCCCACCAGAGCTACACCTGGTCGCCGGACGACGACGCGGCGGCCCGCCTCGCACGAGCGTACCCGGACGTCAAGCTGGTACTGACGTTGCGCAACCCGGTGACCCGCGCGCACTCACAGTTCTGGAAGAACTACCGACAGGGACGCGAGCGAGCGGAATCGTTCGCGACGGCGATACGTGCCGAACTCCGTGGGGAACGGACGAAGGAGTCGACCCCCCGCTGCTGGGTGTACACGAACCGGTATCCGATACACGTCGGCCACTGGCTGGACCTGTTCGACAGGGACCAGGTGATGTTTCTCGTGTTCGAGCGCTGGACGGCGGACCCGGAACGGGCACTCGACGAGGTCTGTGAGTTCCTGGGCGTCGCACCCCCCGAGTCCTGGTCGAACACCGACGAACCGCGGATGGTCGGCGGGAGTCCCCGACTGGTCACGCCCAACAGACTCTACCAGAAGTACGTCAGCGAGACAGTGCTCGCACGGCCACTCCGGAAATTCAAGGTGACACACGCGCTCGACGCACTGAACTCGACTCCGGGATACCCGGACCTGACCGACGAGGCGCGTGGGCTCCTGGCCGAGGAGTTCCGTCCGGAGATCGACGAACTCGAGTCGATGACCGGTCTCGACCTCGACGTCTGGCGCGAGCAACTGCCGGCGTGACCGGCCGGCTCGGTTCGGTTTCACGAGGCCTTCCCGGCGCTCGAGTACGCGGTGTCCGTGCTACGCGTCGGGCCGCTCCGTGATTACGTCGAGGTCGACGAGTCTCTCCAGGACGTGGTCGACAGCTTCCTCCGGGGATGTCGTCTCGGTGTCGACGACGACGTCAGGGTCTGCCGGCTCCTCGAATGGATGGTTCAGGCCGGTGAACTTCTCGATGTCGCCGTTACGAGCCTCTTCGTAGAGTCCCTTCGGGTCGCGCGCCTCGGCGGTTTCGAGCGAACAGCTGGCGTAGACGAGCACGAACTCGCCCTCGTCTTCGACGATTTCACGGGCCCGTTCCCGGGCGGACGCGAACGGCGTTATCATGCCGACGACGGTGACGACGTCGTGTCTGTTCAGCAGTTTCGCGATGTAGGCGGTCCGGCGGTTGTTCGTCCGGCGCTCCTCCCGGGAGAATCCGAGATCCGGATGTAACTGTGCACGCAGGTCGTCACCGTCCAGGTTCTCGACCTCGTGGCCGTCCGCCGAGAGACGGTCGGCGACACCGCGCGCGAGCGTCGATTTGCCGGCCGCCGGTCGACCCATTATCCAGAGCGTGAACACTGCTCTGTCCGACGTTCTACGGACTCCGACAAGGGCGTTTCCCCGATTGACGGTGAGCGAACGCCGACTGTCGCTCGCTACACGCCGAGTTTCGCGTGGTCGCCGCTCACTCCGCGCCGAGCGTCACGTTGACCGGCCGCGTCTCGGCGCCGACGACTCGTCCCTCGGGAACGTGGACCGCCCGCGTCGCGACCGGGTCGCCCCGTCCGCCTCGCTCAGCGGTGAACGTGTATGGCCCGATCGCCCGGACGCTGACGTTCGTGTACCCTGCCTCGACGCCCCACTCGTCGTAGCCCGTCGTCGAGTACGGCAGCGTCATCTCGAACTCGCCGTCCGCTCCCGCTCGTGCCCGCTGTCGGTAGGTAAACGAGTCGTTCTCGCGCATCGTCAGCCGGACGCTCGCGGTGACGGTCGCGTTCGGAGGCGCCCGACCCCGGACGGTCGCGCCGGGAACCCGCTCGAAGGTCTTCACCCGCGGGCCTCGCTCGCCGCCCGAGAGCGTGTCGGTGTCGTACTCGCTGGCGCTCGCGTGGACGAGTCGGTAGTGTTCCAGCGCGGGCACTCGCTCGACGGGGATCCCGTCGACGCCGCCCACCTGTGCGCTCCCGTCCTCGCGGACGTACTCGCGGGCCTCGGCGAGCGTGTCGAAGCGCCTGACGAACGCCGCCTCCGGGCTGACGACCGCGCGCCTGACCCGTCGGTCGCTCCTCGACCGGACCGTCTCGTCGCGCCAGTCGGAGACGACCGGACGCGGCGCTCTCGCGCTGCCGTGAAACTCGAAGAGTCGCACGCGCAGACTCTCGTAGTGTGCCTGGTGTTTGATGTAGCCTGCGAACTGGCGATCACGGCCGCGGGACAGGTACACCGGCCGCACGAGGTCGGCGAGTCGGTCGGTCGTGTTCGTGAACTGTATCGGCGACGCGTACCGGCCGATAGACGGCACCGCCAGCGACCACTCGACGACGACGTATCGCCCCTGCTCGTCGCCCCATGTGACGCGGTCGGTCGCCGCGGCCTCCGACTGCGCGAGGAAGAAATCCGCGGTGGCTTCGCGGCCGTCCTGGAACGGGTTCGCGACCGGGATCCGTCGCCCGAGCGTCGTGAGGTAGTGCCCCGAGTCCCACCACGCCACGACGCCGTACGTACCTGGTGGATAGTCGTAATCGTCGGTGGGTCGGACGGTCGGGTACCGGGGGAACGGAGCCGAGCCGGGGCGTCCGTACGTCCCCTCGGCGGGCGTGTTCGTCCGTAACCACGCGAGACTGCCGAGTCGGTCGGCGACGTCGTCCGGCCCCGTCTCGGCCGTCGCGGTGCCGGTCTCCAGTCCGAACCCACTGGCCGCGGGCGTGACGAACGGGCCGACGAGCACCGCCACGACGACGACCCCAGTGAACGCCTGTTTCAACCCCACGTCTGTCCGGTCACGAACGTCGTCGAGTCCCGCTCTCCGGACGACCCACCCGACGGCCACGCCGGCGAGGACGGCGACCGGGACGGCGAGGTAGTAGTCGAAACGGAGCTGTGTCAGCGTCGACAGCGTCGCGTACAGAAGCCAGACACCGAGTGCGGGGGTCCACGGACGCCCTGTCGGGTCTCGGCGATAGCCGACGGCGGCGACACAGAGACCGAACAGAGCCGCCGGGAACGCCAGTCCGTAGGACAGCCGGAGGAAGGCTGGGATCGAGTCGAACGCGACCCGTCGCGTCTCGCTGACGCTCCCCCCGCCCTCTGTGAGCGTGTAGCCGAAGATGCGGACCAGATACGACCACAGGAACTCGAATCCTCCGGGCGCGACCGCACGGAGGCCGACCGCGAGGGCGAGGCCGAGGCCGACCAGCGCGACCGGGTAGTACGAACGCGGAACAGACCGCGCCTCGAAAGACCGCGCGAGTACGACCAGCCCGGCGATCCCGACCGCCAGGAGGACGAACAGTGCCGGTTGTAGCAACGAGAGTGCGACCGGTTCGAACGTGACAGACGACGTCCCGCCGAGCACGACCACCGCGGTCGTGAGTGCGGCGACGATACCGACGAACGCGACGTGCTCGGGGTCCCGACCGTAGACGACCGAGACGCTCAGATGGACCGCATAGTACGCGGCGAGCACCAGTCCGAAGACGACTCCCGGCGGCCAGACGAGCACGTACCCACCGACGGCGACGCCCGCGAGGAGCGCGGCGACGACTGGACGGCGGAGCGCCTCCAACTCTCGGTTCCGGAGTCGTTCGGCGGTCGGTTCGTGGCGTTCGGCCGCGCGGACCGCGACGAGGACGGCCAGCATCGCCGTCGCCTGGAGCAACGCCTCCGCGGCGTGGTGGTCTGCGAACCCGACCGTCGTCCGCTGGAGGAAGCCACCGGGGGTCAGCGCCAGCACGGCCACGGCGGCGACGCCCGCAGTTCGACCGGCAGCGTGGCGACCCAGCAGATACGTCGGAACCACGGTGAGTGTTCCGAGGACTGCGGGTGCAAACAGGAGTACTACCCCGACCGTCGTCTCGTCCGGACTACCTGCACCGAGGACGAGCGCCGCGAGCGCGACAGCCTGGTCGTAAATCGTCCCGAACTGACCGACGCTCACTCCCGTCGGATACGCGGTCCACGGGTCGAACGGCATCGTCCGCGGGAAGTGCCGGACGGTGTAGCCGACCTGCCTGTAGTGGTACCAGGCGTCGTTGCCGCTGAACAGGACCTGGCCGTCCACGAGGAACCGGTGCCAGCGCCGCACTCGCGTCCAGCAGACGTACACCGAGAGACAGAGCACCGCCAGCGCGTGCCGGTGACGGCCGAGCCAGCCCGCGAGCGAGGCGGTGTCGGGTCGAACGGAGCGGCGTGACACGTTAAATCGTCCGGTGGGTAGCTTTCCCTCCCGGTGACTTCAATGGTGGGACGACCGAACTGATTCGGGGCCGATAGTTTCGGTTCGTGCCCGGTATCGTTGGATATGGGAGACCGGACCGACTCGCTACGCTCTCTCGCCGACACCCTCTGCGGTCGGGACGTCGTAACCGATGCCTGGACGGCCAAGAGCTTCACCGACCGGCTGTTCGTCGTTGAGGTGCCCAGTGGCGCCGACCTGCCCGAGGGGGTACGGCGGACGCTCCACGACCACGACCTGCGGGAGGCAAACGAGGTGTACGGTGTCGACGCGGCCGACGCCGACTTCGCCGGGGAACTGGCCGAAACCCGCCGCTACCGGTTCGTCGACGTCCGCGAGCGCGGCGAGTTACAGTCCTACGTCGTCGAGTGACCGGGACCGAGACCGAAACAGTGACCCGGCGACGCCCCAGCCGCTTTTTTAACTGCGCCGGGCCAACGGGGATGTATGTACGACCGGATCCTCCTGCCGACGGACGGGAGCGACGCAGCCAAGCGGGCGCTGGACCTGGCCGTAGCAGTCGCCGACGCCCACGACGCCGAGTTGCACATCCTCTACGTCGCCGACACGAACCAGCCCAGCCTCTCGCGCATCCAGGGTCAGGTGGTCGACGCGCTCGAGGGCGAAGGGCAACGGATCGTCGACGAGGCGGAGAACCACGCTCGCGGGTCCGGGGTCGAGATCACGACGGCCGTGATACAGGGTGGCCCCTCACGGACCATCCTCGACTACGTCGACGACCGCGGCGTCGACCTCGTCGTGATGGGAACCCGTGGCGAACGTGACGTCGAACGACTCTTGCTCGGGAGTGTCACCGAGCGGGTCGTCCGCTCTGCGCCGGTGCCGGTGTTGGCAGTGCCGCCGGACAGCGACCGGTCGTACCCGCCGGAGAGCCTCCTCGTCGGGACGGACGGCAGCGAGGGGTCGGACGCCGCACTGGACGAGGGCATCGACATCGCGAGCAGTGCGAGCGCGACGCTTCACGTCCTCTCGGTGCTCGAAGGGTCGCTCCTTGGGATCGACGTCCGCTCGGCCGCGGCCGCCGAGGAGCGCGAACGCCGCGACGAGAACCTCCTCGCTGCCGCCCGCGAACAGGCCGAGCAGGCAGGCATCACCGTCGAAACTGCTATCGAAGAAGGTGGCGTCGTCGACACGTTCAACGCGTACGCCGCCGACCACGGCGTCGATCTCGTCGTCGTCGGGACCCACGGCCGGACCGGTATCGACCGGCGCCTACTCGGGAGCGTCACCGAGGACTTGCTTCGGACCGCCGCCGTGCCGGTCCTCTCCGTGCGGGCGAGCGACGAGGAGTAGGAGCGACCGACAGGGAGTCGGAGCGGAGAGTGACCGCTCGTCTGTGGGCCCGCTATGGGTTGAGTCACGTCCACACGGCGCGCTCGGAATTCGCGCCGGAACGGAAAGCGATATAGCCGCCGCGGGGCCAGGGTTCGCCAATGACCCTCGACGACGCCGACCGCGAACTCGTTGTCGCGGAACTCGGTCGAGACCCCACGCCGGCGGAGGCCGCACTCTTCGAGAACCTCTGGAGTGAGCACTGCGCGTATCGCTCCTCGTGGCCGCTCCTGAGCGCGTTCGACAGCCAGGGCGACCAGGTCGTGATCGGTCCCGGTGACGACGCCGCCGTCGTCGCACTCCCCGATTACACCGACGACGCGAGCGACGCGCCCGACGACGATGGTCCGACCGATGTGGTCGATCCGGACGACGAGACCTACATCACGCTGGGCATCGAGAGCCACAACCACCCGTCCTACGTCGACCCGTTCGACGGCGCCGCCACCGGCGTCGGCGGCATCGTCCGCGACACGCTCTCGATGGGCGCCTACCCCATCGCCCTCGCCGACTCGCTCTACTTCGGCGACTTCGACCGGGAACACTCCCGCTATCTCTTCGAGGGCGTCGTCGAGGGGATCTCTCACTACGGCAACTGCATCGGCGTGCCCACCGTCACGGGGTCGACCGCGTTCCACGACGACTACGAGGGTAACCCGCTCGTCAACGTCTCCTGTATCGGCCTGATCGACGACCCCGACCGGCTCGTCACGGCTGTCGCCCAGGAACCCGGAAACAAACTGATGCTCGTCGGGAACGCCACCGGCCGGGACGGGCTCGGCGGCGCCTCCTTCGCCAGCGAGGACCTCGCCGAGGATGCCGAGACCGAAGACCGTCCGGCCGTCCAGGTCGGCGACCCCTACACCGAGAAGTTGCTCATCGAATGCAACGAGGCCCTCGTCGACGAGAACCTCCTGGAGTCGGCCCGCGACCTCGGCGCGGCGGGCCTGGGCGGCGCGAGCGCGGAGATGATCGCCAAGGGTAACGTGGGCGCACGTATCGAACTCGACCGCGTCCACCAGCGCGAACCGAACATGAACGCTCTCGAGATCCTGCTCGCCGAGAGCCAGGAGCGGATGTGTTACGAGGTCCGCCCGGAGAACGTCGAGCGAGTCCACGAACTCGCCGAACGCTACGACCTGGGGTCGTCTGTCATCGGCGAGATTACGGACGGTAACTACGTCTGTACGTTCCAGGGCGAGGGCGACGAACCCGAGACAGTCGTCGACGCACCCGCCGAGTTCCTCGAAGACGGCGCGCCGTTCTACGACCTGCCTGCGGAGGAACCCGTCGACCCCGAGCGCGACCTCCCGACGGGTGTCTCGCTCGACGAAGCGTTCGAGACTGTCGTGGGCAGTCCCAACACCGCCTCGAAGCGATGGGTCTATCGCCAGTACGACCACGAGGTGCAGGTCCGGACGGCTGTGCGACCGGGTGACGACGCGGCCCTGCTCGCAGTCCGGGAGTCGAACGTCGGACTCGCCTACTCTGCGGGTGCGGACCCCAACTGGACGACTGCCGCGCCCTACGAAGGCGCCCGGGCAGTCGCGCTGGAAAACGCCACGAACGTCGCCGCGAAAGGGGCAACGCCCCACGCCGCAGTCGACTGCATGAACGGCGGCAACCCCGAGAAGCCCGACGTCTACGGCGGGTTCAAAGGGATCGTCGATGGGCTGGCGGAGATGTGCTCGACACTCGACGTGCCGGTCGTCGGCGGAAACGTCTCGCTGTACAACGACTCACAGGCCGGCCCTATCCCGCCGACGCCGACGCTCGCGCTCGTGGGAGTCAAGGAAGGCTACGACGCACCACCCATGTCGCTCGCGGGCGGTGGCGACCTCCTGCTCGTCGGCGCGCGTTCGCTGGCCGGCGAGAGCGAAGCCCGCCTCGGCGGGTCGGAGTACCTCGCGAACTTCGGCGGGGGCGACCGCTTCCCCGAGTCGCTCGACCAGCCCGCTGCGTTCGTCGAGACGCTCGCCGCCGTCGCCGACGAGGAGACGACCCTCGCCACCCACGACGTCAGCCACGGCGGCCTCGCCGTCGCGCTCGCGGAGATGGTCCACGACGACGCCGGCGCGACGGTCGAACTCGACGCCCCGAACCAGGGGTCGGCGGCGGCACACCTCTTCGGCGAGCAGGCCGGGCGCGCGATCATCGAGACCACCGACGCGCGGGCCGTTCGGGAGGCGTTCGACGGTGTCGCACCCGTCTACGACCTCGGCACTGCCGACGATTCGGGGACGCTCGACGTCGCCGTCGAGGACGATACGCTCTCGTACGACGCCGGAGAGATCGCCGAGTTGCGGGACGTCATCGACCGCGAACTGGAGTGAGTGGCTCGGTAGTGTGTCGGAGTCGTTCCGAGTGGGATCTGCCTCTTTTGACCGGGATGTACAGGTGAGAGAGGTATCGATTCGAGATAGTACAGCAGCCGCGACCGCCCTCGCAGGTCCCGCAACCGCAGTCATCGTCGTGAGATGGAAGCCCTCGGCGCGCTCGCGGTCGCTCAGCGACATATCCGCGCTCTCGGCACGGCCCGCGCGGATAGGGGTCGCTGAGGCGACTCCGCTCCTTTCAGTCGCCGCGACCCCGCCTCGCCCTTCCAGTCCGCCAGGAGGCGGAATGTGTGGCGTCGGCTATCGATCATTCCACGTCGAGACGGCCCTGTACTTCTGCGGTTGGTCACCAGTCAGTCAACCCCCTCACCATCGCAGCAGCTACTGTTTCGGCTTTCAGTCGTTC
>Ga0207771_100973_pt1 | contig 14119 bp, 15 predicted proteins | sample A23M2SouthBayCA_2_FD_187731 | JGI IMG/M metagenome (GOLD analysis project Ga0207771, IMG submission 187731) | Aerobic enrichment media microbial communities from Eden Landing Ponds, California, USA - A23 M2 (2) (SPAdes) | ecosystem: Environmental > Aquatic > Marine > Unclassified | place...
GAAAAGCGACGGCGGGCCGGCGAGCGATTCGGGGGGCGAGTCGTCCTCGGCGCGGGCACCGGCGCGAGCAATCGAGGCCGGAACACGTCGAACGGCAACGGCGGCGACCCCGGTGTAGACGGCACCGAGGACGGCGATTGCGCCGAAGGCGCCCCGCCAACCGTACCCCAAGGCGACGCTCGCCGGAACGACGGCGAAGGGGACCGCGAGGCCGACGGCGCCGGTGAACCCGTGGGCACTGTAAGCACGCGAGCGGTAGGCGTCCGGAACGGCCGCCGAGAGGAGTGGGTAGTGTGCAGGGTGGTGGCCGGCGATGCCGACACCCATCACCGCGGCGGCGACGAGCAGCCACTCGTAGGTCGGGGCGACAGCAGCCATCGCACAGCCGAGGGTACCGACCGAAAGGGAACCGAGGAGGACTGCGGCGTGACTGTAGCTGTCGGAGACGTAGCCGAGCGGCAGTTGGCCGGCGGTGACGACAAGACTGACGACGCCGACGGCAACCCCGAGTTCTGCCAGCGACGCATCAAGGTCGGCACCCAAGAGCGCGAACGCGGGCGGGAAAAGCAGCAGATAGGCGTGGTTGACGACGTGAGAGCCGGAGACGAGACCGACGACGAGCGGTGCGTGGCTACGCGGCACGCCCGACCGTTGGCGGGCGGGGTATGAAGCCGGTTGGGGTTTCCGTCAGTCGGCGCGAACGGCGACGGGTTCGGGGTCGGCACAGGGCGAGACGCTGACGCCGCCGAAGCGCTCGGCGGCACGGCAGAGGCGGTCGGGGGAGATGCCGGCCTGTCGGGCCGCAGTCTCCAGGTCCAGTGTGCCGTTCTGGTACAGCGTCATCGCCGTTCGAACCGCGTGCTGACTCATACTCGTTCGGATGGTCTTAGGGATAATAATAGTATCGAGAGATAATATACCAAGGCATGACCTTATATGTCAGACTACATCATCAATCGTTATATTAACAACACCCTCAGCGTGGGACGGCGTAGCGATGCCTCGCAACGTTTTAGTTCGCAGTAGCGTCGTATTCCGTATGGACCAACCCGACGAACTCCTCGAGTTGCTGTGTGAGAACGCCCGCTACTCCACAGGGGACCTCGCACGCCTGACGGGCCGTACCGAGGCCGAGGTCGAGGCGACCATCGACGAGCTGGAGGCCGAGGGGGTCATCCAGGGGTACACCGCCATCGTCGACTGGGACGAAATCGACGACCAGCGAGTGCAGGCCCACGTCGAGTTGAACGTCACGCTGGACCGGGAGACGAGCTATCGGGACGTGGCCGAACGGCTCGCCGGCTTCCCGGAAGTTCAGGGACTCCGACTCGTCTCGGGGGATTACGACTTCGCGCTGGAAGTCGAGGGCGACAACATGCGCGAAGTGTCCCGATTCATCAGCGACAAGGTCGCGCCGCTGCCCGAAATCACCCAGACGGTCACACACTACATCATGGAGACCTACAAACAGAGCGGCCACCGCTTCGACGACGGCGGGGACGACGACCGCCTGTCGGTCACGCCATGACGCTGCGACCCTCCGACCGCGTCGCCGAGGTGCCGCCCTCCGGCATCCGTCGGTTCTTCGAACTCGCCGAGGAGATGGACGACGTCATCTCACTCGGCGTGGGCGAACCCGACTTCTCGGCGCCGTGGGGCGCCCGAGAAGCCGCCATCACCTCGCTGGAACGCGGCCAGACCTCCTACACCGCAAACCGCGGGATGCGCGAGTTGCGGGAGGAAATCGCCCGCGACGCCCACCGCTGGAACCTCGAGTACGACCCCGACGACGAAATCCTCGTCACGGCGGGGGCCAGCGAGGCGCTTGACATCGCGTTCCGTGCGCTCGTCAACCCCGGCGACAGCGTCGCCGTCGCCCAACCGTGTTACGTCTCCTACAAACCGGGTGTCACCTTCGCCGGCGGGGAGGTAATCGACGTGCCGACCCGCGTCGAAGACGAGTTCAAACTCACCCCCGAGGTACTGTACGAGGCCGGCGCCGACGAGGCCGAGTTGCTCGTCTACTGCTTCCCGAACAACCCCACCGGCGCGACGATGAACCGCGAGGAGTTGGCCGAAATCGCGCAGTTCTGCCGGGCAAACGACGTGGCCGTCCTCTCCGATGAAATCTACGCCGACCTCACCTACGAAGGCGACCACGTCTCCATCGCGGAGTTCGACGGCATGCGCGAGCGAACCATCGTATTCAACGGCTTCTCGAAGGCCTACGCGATGACCGGGCTCCGACTGGGCTATGCGATGGGACCGAGCGAAGTCATCGCCGCGATGAACCGCATCCACCAGTACACGATGCTGTCGGCGCCGACGACCGCCCAGTACGCCGCCATCGAGGCGCTGCGGAACTGTCGGGAAGACGTAGAGGAGATGTGCGCTCAGTACAACCGCCGTCGGAACTTCGTCCTCTCGCGGTTCGAGGAGATGGGCATCGACTGCTTCGAGGCGACCGGCGCGTTCTACGTCTTCCCGGAGTGTCCGGGCGACGATGCCGAACAGTTCGCCGAGGACCTCCTGGAAGCCGAACAGGTCGCGATGGTTCCGGGGACCGCCTTCGGCGCGGGCGCCGACGGACACCTCCGAGCATCGTATGCGACCGGCCTCGAGGAACTGAAAGAAGCGATGGACCGACTCGAACGGTTCATCTCGTAGGGAGACCCTACTGTCGGAAGCCCCCGAGTAAGGGAACCGTACGACTCCGGCCGGTCGCTGCGCCAACGTACGCCCACACACGCGAATCAGGGATTGAGGGGGCCGGAAGCCTTTTTCAAAGGGGCAGCAAAGGGGTGTGGTAATGGCTATCGATGACGCTGACGGCGGAGAGGCCGGTACCGGGGGACCGGCCGTCGACGCCACCGACGCGGAGTCGGCGGAAGTGGAGGCGGACGCCGATTCGGCGTCCGAACCCGAATCCGAACCCGAGGAACCCGACCCCGCAGTCGTCGGCGAATACGACTGGGAGGATTTCAAGGAGGAGTACTTTTACGACGAACGGGGGAACGCACCCGCTGGGGAGGAGTTCGACCCCGCGGAGTACCTCGGCTTCGACCCCGAGGACACCAGCGAAATCGCCGGCGCCGCTGGCCTCGGAGCGACCCAACTCACCGACATCGCAAACGAGCGAACCGTCCGCGTCAACCCCGACCTCGACGAGGACGCCTTCTTCACCGACGCCGACGGTAACACGACCGTCGTCAACCGCTACGACCTCGAAAAGGCCGTCCCACAGGAGAAGAAACACCACTTCCGAGAGGTCGACCGCTACTGGGTGAACGAACCGTACGCCTTCGTCATCATCTTCCACTCCGAGAAGGAAAACGAAAAGAAGTACTACCTCATCGAGCCGCATCTCACCCCCATCGAGTCCGACCTCCGTGAGTTCCTCTCCGGAAAGCTGAAAACCGCTATCAAGTACTCCAGCGACGACGTCGTCGTCGAAGGTGACGAAGACGCCCGCGCCAGCGTCATCGAACGGGAGACCCACGCCTTACTCGACCGATACGACCTCTACGACGATGGTGCGGCCCCCGACGACGAGTCACTCGTCGACAGCGTCAAGGGAGTGTTCGGTCTGGGCGAGGAGACAGCCGAACGGGAAGACGAAGCTACGGAGTTACAGGGCGCCGAGGCCCGACCGGAACCCGCCATCCTCGAAGAGGACTCGAAGACCCTCACCCAGTACCAAATCGAGAAGATACTGTACCTCCTGAAGCGGGACTTCATCGGCTTCGAGCGCATCGACGGCATCAAACACGACATCAACATCGAGGACATCTCCTGTGACGGCTACAACTCCCCCGTCTTCGTGTATCACTCCGACTACGAGCAAATCATCTCGAACATCTACCACGGCGAGGAGGAACTCGACGACTTCGTCGTGAAGATGGCCCAGCGCTCCGGAAAGGGGATTTCGAAGCGAAGTCCGCAGGTCGACGCGACGCTGCCGGACGGCTCCCGGTCACAGTTGACCCTCGGGCGGGAAGTGTCCGACCACGGGACGAACTACACCATCCGGCAGTTCAAGGACGTTCCGTTCACGCCCATCGACCTCATCAACTGGAACACCTTCTCGCTGGAGGAGATGGCCTTCCTGTGGCTCTGTATCGAGAACCACAAGTCGCTCATCTTCGCCGGAGGTACCGCATCCGGGAAGACCACCTCGCTGAACGCGGTGTCGCTTTTCATCCCCTCGAAGGCGAAAATCGTCTCCATCGAGGACACACGCGAGGTCGAACTCCCCCAGCGCAACTGGATTGCAAGCGTCACCCGACCCTCCTTCTCCGACGGCGACAAAGGCGACGTCGACGAGTTCGACCTGCTCGAGGCCGCACTCCGGCAGCGGCCCGAGTACATCGTCATGGGCGAGATTCGGGGCGAGGAAGGTCGGACGCTGTTTCAGGTCATGTCGACCGGTCACACCACGCTGACGACGTTTCACGCCGACTCCGTCGGCGAGGTCATCAAGCGCTTCACCACCGACCCCATCAACGTCTCGAAGACGATGTTCACCGCCCTGGACCTCGTCTCGATTCAGACCTCCACCCGGGTGCAGGGCAACAAGGTCCGCCGGAACAAGTCGCTGACCGAAATCAACCACTACGACCCCGAAAACGACGAGATCAACGTCCAGGACGTCTACCAGTGGCAGGCCGAAAGCGACGAGTTCCTCCAGATGGGCGAGTCGAACACGTTGGACGAAATCATGTTCGACCGCGGGTGGACCCGCGAGGAAGTCGACGAGGAGATTTTCATGCGGAAAATCGTCCTCGCGTACCTCATCGACAATGGCCTGAACACCTACACGCAGGTCGCCGCGACGCTGCAGGCGTTCATCAACGACCCCGAGAGCATCCTCACCATCATCGCCAACGAAGACCTCGAACGCTCCCTAGAGGACCTCCGGGAGATGGAGTCGGTCGAAATCGACATCGACCCCGACAAGGAGGCGATGGTGCCGCGTCCCTCCGCCGACGAGGAGATGCACGAACACTGTCAGGAAATCCTCGACGAGGCGACGGACCTCCTGGATAGCTACCGCGGCAAGGAAGTCGAGGAGGGTATCGCCGGCGTCCTCGACATCGAGGAGGCCGATGACGTCGAGCCTCCGGACGACGATGACGACGGCGAGGACTTCAGCACCGGCGGGTTCTCCTTCGACGCGGCCGGGGGAACCGAGGAGTCGACCGGCGACGGCGAGGCGGCGCCGGACGGCGGGGAAGAGGGCGGAGCAGACCGATGAGCCTGGAGTCGGCGGGCGGAGCCTCCTCGGGCGGGACGGACGTCCTCGCCGACCTGTTTTACCCGCTCTACCAGCGACTGTTCGACGACGACAGCGACTTCGTGGCGAACCTCGAGACGAAACTGGCCGAGGCACGCATCCCGGAGACCGTCGAAATATACCTCTCGAAGTCGCTCGCGCTCGGCGTCATCACTGGGGTCGCGCTGTGGATTGTCGGGACGCTGCTCGGTTACGGCCTCGTCACCTTCGTCATCACCGAACCGCCGACGTTTCTCGCGTTGCCGATGCCCGAGCCGTATCTCTCCATCGTCAACTCCCTGAAAATACCGTTCATCGTCATCGTCTCGGGGCTGTTTTTCGGCTCCATCGGCTTCGGGTCGGCCTTCGGTGGGATGGTCGCCAAGCCGTACCTCGACTCCGACGCCCGGAAACGCGAAATCAACGTTCTGCTGTCCGATTCGGTGTCGTTCATGTATGCGCTGTCGGTCGGCGGCCTCAACCAACTCGAAATCCTCCAGGCGATGGCGAAGGCCGACGACACCTACGGCGAGGTGGCAAAGGAGTTCCAGTCCATCGTCCTCGAAACGGAGTACTTCGACACCGACTACCGGACGGCCGTCAGGAATCAGGCGTTGCAGACGCCCTCCGACGAGTTGAGCCAGTTTTTGACCGACATGCTCTCCATCATCAATTCGGGCGGTGACATGGAGAAGTTCCTCGAAGACCAGAAGGAAAAGCACATGCGGACCTCCAAGCAGGAACAGGAGATGGTCTTGGAGACGCTGGAACTCTTCGGGGAGATGTACATGACGCTGTCGCTTTTCCCCCTGCTTCTCATCATCATTCTCGTCATCATGTCGATGCTCGGGGAGGCCCAGGACATGTTGCTGTACGGTACCGTCTACGGGCTGATTCCGCTCATCGGCGTTGGTTTCCTCATCCTCGTCTCGACGGTCGTCCAAGACGAGGTCGGCGACGGCTACCTCTCGGTCGAGGACGGAGAAATCGTCGACGAATCCGAGAAGATGTTCGACCTCGGTATCGCCGAGAGCTACGCCGGTCGATACGGCATCTTCGACCGAATCAAATCCAGAGAGGGAACCTACGTCACGCTGAACCTGCTGAAACAGCCGCACCACTTCTTCCGTGATTACCCGCTTGCGGTGCTCGCGATTACGTTCCCGGCATCGCTCGTGCTGTTGGCGTTTACGGTGATGGCCGGCTTCGCCCCGACGAGTAGGGGCGGACTCGTGAGCGCACCCGTTCGGGGGACGTTCTTCTGGCTGTACCTGCCGCTGTACGTCAACTTCATTCCGCTGACGATATTCCACGAGTGGAACGTCCGCTCGCGGAACTCGATTACGAACAAACTCTCCGACAACCTCCGGAAACTCTCCAGTGCCAACGACACCGGGATGACGCTGTTGGAGTCGCTGAAGGTCGTCGCCGACACCTCCTCGGGTCGTCTGGCCGACGAGTTCCAGACCATGCACGCGAAGGTGAACTACGGGACGAGCCTCAAGACCGCCCTCAGAGAGTTCAACAACAAGTACCACATCCCGCGGCTGGCACGGACGGTAAAACTCATCTCGAAGGCTCAGGAGGCATCGAGTCAGATTACGCAGGTGCTGTCGACGGCCGCACAGGCCTCCGAGAACCAAGACGACATCGAGCGCAACCGCAAGTCCCGAACCCGGATGCAGATGGTCATCATCATCATGACATACGTGACGCTGTTGGGCGTGATGGCGCTACTGAAAGTGGAGTTCCTCGACACGATGGCGGGGCTGACCCAACAGGCCGCCGAAGCCGAAAGCGGCGGCGGTGGCGGTGGCGGACAGTTCGGTGGCGGCCTCGACATCGACATGCTGACGATGCTGTTCTTCCACGCCGTCACGCTACAGGGAGTCATCTCCGGGTTCATCGCCGGCTACATCCGCGACGTGAGCCTCATGGCCGGGCTGAAGTACGTCGTCGTGTTGCCGACGCTCGCACTGCTCGTCTTCATGATGGTGTAATAGAATGGACTCACGAACCCGCGCACAGACGACGCTCGATTTCGCCATCGCGATGGGCATCTTCCTGCTTGCGGTGTCGTTCGTGTTCACGTTCATCCCCTCGCTCACCGCGCCGTTCGTCGACGGCGACCAGGACCAAAGCGTCGCCTCCGACCGGGTCGCGAGTCACCTCTCGGAGGGGGCGTTGGGGAACCCCGACGAACCGTTCGTCGTCAATCAGACGTGTGCGACGGTGTTCTTCGACGAGACCCAACAGGATTACACCGACATCCCTGCCGATTGTGGGTACAACGGAACCGGTCTCAACGAACGCGTCGGCCTCAGCGACCGCCTCGACCTCCGAATCGAGTTGCTGCACGTCAACCCCAACAAGACCGGAAGCGACCGTTATCGGGTGGTGTGTGTCGATTCCAATGGTGACATCATCCACGAAGAGTCCGGTACCTGCGAATCCGACAGCAAGTACCGAATCGGCGAGGAACCGCCCGACACCGAATCAGTCACCGTTGCTCGCCGCGTGATGACGGTCCCGGACTGTTCGTTTGGCGCCGACGTACAGTCGTGTGACGTAACGCTCCGGGTGAGCGTGTGGTAACATGCGCGGGCAAGCCTACACCTTGGAGTCAGTCATCGCCGCCGTGTTGATAGTGACGAGTCTGGTGTTCGCCCTGCAGGTGACGGCTGTGACGCCGCTGTCGGCGAGTACCTCGAATCAGCACATCGAGAATCAACAGCGCGCCTCCGCGGCGGGCGTGCTCACTGCCGCGGAGGAAGCGGGCGTGCTGAAGGACGCCGTCCTGTACTGGAACGAAACCGCCGCCGAATTCGACGAGGCCGAGCGGCGAATCTACTACACCAACGGCGAACCTCCCAACGAGTTCGGCAACATCACCGACCGGTCGTTCGGTGGCCGGGGGCTCGCGGTGAACGTCCTCCTGTATCCGGGCGACGGGAACGATGCGGTCCCGATGGTGTACCGTGGGGAACCGAGCGACAACGCAGTCAGCGCGAGTCGGACGGTGGTCCTGTTCGACGACGACAACCTGACCGCACCCGGCCACGAGTCAACTACCGTCAAGAACGCCGGAAACTACAGCGATTTCATCCCCGAGGACACCGGAAACAGCGGGTCAGTGTACAACGTCGTCCGCGTCGAGGTGGTCGTATGGCGAATGTAGGGAAGCGAGGCCAACTCATCTTGGTCACCGGACTCCTCATCGCCGTCATCCTCATCGGGCTCGCCCTCGTTGTCAACGGAGCCATCTACACCGAGAACCTCTCGACGCGGGAGTCAAGTGACGAACCGCGGGAGGCGCTCGAACAGCGTCACGTCACCGAAGGTGACGTGCAATCGCTTATCGACGCCGCGAACCGAAACGCGACGACCGACGACTACGGTGTGGTGCGCGACGCCTTCCTCGATGGCTTGACGCTGTGGGACAACTCACAGCGCGTCGAGAAACTCCGGACGGGTCGATTCGTGTCGACCGGACTGAACTCGACGACGGAAGGAACACAGATTCGGCAGGCGAACGCTTCGCGGAACTTCACAGCGGGCGGAAGCCTCGCCGGCGACTCCGACTGGACGCTCGTCGAGAACACCACCGATGTAGGTCCGTTCGTACTCGGTATCGACCGGGCGAGCCTGCTCAATATCACCGACTTCGATACGCTTTCCGACCCCCTCGCCGCTGTCTCCGACAACGCGTTCCACGTCTCGGTCGAAACGCCCAGCGGGACGTGGAAGGTGTACATGTTTCGGGACGGAACCGCCGGGGAGGTGTACCTCTACGTCGTCGACCCCGGCGACGATTTGGGAGCGTTGTCGGGCATCAGTTCGCTCGTCTCGAACTCCTGTGTCGCGGGGGCGACCGGGTCGAGCGCGACCGTCGATTTCCGCGAACCACAGTTCGGCACCGACGCCACCGACTGCCCCGAACTCGGCTTCTACAACACGAGCGTCGTCGGAGCGGACCACGACATCCACTACCGGAACGCTCGGACGAGCGCGACCGGACTCGGACTGCTGGGGGAGGCCGACCGTGCTCGGGGAACCTACGAAGTCGTCGTCGACACGCGCGCCGACCGGACGCCGTACTACGGACCGGATGCCGACGCGAGTCCGCGCGCCCGAAGCATCATCCACGCGGTGACGGTCACCGCCGCGTTCAGAAGCGACGGCGTCGTCCACGGGAGCGACGAAATCGAGGCCGAATGGAGCGTGGTGCAATGACCGGAGATGACCGGGCGGTGTCGCCGGTGTTCAGCTACGTGTTGACGCTCGGCATCACGACGATTCTCATCGTCGGCCTGTTGGTGGCCGCGACCGGCTACGTCGACGACCAGCGACGACAGACGACGGAAAACCAACTGCAGGTAATCGGCCAACAACTGTCGGCGGACATCGCGGCCGCCGACCGACTCGCACGGACGGACGGGGCCGAAGACGTTGCCATTCGACGCGACCTTCCGGATAGAATCGTCGGGTCGTCGTACAGCATAAACGTAAAAAGCGACGGCAACGGGCCGACCGAGTACTATCTCGAACTGTCGACTGCCCGCCCCGACGTCACGGTTACGGTCGGCATCGCCTCGGTGACCGACCTCGTGACGACCGGCGTCGGGGGCGGCGAGGTGGTCGTCCGCTACGACGCGGCGGCCGACGAACTGGAGGTGGCGAATGCGTAGCGACGGGCGGGCAGTCAGCGAGGTCGTCGGGTTCGTCCTCGTGTTCACACTCGTCATCGGGACCGTCACCATCGTCTACGCCGGTGGATTCGGCGGGTTGGACGCCACACGTGACGCCGAGCGCGTCAACAACGCCGAGCGCGCCTTCGACGTGATGGCGAACAACTTCGAACAGCTCGCCAGCGGGGACGCACCGAACCGGGCGACCGAAATCAAGCTCTCGGAAGCCTCGCTGTCGACGACGTCGAACCGACTGACCACGATTAACGCATCGGGAATCGACACCGCTGCGGGGGCGAATCCGGTTGCGATACGGTACGACTCGGGAGACGGCAGCCAAATCGTCTACGAGTTGGGCGCGGTGATACGAATCGACGACGGGAACGCCGTGATGATTCGTGAACCGGATTTCCTCTTTGCTGACGACCGAATCGTCGTCCGTTACATTTCGACGCGGGGGAGCGGTCAAGGGGTCGGCGGGTCAACGACGGTTCTCGTTCGGGGCGAGAAGCAGAGTAGTCAGCTACTGGCCAGTGAACAGGGCGTGACAGACGTGAAAATCGAAATGCGGACCCATCCGGACCGCTCGGCGGTGTGGGAAGCCTATTTCGAAGGTGAAATCGAGTCGGCAACTGGAACTACAGGGCCCTACTGTAGTACGGCGAGTGTCGATGCGACAACCGACCGGGTGACCTGCGATGGGTTCGATATCGGAACTCTCGCCATCTCTCGCGTTCGTGTCACCGTCAACTTGACCTGACGTAAGAGACAACCGTTTTGGGCAATACCCGCACTCGATGGCGTTTGGTGCTCCGACGCCGTAGCCACACCGTTTTCAATCGATTTCGACCCGAATCCGGTTGTCGGTGACGTGAAGGAACGTGACGACCTCGCCGTTGCCCTCGTACAGGATAACACCCTGTGAGTTGTCACCGATGTTCGCGTTGTTCTGCTCGGAGATGTCCATGTCGATATCGTCGTCGGACACCGCGAAGTAGTGTTTGACCGGGAGCGCCGTCGGTTCTTCGGAGCCACTGGAGTACGAGACGGTGTCGTCCTCACCGTCCTCGCCCGGATGTTCAGTAAAGGAGATGGTGCTGTTGAACCCGTCGTTGTCGTGGGTCGTCTCGATGTCCTTCTTCCCACTCAGGTCCTGATAATCCATGTATTCAAGGTCCTTGTTGGTGGACGTGAAGTCGACGGTGAGCTGTTGGACATCGTTGGCGTCACAGTTGATATCGAAGGTTCCGGTTCCGTGTGTTCCGTCGTTGACCCACGTGTGGTAGTCGTCGCCGCCGTTGGGGCTGTAGTAAACGATGACGCGTGCTGGCGCTGTCTCACCGGTATCACAGTCGAGATTGCCGTTCCCTTTCGAGGAGACGTACAGCTCTATTTGATTGCCGGCGTCATCCTCGCCGGCCATCGACCATCCGAAGTTGTTGAATTGGGAGTTCTGGCTGGTCGAGTCCTTGAACGTAATCTCAAGGTCGTCCAACGAGTGGCCGCTCTCCATCCCACGGATGTTCAACTCCTCGCCGCCGAGAATGTTGAAGGGCCCCTGCGTCCCGAGCGTGACGAGTTGTGCGGTGACTGTTCCGTCGCTATCACACTCCGAAACCGTGCCGTCGGTCCGGTCTTGGAAGTAGTTTCGCCACCCCTCACAGTATCGACTCGTTATCTCGACGGTCATGTTTCCGTTCTGGACCGGGTTCAGGAGTTTCGTACTGCCGTCGGGGTAGGTCTCGCTTTCGTTGGCGAATATCCGCTCTGCGGTCTCGACACGAGAGATTTCGGCATTTGCGGAGCCGCTGACGCTTCCGTCGCCGGAAACGCGGACGATGGGGAACGTCAGCGTCGCGCGTCGGTAGTGGAACTCCGGCGGGGAGACGAGTTGTGCGTCGCCGTCGTCGTCGGTCCGCCAGACGCCACCGCCCTGATAGGCGAGTTCGCTGTCGTCGGATTCGTAGACGACTGCACCGAGTGAGGCGTTGTAGATTTCGTACTCGTGGTCAGTTGCGTTGCTCTCGTTCCAGTTCTTGTGAATCAGTCGGACGTTTCCGGCGTCCTCGTCGACGGAATACTGTCCGCTGTTGGTCCCGAACTGCACCCGCTGGGAGTTGGATTCACCCAACGCGACTTGGGCGGCCTGGGAGTCGAACTGCGTCATCGACTGTTCGGCCTGTCCGACGCGGGAGTCCTGTTGGGCGTCGTCGAGTGCGGCGCCGCCGAACACCGCGAGTCCGACCGCACCCGTGAGCGTAATCCCGAGGATGAGCACGATGCCGATGGGCGACGACTGCGCTCTGTCGTCTACACGGGACGGCGGACTGTCCATACACACTTCGGGTGTTACACGACAATAAGCGACGTGGCCGTTTCAGAGCGCGTGTTCGGAGTCTCCGACGTGGGTGCTGCGAACACGCCGTACCGCCCCCACTCCGAGAGTCGACAGTTGCACACATGGTCCGGTGTTCAGACAGTTCTCAGCGATATAAGACATCATAACTGACCGTTCGTTCTAAAATTCACTACTAGACAGAAATGGCCAAAATATTAATATGATATAATGTATTAAACTGAATCCCAATCAATCGTTAAGTGTCTCGGACGTGCTACAGCATGACACGATGGCAGAGAAAGCAACCCTCAAAGAGATCGACCACACACCGCCGACGGGCGAGTCGGTGTCGAACGTCTGGGACCGCGGCGTGGAAGACGACGACTGAGTTCCTCGCGTTTATCAGTTCAGTTGTGTTTTCGGAGCCGTGGCTCCCGCGAGATTGAATAGGAACCGGCCGTTTGTCCACGTATGGACATCGATACAGACGAGCTACTCGCCTCGCTGACACCACGAGAAGAGAATCCCGCAATCAAGTCCTACCAGAACACGGTCGCCGTCGCCTGCCCAGCCTGCGAGGAGCCCTTCGACGACCTCGTCGTCTGCAAGCAAAACCCCACGAGCCTCAACCTCTCGAAACAGCTCGACCTCTGTGTCGGCGTCGAGGACGGACAGGCGTTCATCTTCACGCACAAACCCTAGCTCCACGGCCCCGCGTCGAAGACGTTGCCGGCCACCCACCCGACGAGAAACGGCGTGACGATGGCCAGACACGCGATTCCCATGTAGCGTGCCGGCGGCGGCTGGAGGGCGAGATAGACGAGATACAGCGTGCCGACGACCGGCAGGGACCGACTGAGAAGCGAACGCACTTTCGAGTACATACGCCCCGTTCCGGGAGCGACGGCCAAGAGCGTGCCGTCTGCTGACGGGACCCGTCAATGAGAGGCACAACGCTTACGAGAGCGTGACGGCGAGTGACCGGGTATGCGTCGTCGCCAGTATCTCGCCGGCTTGACAATGGCGAGCAGCGTCCTCCTCGCGGGCTGTAGCGGAAACGGTGACACGACGGCAACGCCCGACAGCGAGAACAGCGACATCAGACGGGAGGCGTTCAGGGAGGCCCTGACAGAGAGCGACATCACCGTTCGCGAACTCGCCATCGACGACGAGTCCCACGTCAACCTCGAGTACGAACCCGCCGAACCGACCGAGGAAAGCGTCAGGAACAGCATCGACGCCGCCGCGAGAGCGTTTTTCGACCGCGTGTACGGTGAAAGCGGGTGGGCCGTCGAGCGACTCGACGCTCGCGTCGTCGTCGACGGAACCCTGGTGGCGACGTGGCAGATGAAATCCGAGTGGATAGAGCAGTACCTCGAAGGACGGATTTCCCGCGAGGAGATGGCCGCGAGAGTCGAAGACAGCGTCGAGCGACACGACCAGTAGCGCCAATCCGAACCGGGAAATCGCCGCCTTCGATGGCGTCATCGTCACTGACCGAGTAACCGACGACCGACCCGGAAATAAGAACTTTGTCGATTGAGCAATTCTAGCACTCAAGGCGATGGAGGGGATTGGGTGAACAACGAGCGTCCGGGTGAGCGTCTCGGTTCCGACGGCTGATTTCGTGTTGGAGCGGCTGCTCGCCGAACGTTCCATCAGCCACGTCAGAATCGACCGCATCGCTGCCTTCGGTGAATCCCTCGTTCCGTATCTGTGGATGACGGAAGCGGACACAGACACCACGACGCAGGCCCTCCGTGCGGACCCCGATGTCGGGTCGTTCGAAGTCATCGATACGTTCGGGTGCGACACCCTCGT
>Ga0207771_100974_pt1 | contig 14117 bp, 7 predicted proteins | sample A23M2SouthBayCA_2_FD_187731 | JGI IMG/M metagenome (GOLD analysis project Ga0207771, IMG submission 187731) | Aerobic enrichment media microbial communities from Eden Landing Ponds, California, USA - A23 M2 (2) (SPAdes) | ecosystem: Environmental > Aquatic > Marine > Unclassified | place...
GGGGGTCTACCTCGTCGCCCGGATGTACGGCTTCTACGCGCTGTCGCCGACGGCGCTCGCCGTCATCGCGTTCGTCGGCGGCTTCACTGCGCTGTTCGCGGCGACGATGGGCGTCGTGAAACGCGAGATCAAGCAGGTGCTCGCCTACTCCACCATCTCGCAGTACGGCTACATCATGCTCGCGCTGGGCGGCGGTGGCTACGTCGCCGGCGTCTTCCATCTCACCACCCACGCCGTCTTCAAGGCGCTACTGTTCCTCGGTGCCGGCTCGGTCATCATCGCGATGCACCACAACGAGGACATGTGGGACATGGGCGGGCTGAAGGAGAAGATGCCCGTCACCTACTACGCGTTCCTCTCGGGGAGCCTGGCGCTGGCTGGCATCGTTCCGTTCTCGGGCTTCTGGTCGAAGGACGAGGTGCTGTACGAGACCCTCGTCCACGGACTCGGCGGCTCGCCGCTGCTGCTCGCCGCGTACGCGATGGGGCTGGTTGCCGTGTTCTTCACCGGCTTCTACACGTTCCGGATGGTGCTTCTCACCTTCCACGGTGAACCCCGGACGGAGACTGCGCGCGACCCGCACGGCGTCCGCTGGAACGTGAAGGTGCCGCTCGGGGTCCTCGGCGTCCTCGCCGCGGTCATCGGCGTCATCAACCTCGTTCCGGTCCACGCGGTCGTCCCCGCCGTGCCGGAGTTCCTCCACGACTGGCTCTACCACGGGGCAGACGGGCTCAACGGGAAGTACTACAGCGACGTGCTGCTCCACGACTTCGCCGGCTACTCGGCCGGCACCATTCCCGGCCTCGGTGAACTCGGCACGCTGTTCGCCTCTGCGGGCATCTCGCTCGCCGTTGCGCTCGCTGGCTCCGGGCTCGCTATCGCGCTGTACCGCGGTCCCGACCCGGTCGCACACACGGACAAACTCGGCTCTATCAAGACCGTGCTTTTCAACAACTACTACCAGGACGAGTATCAGGTCTGGCTCGCCGAAGGGCTCACCGTGCCGGTCGCGAAGGCGGCAGACGGCTTCGACGTGCAGGTCGTCGACGGCGCCGTCAACTTCGTCTCCAGCCTGAGCCTCTTCACCGGCGACCGCCTGCGCCGCATCCAGACGGGTATCGTGAGCAACTACGCCGCGCTGTTGACGCTGGGGCTGACGATACTGCTCGTCGCCTTCGGCGCCCTCCAGGGGTGGTTCCTGTGATGATGGAACTGCTCGTCGGGCTCTGTCTGCTCGGCGCGTTCGCCGTCTTCGTGCTCCCGAACGAGTGGGCACCGAAGGCCGCGTTCGGCGTCTCCCTCGTCCCGCTGGCCGTCTCGCTGTACATGTACGCCGTCTTCGACGGCGCGGGCAACGCGCTGCTCGACGGCGACATCGCCTTCGAAACGCAGTACGCGTGGCTCACGCTCGGCCGCTACGACGTGTCGTGGCACATGGGACTCGACGGCATCTCGATGCCGCTCGTCGTGCTCGCCACGCTGCTAACCTCACTTGCGATCCTCGCGTCGTGGACGCCCATCGACGAACGGCAGAGTCAGTTCTACGGGCTGATGCTGTTCATGGAAGCCGCGCTAGTCGGCGTCTTCGGTGCGCTGGACTTCCTCATGTGGTTCGTGTTCTGGGAGGCCGTCCTGGTCCCGATGTACTTCCTCATCGGTATCTGGGGCGGTGCGCGCCGCAAGTACGCCGCGATCAAGTTCTTCGTCTACACGAACATCGCCTCCATCGTGATGTTCATCGGGTTCTTCGGGCTCGTGTTCGGGCTCGGCGACTCGATCTCCTCGCTGGACCTGCCGGCGATCGCGCAGGCGCTGCGCGCAGACCAGCTCGGCGGGCTCGGCCTGCTGTCTGCCGGGCAGGTCGCGACGTTCGCGTTCGTCGCGATGTTCGTCGGCTTCGCGGTGAAGGTGCCCGTCGTCCCGTTCCACACGTGGCTGCCGGACGCCCACGTCGAGGCGCCAACCCCGGCATCCGTGATGCTGGCGGGCGTCCTGCTGAAGATGGGGACGTACGCGCTGCTGCGATTCAACTTCACGATGCTGCCCGAGCAGGCCGCGGCGCTCGCCGTGCCCATCGCGACGCTCGGCGTGATATCCATCATCTACGGGGCGCTGCTCGCGCTGGCCCAATCGGACCTGAAGCGCATCGTCGCGTACTCCTCCGTCTCGTCGATGGGGTACGTGATCCTCGGGCTCGTCGCCTACACGCTGTACGGCGTCGGCGGCGCGACGTTCCAGATGGTGAGCCACGGACTCATCTCAGGGCTGCTGTTCGCCTGCGTCGGCGTCATCTACAACACGACCCACACGCGGATGATCGGTGACATGTCCGGGCTCGCGGACCGGATGCCGGTCACCGTCGGCGCGTTCGTCGCCGGCGCGTTCGGCTACATGGGGCTGCCGCTGATGGCCGGCTTCGCGGCGGAGTTCTTCGTGTTCGTCGGCTCCTTCGGTGCCGACTTCCCCGGCGCACCGCTGTTCACGGCGGTTGCGATGTTCGGCATCGTCATCGTCGCCGGCTATCTGCTGTGGTCGATGCAGCAGACGCTGTTCGGCCCGTTCCGCTCGGAGACCGATTACGAGGTCGCCCCCGCCGCGGTTCACGACGTGGTGCCGCTTCTGGTGCTCGTCGTGTTCATCATCGCGCTGGGAACGTTCCCGTACGACCTCGCCTTTGACATGATCATCGACGCGACGGAGCCGGTGTTGCAGGCCGGTGGCGAGGTCGCGTCCTACGGAGGTGAACCCTGATGGCTATCAGTCCTGACTGGGCGGCCGTCGCGCCGACGCTCGTGCTCGTCGCGACCGCGTTCGTCCTCTTCGTGTTCGACAGCATCGACCCCGACTCGAGCAACAACCCGGTGCTTGCGGGGATCGCCTTCGTCGGCGCGCTCGCCGCCATGGGCGTCTCGGCCGTCTACTTGGTCGCCGGCGTCGGCGACCCAGCCGTCGAACTGTACGGCGGTCAGCTCATCGTGGACGGGATGGCACTGTTCTTCCAGTTCATTTTCACCAGCGTGACGGCGCTCGTCGCGCTCGCGAGCTACGACTACCTGGAGGACATCGACCACCAGGCGGAGTTCTACAGCCTGCTGCTGCTGGCCGCGGTGGGGATGAGCCTGATGGCGTCCGCGGGCTCGCTCGCGGTCGGCTTCGTCGCGCTCGAACTCGCCTCGCTCCCCTCCTATGCGCTCGTCGCGTTCCTCAAGCGGAACCGCGGCAGCGTGGAGGCCGGGATGAAGTACTTCCTCATCGGCGCGCTCTCCTCGTCGGTGCTCGTCTACGGCATCTCGCTGGTGTACGCCGTCTCGGGATCGCTGCTGCTCGACGACGTCGCGGAGGCGGTGACCGGCACGGGACTGCCGGGCGTGCTCGGCGTGGGCGTGCTGATGGTGCTCGGCGGCTTCGCGTTCAAGACAGCGAGCGTCCCGTTCCACTTCTGGGCGCCGGAGGCGTACGAGGGGGCGCCGGCGCCGGTGTCCGCGTTCCTCTCGTCGGCGTCGAAGGCGGCTGGCTTCGCGCTCGCGTTCCGCGTGATGGTCGTCGCGTTCCCCATCGAGGGTGTCGTCGGCGCCATCGACTGGGTGCTCGCCGTGCAGATACTCGCCGTCGTCACGATGACGCTCGGCAACTTCGCCGCGGCGACACAGGAGAACGTCAAGCGGATGCTCGCCTACTCGTCGGTGGGACACGCCGGCTACGTGCTCATCGGCCTCGCGGCGCTCACCGGCACCGGTGACGCCGACATCGTGCTCGGCTCCGGGATGCTCCACCTGCTCGTCTACGGCTTCATGAACACGGGTGCGTTCCTGTTCATCGCGCTCGCCGAGTACTGGGGGGTCGGCCGGACGTTCGAGGACTACAACGGGCTCGCGAAGCGCGCACCGGTCGCCTGCGTCGCGATGACGGTGTTCATGTTCTCGCTGGCCGGGCTGCCGGTCGGCGGCGGCTTCGTCTCGAAGTATTACCTGTTCGCCGGCGCGGTGAACGCCGGCGTCTGGTGGCTTGCCCTCGTCGGCGCGGTGAACAGCGCGCTGTCGCTGTTCTACTACAGCCGCGTCGTGAAGGCGATGTGGATCGAGGAGCCGGCCGCGGGGGTCGACGTTTCCTCGTACCCGTCGACGCTGTACGCCGCTGTCATCGCCGCGGCGGTCGCGACGGTCGTCCTGCTGCCTGCCCTCGGTCTGTTCTCGGGCATCGCGTTCGACGCTGCGGCCGTCTTCTTCTGAGACGGCTCGCGGCCGTTTTCCTTCAGCGACGCGACGGTGAACGGTGGCTTTTACCCGGTGGACCCGCTACCGGAGGCCATGCGCACCCGGCTCGTGTTAGGGTGCGGGTCGGTTGGCCGCCGTCTCGCAGTCGACGACGGAGCCGCGACCCATGTGGTGACGACCGACGAGCACCGCGTCGAGACGCTCCGCGCGAACGCCGTCGCGGCGACGCTCGGCGATCCGACCGACCCGGAGACGCTCGCGTCGCTGTCCATCGACCCCGAGACGGTCATCGTCGGGAGCGACGACTCGACACGCAACCGTGCGATCGCAACGTTGGCCCGGGAGACGTACCCCGACGCCCGGCTGTTCGCGTTCGCCGGGCGCAACGCGAGCGACGAGGACGTCGCCGCGCTGGAGGGGATCGCCGACGACATCGTCGACCCCCGGAGCTCCATCGCCGACTTCATGCTGGAGCGGGTGAGCGACCCCGGCTTACGGACACGACGACTCAAGCGGGTGCTCCGCGACATCGAGGGGCCGCTCGCCGTCGTCGCCCACGACAACCCGGATCCGGACGCTATCGCGAGCGCGGTCGGGCTCGCGCACGTCGCGGAACGGGCCGGGACGCCGGCGGAGGCGTGTTACTTCGGAAATATCAGCCACCAGGAGAACCGCGCGCTCGTGAACCTCCTCGAGTTCGAACTCACGGAGCTTGACCCCGAAACCGTGGACCTCTCGCGGTTCGGCTCCGTCGCCCTCGTGGACCACTCCCAGCCCGGAATCAACGATCAGTTGCCGGCGGATACGGCGGTCGACATCGTCATCGACCACCATCCACCCCGCGCGCCGGTCGAGGCACGGTTCGTCGACCTGCGCTCCGACGTGGGCGCAACGTCGACGCTCATAACCGGCTACTTTCGGATGCTCGGTATCGACCCGGCGCCCGCGCTGGCGACGGCTCTGCTGTTCGGCATTCAGGTCGACACTCGGGACTTCTCGCGGGAGGTGTCGACGGCGGACTTCGAGGCCGCGGCGTATCTCGTCGAACGGGCGGACCCGGCGCTGCTCGACCGTATCGAATCGCCGAACGTCAGCGTCGAGACGTTCGAAATCCTCGCCCGCGCCATCGCCGACCGGGAGCTCCGCGAGGACGTCGTCATCTCCTACGTCGGCGCGGTGGGCGACCGTGACGCGCTCGCACAGGCGGCCGACAGGCTGCTCGGTCTGGACGGCGTCACGACGACGCTCGTGTTCGGCTCGCTCGACGGTACCGTCTACGTCTCCGCGCGCGCACGTGGGGCCGACCTCGATCTCGGGGAGGCGCTCCGCGAGGCGTTCGGCCAGATCGGCTCGGCCGGCGGCCACGCCGACATGGCCGGTGCACAGATTCCCGTCGGCGGGCTCGTCGAACCGGACGAGGACGCCGACGAGGTGATCCGTGAGGTCATCACCGACCGGTTCTTCGAGACGCTCGGGGTCGGCGAAAACACCGCGGCGACCGCCGTGTACGCGGACGGAGAGTATCTCGGCACGCTCGACGAGCCGTGACCAGCGAGCACGACGCCGTGGCGGACGCTCCGCTGTCGCGGGGTTAATGAGTTGTGGCGACCGATAGGGGAGTATGACGCAGGGACCGCTCGACGGGAAGCCCCGTGTTCGCGACTACATGACCCAGAACGTCGCGACGGTCTCCCTCGACGACACCGTCGCCGAGGTGTCTCGTCGCATTGCGGAAAGCGAGGAGGCCCACTCCGGGTTCCCGGTGACGGATGGGCGGCGCGTGGAGGGGTTCATCACTGCGCGTGACCTGTTGCTCGCCGACGACGAGGCCGCCATCTTCACCGTGATGACCGACGACATCATCGTCGCACACCCGGAGATGCAGATTACCGACGCCGCGCGGGTCATCCTCCGCTCCGGTATCCAGCGGCTCCCGGTCGTCGACGACACCGGCAACCTCGTCGGCATCATCTCGAACGCCGATGTCGTCCGGTCGCAGATCGAGCGCGCGACACCGAGCAAGGTGGAGAAGCTGATGGAGACCCTGACGAACATCCACGACGTGGGGACGCACGACGAGCGGCGTCGGGTCGAACTCGCCCAGCTCACGCCGACACAGAGCCGCGTGTACACGGACGAGCTCGAAGGGCGGGCCTACGAGCTCGAGAACGGGCTTGCGGAGCCGCTAGTCGTCATCGACAACCCTCTCTCGCACGACGGCGGCGACAGACAGCTACTGCTCGCCGACGGCCACCACCGGGTGAAGGCCGCCCATCGTCTCGGCATCGAGGAGATGGACGCGTACGTCATCGTGCTCGATGAGCCGGTGAAGTTGGGGATGGCCGAGACGGCGCGCAAGGAGGGGTTGGAGTCGGTCGCCGACATCGAGGAGGTCGACTACGCACACCACCCGCTCGTGGAGACGACGGAACGGCTTCAGGAGTGACCTGCTAAAGCTTCTTTACCCGGGTCCACCTACCGGGTGTCATGTTCGACGAGGACGAGCTCGAAGAAATCCGCAAGAACCGTGAGGAGTGGGAAGAGGAGACCCTCTCGAAGTATCTGGAGTACGGCGAGCGGTACGACCGGTTCGCGACCGTCTCGAACCACGAGGTCGACCGGCTCTACACCCCTGAGGACGTCGCGGACCTCGACTACGATGAGGACCTCGGCTTCCCCGGCGAGGAGCCGTACACCCGCGGCGCGTACCCGACGATGTACCGGGGGCGAACCTGGACGATGCGGCAGTTCGCCGGCTTCGGCACCGCCGAGGAGACGAACGAGCGGTTCCACTATCTCATCGACGAGGGCCAGACCGGGCTGTCGACGGCGTTCGACATGCCGTCGCTGATGGGGCTCGATTCCGATCACCCGATGTCCGACGGCGAGGTCGGCAAGGAGGGGGTCGCCGTCGATACGCTCGCCGACATGGAGATCCTGTTCGACGGCATCGACATCGGCGAGGTGTCCACCTCCTTCACCATCAACCCCTCCGCGCCGGTCATCTATGCGATGTACGTCGCGCTCGCAGACCAGCAGGGAGTCCCCAGAGATGAGATCAGCGGCACCCTCCAGAACGATATGCTGAAGGAGTTCATCGCGCAGAAGGAGTGGGTCATCCCGCCGGAGCCGAGCCTCGATGTGGTGACGGACACCGTCGAATACGCCGTCAACGAGACGCCGAAGATGCACCCCATCTCCATCTCGGGATACCACATCCGCGAGGCCGGCTCCACGGCCGCACAGGAGGCGGCGTTCACGCTCGCGGACGGGTTCGCCTACGTCGAGGACGCGATGGAACGCGGGCTCGACATCGACGAGTTCGGGCCGCTGCTCTCCTTCTTCTTCAACTCCCACAACTCCATCTTCGAGGAGGTGGCGAAGTTCCGCGCCAGCCGCCGGGTCTACAGCCGGATCATGGACGAGTGGTACGACGCCGAGAAGCCCGAGTCGAAGCGGCTCAAGTTCCACACCCAGACGGCGGGGCAGTCGCTGACGGCCCAACAGCCGCTGAACAACATCGTTCGGACGACGGTGCAGGCGATGGCCGCCGTGCTCGGCGGCACACAGTCGCTGCACACCAACAGCTACGACGAGGCGCTCGCGCTCCCCTCCGAGGGGGCCGTCCGCGTCGCGCTGCGCACCCAGCAGATCCTCGCCGAGGAATCGGGCGTCGGCGACATCGTCGACCCGATGGGTGGGAGCTACGCCATCGAGAAGCTCACCGACGAGATGGAAGCGGAGATCATGGAGTACATCGAGGAGATCCGGGAGATCGGCGACGGGTCCGTTCGTGACGGCGTCCTCGAGGGGATCGATCAGGGCTACTTCCACCGGGAGATCCAGGAGGCGAGCTACGAGTACCAGAAGCGCGTCGACGCTGGCGAGGAAACCGTCGTCGGCGTCAATCAGTACCAGATCGATGAGGACCCCGACCTCGACATCCTCCACGTCGACGAGGAGACGCAGGACCGTCAGCTGGAACGGCTCGAGCGCGTGAAGCGCGAGCGCGACGACGACGAGGTCGAGGCGCTGCTCGACGACCTCGCGGAGGCGATCGAGAACGACGAGAACGTGATGCCGTACATCGTCGACGCGGTGAAGGCGTACGCGACGATGGGCGAGATCATGGAGACGTTCGAGAAGCAGTACGGACAGTACTCCGAGAAGATCGGGCTGGCGTAGGCGGCCACCGCCGGCTACGAGCCGCCGGAGCGGTCGATCCTCGCCCGCGGCTGAATGATTCGACAGAACGCTTATACTCGACTTCCTCATAGCCGCCCCCGTACTCGAATGGGGACGGACTACAGACCGGGCCGCGGCGACACGGTGTCGCCGCCAGCGTCGTTCGTCGAGGAAGCGAACGTCACCGACCAGCTCCGCGAGCGGTTCGCGGAGGAGGGGACCGAGGCGTGGGAGCTGGCCGCCGAGCTTCTCGAGTGGGACCGTCCGTACGACCGCGTCCTCGCCGATGAGGACGGGCTCTCGTGGTTTCCGGGCGGTCGGCTCAACGCGTCGTACAACTGCCTCGACCGCCACCTCGACGACCGGAAGAACCACGTTGCCCTCCGGTGGGAAGGCGCTGCCGGGGACGCCCGCACGTACACGTATCTGGATCTCCACCGCGAGGTGAACGAGGCTGCGGCGGCGCTCCGCGAGCTCGGCGTCGACGCGGGCGATGTCGTCACCTGCTACCTCCCGAACGTCCCTGAACTGGTCGTGACGATGCTGGCGTGTGCTCGCCTCGGCGCGCTCCACAACGTCGTGTTCGCCGGTTTCTCCGCTGACGAACTCGCGGAGCGGCTCAGCCGAACGGAGTCGGGGTATCTCGTCACCTGCGACGGCTACTACCGTCGTGGTAACGCCGTGACGCAGCTGACAACCGCCGACAACGCGCGGATGGCGGTTGACCACGACGTGGAGACGGTCGTCGTCGGCCGTCTGGGTGACGGGGTCTACCTGAGCGACGACCATCTGCGCTACGGGGACCTACTCGATGAACACCGCGGCGAGACGGTCGATCCCGTCTCTCGCGACTCCACGGACCCGCTTTTCGTTATCTACACGTCCGGAACGACAGGCGAGCCGTCGCGAGTCACTCACACGACCGGCGGCTATCTCTCGCACGTCGCGTGGACCGGGCACGCGGTGCTCGACATCAAGCCGACCGACACCCACTGGTGTGCCGCGGACGCGGCGTGGATCACCGGACACTCGTATATGGTGTACGCGCCGCTGGCGCTCGGCTCGACGACACTCCTCTACGAAGGGGCGCCGGACCAACCGGAGAAGGACCGGCTGTGGGGGCTCGTCGAGCGCCACCGGGTCGACACCTTCTACACCGCCTCGACGGCCGTCCGCGCGTTCATGAAGTGGGGGACGGAGCATCCCTCCGGCCATGACCTGTCGTCGGTTCGCCTCCTCGGGATGGTGGGGGAACCCATCGACCCCCGGGCGTGGAACTGGTACCGCGACAACGTCGGGAACGGGGAGACACCCATCGTGGACACGTGGTGGCAAACCGAGACGGGCGGTATCCTCGTTTCGACGCTTCCGGGTGTCGACGACATGAAACCCGGCAGTGCAGGCCCGGCCATCCCGGGTGTCGAGGTGGCCGTGGTCGACCGCGAGGGGACGCCCGTCGAGGAAGGCGAGCCGGGACACCTCGCCGTGACGACCCCGTGGCCAGGGATGTCCCGGTCGCTGGCGCGCGAAGCATCGGGCGCGGAAGGTGACGACGAGTGGCTCTACGTCACCAGCGACCGCGCGGTCGTCGACGGCGACGGCTACGTGACGTTCCTCGGCCGGGAGGACGACACCGTCACGGTCGGCAACACCGCGTTCGGGCCGGCGACGCTCGAGAGTTCAATCATCGAGGTGGACGGTATCGCGGAAGCCGCGGTCGTGGAATCGAGCGAACGCGGCGGGACGGCCGTCGCGTACGTCTGTACAGAGCGGGGCCGAAGCGGCGACGACGAGCTCCGCAGGCGAATCACCGACCACGTCGCCGAACGACTCGGACCGACGGCCCGGTTCGGCGGTATCGTGTTCACGCCCGACCTGCCGAAGACCCACTCGGGAAAGATTATGCGGCGGCTGCTCGGCGCTATCGCCGACGGCGAGGAGTACGGGGACACCTCCGCGCTCCGCAATCCGGAGACTGTCGGTGAAATCGAGACGGTAACGAGCGACGAGTAGCACGACGTCTGTTTCGGATAAACCGGAATATGCGAAACGATTTATCCGAGTTCGAGAGAGATCTGACCCGCACTCACGGATGTCAGCCGAAAGGCCGGACGGACCCCGTAATTTTATTTCGCGGTACTGTATTATAACGAAGTAATGGGCAAAACACGGGAACGGCCGACGTTTGATCCCGGCGACTACGAGCGGCTTCGGAATGCGGCGGCGACGTATCGCCAGCGGCTCGTCGTCCGGCTCTGTGGTGAGGTCGGCCTGCGGCCAGCCGAGATCGCCCGCGTCCGGGCGGAGGACGTGAACGCACGCGCGCACGCCGGATCGGTCCATTACTTCCTGTCAGTGCGGGACGGGGCAGGGAGCCACGCCCGCGAGGCCTACCTCCCGGACGAGGTGAAACGGGAGCTCGACCGCTACGTCGAGAGCGACGGCATCGCCCCCGACGAACCGGTGTTCGACGTGAGCCCACGTCGTATCCAGATGCTCGTCGGCGATGTCGCCGACCGCGCGGCCGAGCTCGGCGATCCCGTCGGCGACGTCTCCTCGGCGGACCTGCGCCGTCACTTCGCCCGCGCGCAGCTCCGCCGCGGCGTCCCGCCGGCGGTGGTGATGGCGGTCGGCGGTTGGACCCGCCTCGACGGGCTCGCGGACGACCCCGAGTCGGTCGGTCGTGGCACCGTTGCCGCCGCGTTCGCCCGCGCCGGCGAGGACGGCGACCACCGGTTCCGTGCCGCGTTCGACCGGCTCGACCGACCGGCGCTGTTGCTCGACGCCGGTGGCGTCGTCGACCACGCAAACGAACGGTTCGAGGCGTTGACGGGAGACGATGCCGAGTCCGTGGTCGGTACCGAACTCGCCGATGTCGCCGAGCCGGCCGGAGATGCGACGCACTCGGAGCTGTGGGAGTCAGTGCTCGCGGACGAAACGTGGCGTGGCCGGGTCGCCTGCCTCACGGGGGACGCTGGGCCCGTCGACACGGAACTGACCGTCTCGGTCATCGGCGACCGGTCCCGCCCAGACGGGTTCGTCGCCACGTTCGGGCCGGCTGACGATTCGACGACAGCACCCGACGCCGGTCGGTCGACACTTGGCGACGTACAGCCCCATCTGCTGGAGGTCGGCGACGCGCTCGCCACCGCGTCAACCCGGGACGGCGTCCTCTCCCGAACGTGTCGCCGCCTCGCCGACGGAGAGTTCTATCGGGGGGCGTGGGCGTTCGACTCCCCTATCGAGGCAGGGTCGAGCCCCGTCGAGTCGGCCGGGGGAATCTCCTGTCCTGACGGAGCGACGGCGCTCGCGGGAACTGCTGTCTCTGACGGCGAGACAGCCACCCGCGCCGACGGTGACGGGCCTCCGATCATCGCCGTCCCGTTGACGACCGGCGAGACGAGCAACGGTGTGCTCGTCGTCGCCCCGACCGACCGACCGGTTGCTGCAGCCGAAACGCGGGCGCTCGCAGCGCTGGGCCGTCGGATCGCCGGCACGCTCGGGGCGGTCGAGTGGAAGCGGCTCCTGCTCGCCGACGCGCTGCTGGAGCTCGAACTCCGGAGCACGGACCGCGATTCGCTTTTTGTCGGTGCCTCCGCGACGCTCGGCTGCACACTCTCCGTCGAGGGGCTCGTCCCGATCGACGGTGACTCGCTGCTCTACTACGTCTCCGTTGCCGACGTTCCGACGGAGCGAGCGCTCGAACACTTCGGCGAGGCGGCCGAATCCGCCCGACTCATCGCGGCCGCGAGCGACGACTCGCTGCTCGAGGTGACTGGCCCCGGCGACTCCCTACTCGGTGAACTCACCGCGCGCGGCGCGCACGTGACGGAGCTGACCGCCGAGGAGGGAGCGGCACGGCTCACCTGTGAGCTGGCCCCCAACGCCGACGTCCGTGAACTCGTCGAGGGGGTTTCCTCGGTGTTCCCCGGGGTCCGGCTCGTCGCGAAACGCGAGGTGGAGCGGTCGGTCCGGACTCCGACGGAGTTCCAGCAGGCGCTGGAGGAGCGACTCACGGACAAGCAGCGCTCGGTGTTACAGGCGGCGTACCACGCGGGGTACTTCGACTGGCCCCGCGGCTCGACGGCAGAGGAGCTCGCCGACTCCATCGGCGTCTCCTCGCCGACGCTCCACAACCACCTTCGGCGGGCACAGCGGAAGCTGCTTGCGGCGTTTTTCGACGGGGAGAACTAACGCGGCACGGCTCGCCGCCGGTGGTTTGCATAGTTAGGTGGCGTGATTAATATCGTAGTGTGCCTGCCATCGAGTAGCATGTCTGAGCAAGAGGAGGCGGACGTACAACTCGAAGCACGGCTCCGAGAGCAGGACTACTTCCGGCCGCCGGCGAAGTTCGTGGGGCAGGCGAACGCCACGGACCCGGCCATCCACGACGAGGTCGGCGATTTCCCCGACGGGTTCGAGCGGTACGCGGAGCTGCTCGACTGGGACGAGCAGTGGGACGAGGTCTTCGACGGCTCGAACCCGCCCTTCTTCGAGTGGTTCGTCGGGGGAGAACTCAACGCCTCGTACAACTGCGTTGACCGCCATCTCGACGAGCGGAAGAACCAGACTGCGCTGCTGTGGGAGGGGACCGACGGGGAACAGGAGAACATCACCTACCAGGATCTCTACCGCCGGGTGAACGAGGTCGCCGCGGCCCTGCGCGCCCGTGGCGTCGAGGAGGACGATATCGTCACTATCCACCTGCCGATGGTGCCGGCGCTCCCCATCACGATGCTCGCGTGTGCTCGCATCGGGGCCCCTCACTCCGTCGTCTTCGCGGGGTTCTCCGCACAGGCGCTCGCCGAGCGTGTCGACAGCGCCGACTCCGATTACGTCGTCACCATCGACGGCTACTACCGCCGTGGCGAGTTCCTCGAACACATCGAGAAGGCAGACGAGGGCGTCGCCGATGCCGACAACGACCCGGAGGTGTTCGTCTGGAACCGCCACGACGAGCCGAAGGCGGACGTTTCCGACGACTACGTCCCGATGGACGACCTGGTGGCCGACCACCGTGGGGAAACGGTCGAGCCGGTGTCGCGGAACGCCGAGGACCCGCTGTTCCTGATGTACACCTCCGGGACGACCGGGAAGCCGAAGGGGTGTCAACACCGCACCGGCGGCTATCTCGCGTACGCGGCTGCGACCTCGAAGAACGTCCTCGACATCAAGCCGGAGGACACGTACTGGTGTGCTGCGGACATCGGCTGGATCACCGGCCACTCGTACATCGTCTACGGGCCGCTCGCGCTCGGGACGACCTCCGTGATGTACGAGGACACGCCGGACCACCCGCACAAGGGCCGTATTTGGGAGATCGCCGAGAAGTACGACGTGGACATCTTCCACACCTCGCCCACGGCCGTGCGGATGTTCATGAAGTGGGGCGAGGAGTACCCCGAAGAGTACGACTTCGACTTCCGGCACATGACGACGGTCGGCGAGCCGATCCAGCCGGAGGCGTGGCTCTGGTACTACAAGCACATCGGCGACGAGGACGCGGTCATCGTCGACACCTGGTGGCAGACGGAGACCGGCGGCCACCTCATCACGAACCTTCCCGCACTGGAGGACATGAAACCCGGCAGCGCCGGGAAAGCGTGTCCGGGTATCGAGCCTGCCGTCGTCGACGACGACGGGAACGAGATCCCCGAGGCGAGCGGGCAGGCCGGTAACTTGGTCATCAAGAAGCCGTGGCCGTCGATGCTTCAGACG
>Ga0207771_100975_pt1 | contig 14087 bp, 13 predicted proteins | sample A23M2SouthBayCA_2_FD_187731 | JGI IMG/M metagenome (GOLD analysis project Ga0207771, IMG submission 187731) | Aerobic enrichment media microbial communities from Eden Landing Ponds, California, USA - A23 M2 (2) (SPAdes) | ecosystem: Environmental > Aquatic > Marine > Unclassified | place...
GCTCTTCGTGAGATCGTCGGTGCGGATCGCGGGCATGGTCGATAGTGGCGGTCGCTCGGGGCAAAAGTGTTCGCGGCAATCGTCTGCGCCGCCGTCGCTCCAGTGGACCAAGAACTATGGGGAACGTTCGCCACAGATCACGTATGGACACCCTCGAGGACATCGACGAGGTCGTCCACGAGCCCGATCGAGCGTTCGTGGAATCGACGAACGTCTGGCAGTTCATGCAGCGCTACGGCATCGATGACTACGAGGCACTGATCGAGCGGACGACGACCGAGCTCGACGGCGAGCCGGAATCGGGCGTCGAGTGGTTCTGGGACGTTCTCCCCGACGAGCTGGGCATCGAGTTCGACGAGCCCTACGACGCCGTCCGCGACGACGCGGATGGGCCACAGTTCACAGAGTGGTACCCCGGCGGGAAGATCAACGCTGCCCACAACGTCCTCGATCGCCACGCCGCGCGCGATTCGGGCACGCGGAACCACGTCGCCTGCATCTGGGAGGGCGAACCCGGCGACTTCCAGCGGATCACCTATCAGGACCTCCGCAAGCAGGCAGATCGGGTCGCGAACGCCCTCGAGGAGCGGGGCATCGAGACGGGCGACACCGTCGGGCTGTACATGCCGATGGTCCCGGAGGTCATCTCGATCCTCTACGGCTGCCTGAAAATCGGCGCGATCGCGGTGCCGATCTTCTCGGGCTTCGGCGTCGACGCCGTCGAGACCCGACTCGCCGACGCCGACTGCTCCGTGCTGTTCACCGCGGACGGCTTCTACCGCCGGGGCGACGAGGTGTACCTGAAGGACACGGCCGACGAAGCCATCGGCGCCATCGAGGACGGCGATTCGGCTGCCAGTGGCGTCGAGCACACGATCGTCTACGACCGGATCGGCGCGAGCGAGCCCGATAGTGGCGTGGACGTGCTCTGGCACGAGAATCGGGACGAGTGGTGGGCCGACTCGGTCGCCGAGGCCGCGGACCACTACGAGACGAAGTCGCTGCCGAGCCAGCACCCGGCGATGTTGCTGTACTCCTCGGGGACGACGGGCCAACCGAAGGGGATCGTCCAACCCCACGCCGGCGCACTGCTCCAGTCGGCCAAGGAGATCTACTTCGGCTTCGACCACCAGCCCTCGGATCGCTTCTTCTGGGTGTCGGACATCGGCTGGATGATGGGACCGTGGACCCTCCTCGGAAACCACGCTTTCGGCGGTACGATCTTCATGTACGAGGGCGCGCCGGACCATCCCGAACCCGACCGGTTCTGGCGGATGATCGACGAGCACGAACTCTCGGTGTTCGGCATCTCACCGACGGCGATCCGGGCGTTGCGCAAGCAGGGCGAGGAGTGGCTAGAGGGCCACGACCTCTCCTCGCTTCGCCTGCTCGGTTCGACGGGCGAGCCCTGGGATCCCGAATCCTGGAACTGGTTCTACGAGACGGTCGGCGGTGGGGAGTGCCCCATCGTCAACATCTCCGGCGGAACGGAGATCTTCGGCTGCTTCCTGATGCCGATGCCGATCCAGTCGCTGAAACCCTGCACGCTCGGTGGACCGGGCCTCGGCATGGACATCGACGTCGTCGATCCCGACGGCGAGTCGATCGTCGACACCACCGATCGGGGGTTTCTCGTCGCTCGCGATTCCTGCCCGTCGATGACCCAGTCACTGTGGTCTGGCGAGGAGCGCTACCTCGAGGAGTACTGGTCGGCCTGGGACGATCTGTGGGACCACGGCGACTTCGCACAGCGGGACGCCGACGGCTTCTGGTTCCTGCACGGCCGCGCCGACGACGCGATCAACGTCGCCGGGCGGAAGGTCGGTCCTGCCGAGGTCGAGGGCGCGCTGATCGACCACGCCGACGTAAATCAGGCTGCTGCGGTCGGCGTCGACGACGACACGACCGGGCAGGCCGTCGTCGCGTACGTCGTCGTCGAACCCGGCGTCGAGGAGACCGAGGACCTCCGCGAGGCGCTCGTCGAGTGGGTCGGCGAGGAGATCGGGAAGCCGTTCCGGCCCAGGGAGTTGCTCTTCGTCGACACCTTCCCGAAGACGCAGTCGGGCAAGATCATTCGCCGGGCGATAGCCGGGACCTACGAGGGCGAGGCGCTCGGCGACATGTCCTCGATCGAGAACCCCGAGGCGCTCGACGCGATCGACGACGCTCGCTAGAGCGCTCGGGCGCATTCTGAACAGCTGACAGCTTCGCCCGGTGGGAACACGTGCCTCGCGCAGTACTATCATTGACGATAACTAGGGTTCGGTGCGGTGCAGTCGCTGTATTCACTCGCATCAGTTCAGCGTCGTCTTCTGAAGGTCAGAGATCTGTGGGTGCGTCAGACGCTGTACTTGCCCCCCGGATGGCTTAATCATTCGAGTCAATTGAAGCACAGAAGTTTTTTACCTGTATAGTAACCACAAACTACTCCGATGGTAATCCTGGCACGAATCGATCGGTCCTGGGGTCGACCGATCGCGACGGTCTGTAGTGAAGCGGGGGCCGACTGATGCGGCGGATCTCACGCCGCCGGCTCCTGGAGACGAGCGCTGCGCTCGGTGCCACCGCCGGACTGCCGCTCGCCGCGGCGTCCGAATCCGACGAGGCGGACGAGCACCACGCGTCCTGGGACGGCTCACCAGCGCTCGAGAAGTTCGTCGCGCCGCTTCCGATCCCGGAGCGGCGGGAGGCGGACGGTCGCCAGCGAGGCGCGCCGTATCACGAGGTCTCCGTCGAGGAGGCGACGCACTCGTTCCATCCCGACCTGCCCGACACCACGATCTGGGGCTTCGACGGCCAGTTCCCCGGTCCGATCATCGAGAATCGGCAGTACCGGCGCCTCCGGATCGAGTTCGACAACAGCGGGATGCCCGAGGAGCACCTCTTCGAGATCGACGAGGCGATCAAGGGGACCACCTCAGAGAACTACGTCGGCTACGACGGGGCGGTTCCCGACGTCCGAAACGTCACACACCTCCACGGGCTCAACGCACCAACGGCCAGCGACGGCCAGGCCGACATGTGGACGTCACCCGACGGCGTCACCGGGCCGCGCTTCGAGCAGTCGGTGCAGGAGATCCCGAACCGACAGGCACGGCTCTCGAGCGTGTACCACGACCACGCCCGCGGCATCAGCCGTCTCAACAACTACGCCGGCCTCGTCGGTCCCTACTACATCACCGGCTGGCGCGAGGAGTTCATGGGTCTCCCCGAGGACGAGTACGACGTCCCGCTCGTACTCGCCGATCGCGCCTTCCACGACGACGGTTCGCTGTACTATCCCGACGAGTTCGTTGCGAACTTCGCGGGCGACGTCGCAACCGTCAACGGCGCCGCGTGGCCGACCTTCGAGGTCGAGCCGCGTCGGTACCGATTCCGGATTCTCAACCCCTCGAACGGCCGCACCTACGGGCTGAAACTCGGCAGTGCGGACGGCGACCACGAGGACGGTGACGGCCACGCGGGCGAACCGCCGTCCATCTACCAGATCTCTGCGGGGCACGGTTTCCTCGAGGAGGTCGTCGAAGTCGGCCACGGCGGGGACATGGAGAAGCTCGTGATCGCGCCCTTCGAGCGTGCGGAGGTCGTCGTCGACTTCTCCGACCACGCTGGCGAGACGCTCACGCTCGAGAATCACGCCCAGTTCCCCTACTCCGGTGGCAGCCACGACGGCGGTCACGACGGCGGGATGGGAAGCATGGGCGGCGACGGTGACATGGACGGCGGCATGGATGGTGGCATGGACGGCGGCCACGGCAGCGGCGCCGATCACCCCCAGATTCACGAACTCATGCAGTTCGAGGTCGCCGAGGAGTCGAGTGGGCAGGACCGGACTCGCCACCCCACGGACCTCCGGATGCCCTACCGGCACACTCCGAACGAACGGGCTGCCCAGGAGACGCGCCAGATCACGATGGAGATGCAGATGGGATCGGATCCGGGGCTCCACACGCTCAACAACAAGCGCTGGGGCGACGACGTCGAGATCAAGCCACAGCTCGGCTCCACCGAGGTCTGGGAGATCTCGAACACGTCGATGCACACGCACCCGCTACACCTCCACCTGGTCGAGTTCACCGTCATCGGCCGCGGCCCCGACGGCACCGAACCACCGCTGCCCAACGAGCGCGGCGGCAAGGACGTCGTGCGGGTCGATTCCGGCGAGACCGTTCGCATCGCCGTGAAGTTCGGCGACTTCGCCGGCAAGTACCCCTTCCACTGCCACATCCTCGAACACGAGGAACACGAGATGATGCGGATGTTCGAGGTCGTGAACGGGAACGACCGTGGGCGCGGGCGGGGCCACGGCAGGGACGACGATGCCGACGACCGCGGGCATCGCAACGACGACGATGACGAATGGGGCGACGATGACGACGGTCGTGGTCGCGGTCGCGGCAACGGTCGCGGCCGGTAACCGCGTCCAGGCCGGAACGCCATCGATTTCTACGCGGGAGCACCACCGGTTCGCATGAACGACGCACAGCAGCGGGTGGCTTCCTTCGTCGTCGCGAACGACCTCGGTGCACCGCCAGCGTATCGCCTCCTCGACCTCGTCTCGGAGACGGGTGAACTCGCGAAGGAGGCAGCCACGACGACCGGGTACGGCACCGAGCCGGCGGCGATCGACCTCTCGGCCGACGAGCTCGGCGACGTTTACTTCTCGCTGCTCGCCCTGGCGGAAGCGGCCGATCTCGATGCGGAGGAAGCGCTCGAGGACGCTCTCGCGAAGTACGACCGGCGGCTCGGCGATCGAGGAACCGCTGGAAGCGGCGGGTAAGCAGGACGCAGTATCGGTCGGTCGACCGTTGGCGCGCCGTCCCTGTCCGCTCAGTCGTCGGCGGCCGCGGTCTGGGGCTCGCCGTGGTCGATCTCGGTGCCGAGCACGTCGAGGAACTGCGCGAGCCACTCGGGGTGGTCCGGCCACGCCTGGGCGGTGACGAGGTTGCCGTCCGTGACGACGCCGTCGACCCACGAGCAGCCCGCGCGTTCGCACTCCGCCCGCACCGCGGGGTAGGAGGTCGCGGTCCGGCCGTCGAGCACGCCCGCGGCGGCCAGGATCTGCGGGCCGTGACAGAGCGTCGCGACGGGCTTGTCCTCCTCGAAGAAGTGCTGAACCGTCTCGATCACCTCGTCGTAGGTCCGGAGGTACTCGGGGGCCCGCCCACCGGGGACGACGAGGGCGTCGTAGTCCGCCGGGTCGATCTCGGCGAGGTTCGCGGTGATCTCGAAGTCGTGGCCGCGCTCCTCGAGGTAGGTCTGGTCGCCACGGAAGTCGTGGATCGCGGTCTTGACCGTGTCACCCGCTTCCTTCTCCGGGCAGACGGCGTGGACGTCGTGGCCGACCATCTGCAGGGCCTGGAAGGGGACCATGTTCTCGTAGTCTTCGACGAAGTCACCGGCGATCTGGAGGATTTTCTTGCCACTCATTGGCGTACACCGTTTCGTCCTACGTTCGGGGTCGGGTTAAAGCTAGCTTCGAGAACGGATTCGAGCGATCTCAGGCTCGCTGAATTCCTCGGAGTCTCCTCGAGGATTCGCCTTGCCACGGGAACCTCTGGTTCGTGGTCGGCGTGGTTGGTGTCCGTTCACTGTTCGGATTCGAGTTGTTCCCGCCGTTGCTCGAACTCCTCCTCGTCGATTTCGCCGCGAGCGTACCGGCGCTGGAGGGCCTCCATCGCAGCATCGTCGCGGTCGGACTGCCCATTACTCCGACCGAGTGCCCAGTAGAGGAGTCCGACGACAAGCCCCAGCATGCCGAGTGCTCCGCCAACGAACGGGAGCCCACCGAACCAGCCACCGTTTCGGCCGTCCATCATTCCAGGCCCCGTCCCTGGGCCCATCGCTCCGCCACCAGAGCTCCCGTCGTTCGTACTGGATCCGTACGCTATAGCGCCCTGCTCGACGATCGAATCGCTATCTGGTACGTCGCCGTGTGGGATCGGGCTCTCCTCGGCCGGACCGCCGGGGCTGCCGACGACGATGCGCCCGACCATCCCGACAGACTCGTGCGGGATGCAGTAGTAGTCGTACGTGCCCGATTCCTCGAACGTGTACTCGAATCTGCCCGAGGATATGACGTCACTATCGAACGCGTTTGCGCCGGATGGAATCCGATCCTCGTAGGCCGTCGCCGAGTGCGAACCGGCTGCGATCTCGAAGCGGACGGTCGTCCCGGGCTCGACGTGGAGCCCGATCGGATCGAAGTAGTTGTTGCCCATCTCGACGACGGGCGTCTCCTGTGCAGTAGCTTGCCGGGCGAGTCCCGCCGTCGCGACCGTGCCACCCCCGAGCGCTCCCAGGAACTGGCGTCGACTGTAGTTCATAGTCTGGCTTGCATTCCGCTATCCGCTGCCGATGCTGCTGCGTCGCTGCGTGAGTCCGGTCGATTGCTGGTCGACGCGTCCGATAGTCACCGGTTCGGTCACCACCGGCGACCGTTCGGGTGTCACAGAGTATAGTACGTGTTTGTACCTTTTCCACATTGCTATTAGCGTTCGAAAGCTGCGATGGTCCCAGCGTTCGGATTCGAAGCAAGCGAACTGGAGGTGTTCTCCGAGAATCTGTTCGATACGGTGACTACGTGACTCAGTCCGCCGTTGACGGGTCGAGTTCCGCAGTGACACTGTCGAGGACGCGTTCGAACCGGTCGAAGGCTTCGTCCCCGATCGAGTCGAGCGCGTCGTCGTTGGCGATGCCGAGGAGCTGTCGCGGGTCGACTGCGCTCACCGTGACCTCGCCGTCGTCGGTTTCGTAGACGATCACGTTGCAGGGGAGTAGCGTGCCGAGTTCGATCGATTCGTTCAGCCCCTCGTGTGCGAGCCCCGGATTGCACGCGCCGAGGATACGGTACTGCCGAAACGATTCCCCGAGCTTCTCCTCGAGCGTCGCCTGCACGTCGATGTCGCTCAGGACGCCGAACCCCTCGGCTTGGAGTGCGTCGACCGTCGTCTCGACGATGTCGTCGAAATCGCCGGTTACTGTTGTTTGTATTGTATAGTCCATGAAATACCATACTTCACCTAGGGGGTTAACGGTTGGGTGCCTCGACGGTGGGCGTGGGGTGTCTCGACTGGAACAGCGACCGGTACGATCATCCGGTACGTTCGAGCTGTGTTCGGCGTCGTTCGAACTCGTCGTCCGAGAGCTCGCCGCGGGCGTAGCGCTCGCGGAGAACCGACAGCGACTGCTCGTCGTTCCCGCCGGATCCCCGGTCGCGGACCGCAGAGACGACGGAGAACAGGACGGCGACGAGGAGCCCCATCCAGAGGAGCCCCCAGAGCCCCATCGCTCCGCCGAAGAGGCCCCAGCCGCTCCCGCCCATCGTGCCGCCACCGGTGCTCCCGCCACCGTAGGCGGCAGCCGTTCCAGTCGACGCGACGATCGTGACGGCGAGGATCGCGAGTCGACGAGCTGTGCGTCCGACGTGCGTGGTGCGTTGGTTCATTGTCGTGTGTTGGTGAGTCGAGGTGGTCGGTCGAAGCGGTCGAACGGTCAGGGCAGTCAGCAGTGGCCCTGCCCGTACGTCCCGTGGTCGTGGTCGTCGTGGGCGATGTCCCGGGGCATCTCGTCGACGGGCACACCCATGTGTGACTCCATCCACTCGACCGAGCCGGGGCCCATGTGGTCGGTCATCTGCGACTCCATCCAGGTGGCCCGTTCATCAGCGGTGGTCATGTCGGTGGACGCGTCGTCAGTGGTCGTGTCGTTGCCGTGCGCGCTGACCAGGGGCGCGGCAAGCGCGAGTCCGACGATCGCGAGTGCCACGAGCAGCCAGCGGCCGAGTGTGACGTTGGTCATTGGCTTTCTCCTCGAGTAGTCGTAGGACCGCCCAGGGGATACCATCGAGGGTGTGAATCGGGCCAGGAGAACGTTCGAGAACGTGTATAGAGCGTTCTAACCGTTTTTGAGGGCGAGGACCGTTCGTCCGCCCCGAATTCGACGGTTTGGGACTCGACCGTTCTGCTCCCGCGTGCAGCACCCACGGCCACTGTGCCAAACAGTTCCGGCTCTCCAGGGGTGATTGCTAGCGTGCCTGATTCTGCTGCAAGTCGTCGCTCGGATAGATGCGATAGGTCCGCCCCTGGCGCTCGCGGTACAACAGGCCACGTTTCTCGAGGGCACTCACCGTCTGGCTCACCTTGCTCTTCGAGAAGTCAGAGCGGTCCCGGACTTCGATTTGTGTGATGCCGGGCGAGGAGAGGACTGGTTCGAGAATACGGCGCTCATCCTCTGGCAGGAGATCTAACACGCGAGCCTGTGGTTGTGATTCTGGATTGATGGCTCCATTCGACTGCGATGGACCCTCCTGTGCTTCTGCACTCTCGCGGTCGGTCGGCTCCGCCACCTCGTGCTGTGATCGATCGGTTACGTCTGTGCTGGTGACCTCATCACGAACCACGAGATATCCCCCACCGACGACGGCCGAGACGAGCAGGGTACCGAGTACGTACCAGAGCGGATTCGTTCCGTGCACCGTCCCCGTCGACGTACCCATCATCGATCCCATGTGGCCGAGTGCCTGCCGTTGCTGGTACGCTTCCCAGCTCAACGCACCACCCACGATCAGAACGGTGGCCACCAGGCCACCGACGAGGATATCGACTCGTCGTCGATTCATGCCCACCACTGCGATGCGCGGGTGCCCGTGCTCATTGAGGGGTATTCGAGCGACGTCGCCGTACCAGTTGTGGTTGGTCGACGCAATATCCGGGGCTACCAGGCCGCGCCCCTCGACGTCGCGGCGTACCGTTTAGTGATGGCCGTGGCTCTGGGCATCGCCCGTCTCCGAGACCTGTGGGTGTTGGCGTGCAAATTCGGAGGGGTGCTGCTCGAACGACCGCTTGCATCGCTTCGAGCAGAAGTAGTACGTCTCGCCATCGTAGGTGAGACTCGGCCCGCCGTCGTCGGTTCGCATCCCACAGACCGGATCTCGATACTGGCCGGGAGCACCGAGTCCACGTCGCCGCCGTCGAGGACGCGGGATACGAGGCGAGCGCCTGAACCGCGAGAGGAATGTCCAGGCGGGGCCGGAGTCTGCTGGCCCGATCACTCGGGCGACCACTCGCACGCGTCGCCAGTCGTGAGGTCTTGCTCGTCGACGTACGCCGACAGACACGCGTAGTTGCAGAAGTACGTCGGCGCACCGCAGTCGTCGGTGCAGTCACGAACGCAGACCGGATCGTGGGCGAAGATCCTGGATCCGCAGTACGCACACGACTGGTCCTCGTCGGGTGGCTGAATTGTCGTCGACATACGAACTCCTTCGTGGGGCTCACTGAAATCGGTTCTTCGCTCGTATCCCCGCAGTGCCGACCACGCCTCGACGTGACCAACAGCCCACCGACGACGGTCCCGATGGGGGCACCATCCCTATAGGGCCCCACCGGACGGTTCGAATCGGGTTACGGACGGAACCCGAGCAGTCTGAGTCCGTTCAGCGAGACCAGCACCGTCGACCCTTCGTGTCCGACGACGGCGAGGGGTAGTGGAATGCCCCAGAGCAGAATGGTTCCTACCATGAGCGCGATCGCGCCGAACGCGATCGCGAGATTGACGGCGAGCGTCCGGCGGGTCTTGCGGCCCAGTCCGAGGACGTAGGGTATCTTCCCGATGTCGTCGCCCATCAGTACGACGTCGGCCGTCTCGAGTGCGACGTCCGTCCCGGCACCGCCCATCGCGATGCCGAGCGACGCCGTCGCCAGCGCCGGCGCGTCGTTGACGCCGTCGCCGACCATGGCGACGGTGTCGTACCGTTCGACGAGGTCCTCGACGATGGTTACCTTCTCCTCGGGGAGGAGTTCTGCCTGGACCTCGTCGATTCCGACGTCGTCGGCGATCCGTTGGGCGACCTGCTCGTTGTCGCCCGTGAGCATGACGACGTGCTCGACGCCCATCGCTCTGAGTTCGTCGATCATCTCGGCCGCGCCCGGCCGAACGGTGTCGGTGAAGGCGAGCCAGCCGAGGACGCGAGCGGCGTCGCCGGTGTCGCGGGCGACGACGACGCTCGTCTTCCCCTCGGCCTCGAGGTCCGCCATCGTATCCAGCCCCGTTTCCAGCCCGTCGATAGCGACCTCACCGACGACGGTCTCGAAGTAACTCCGGTTGCCGATGTGGATGGTGGCATCCTCGACGGTCGCCGTCACGCCCTTGCCGGCAACGGCCCGGAAGCCGTTTGCAGACGGCACGTCCAGACCGCGGTCACTCGCTGCCTCGACGGTCGCCTCCGCGAGGTGGTGCTCGGAGTTCGACTGCACGGCGGCTGCGATCGAGAGCAGTTCTTCGGTGCCGATATCCGTCACTGCCTCCTGCTCCGGCCCGGTAGCTGTGAAGTCCTCGCGGACGATGACGTCGGTCAGCCGCGTGTTCCCCTCCGTCAGCGTCCCGGTTTTGTCGAATGCAACGGCGTCGACGTTTGCGGCCGCCTCGACGTGCTCGCCGCCCTTGAAGAGCACCCCCTGTCTCCCGCCGGAGGCGATCGCAGACAGCACGGCCGCTGGCGTCGAGATGATGACCGCACACGGCGACGCGGCGACCATGAGCGTCATCGCTCTGTAGAACGTGCTCGTGAACGCAGCGCCGAGCGCCAGCGGGACGAGAATCGCCGTCAGCGTGAGCGCGAACACACCGAGGACGTACGGTTGCTCCAGTCTATCGATGAGTCGCTGTGTCGGCGCCTTCTCGCTCTGGGCCTCCTCGACCATGTGGATGAGCCTCGTGAGCGCCGACTCGTGGGCCTGCCGCGTTACCTCGATCTCGAGCCGACCGCTCTCGTTGATCGTCCCCCCGAACACCTCGTCACCGATCGCCTTCGATACGGGGACTGACTCGCCGGTGAGCGAGGACTCGTCGACCGAGCTCTGGCCGGCCGTCACGACGCCGTCGAGGGGGAGGCGGTCGCCAGGGCGGACGACGAAGACGTCTCCCACTTCGACTTCGTCGATCGGCACGGTCACCTCCTCGCCGTCGCGCAAGCACTGCACCTCGTCCGGCCGCATCCGTATCAGGGACTTGATCGCGCGGCGCGATCGGCCGATGGCGTAGTGCTGGAGGACGTTCGACAGCGAGAACAAAAAGAGGAGCATCGCCCCCTCGAACGGCGCACCGATCGACAGGGCACCGATCGCCGCGACGATCATCAACAGGTCGATGTCGACGGAGTAGTGCCGGAGCGTCTCGATACTCGCGACGAGTCCGTACCAGCCGCCGAACACGTACGCCGCGCCGTAGCCGATCCACCCGACGGTGGAGGGCCAGTCGAGCCACCCCGCAACGAGACCGAGGAGCATCCCGACGAGGGTCAGTCCCACGAAGGCAGCTTCGATTCGCAAGTCCGAGTCCATCTTCGCGTCGTCCGACGCCGAGTCGGCCTCATGGTCGATAGTGACGCCGTGCTGGCGAATGCTGGCCTCGAGATCGTCGAGGGAGACCAGTTCTTCGTCGAACGTCACACGCGCAGTCCCAGTTCGAAACGAAACCGACGCGCGCTGGACGCCGTCGATCCGCTCGAGTCGTCGTTCCAGCGATCGCGCATCGAGCTCGCCTCGTCCACCCCGTCGTTCGATGGACACCGTTCGTTTCGTCAGCGGCCGCTGTTCGGAAACGGTCATGCTCCACCGGCTGTGGCTAGCACCCGGCTGGCAACCTGGGCTGGCGGCGAGCACGGATCGAGGAGTAGTGGAACACCGCTGCCCGCCGTACCGCTGACCCGACCGATCATCGGACGATCGTCACCGGTAGTGGAGAACGTCTCGTGACGGTCTCGGCGACGCTACCGAGAAACACTCGTTCGATCCCGTCCCGCCCGTGACTCCCCATGACGACGTGGGTCGTGTCGTGTTCGTCCGCGTACGCGAGTATCTCCCGTGCCGGCCGGCCGGTCCTCGTGACCGTGTTCAGATCGACGTCGTGTTCGCTGGCCAGTTCGGTGGCGGTTTCGAGAGTCGAGCGCGATTCCTCGAGCGCATCGTCGTACCAGCCTTCGGCGACGGGAAGGCCGCCCGCTTCGACGTCGAGTATCGAATCGACGGGGTTGACGACGTGAATCGCCGTGATGTCCGCTGCTGGAAACGTCTCGAGCGCGTGTTCGAGTGCGCGTCGGGACAACGGGGATCCGTCGTAGGGAACGAGAACACGCGTCGACATTGGTCAAATATTGCTGGGCAATCGAGAAAGGACTTGCTGTCGTGCCACCCGGGATACCGAGGTGAGAGGGAAGTGGTCGTTTCATCGGGGAAACGCGACGATCGCTGCGTTTGGGCCGGTCCTGGCTGCCGATCGGGTACAGTCGATTCATAGCGGAGTTACTGCTGGTGCTGCGAAGCGTCAGTCCGCCGGGGTCGGCTGCCCGGCTGCGAACGCTCCTGGCAGCCCCGGCACCGACAGGTCGACGCGCCGGAGCAACTGGGCGTTGATCGCGACGATCACGGTGGACAGCGACATCAACAGCGCGCCGATCGCGGGCGAGAGCAGAATTCCGATCGGGGCCAGGACGCCCGCAGCCAGCGGGATGGCGAAGACGTTGTAGCCGGCCGCCCAGACGATGTTCTCCTGCATCTTCCGGTAGCTCGCCTTGCTCAGCTTCACCAGCCGCACGACGTCCATCGGGTTGTTCTGGATCAAGATGACGTCGGCGGACTGGACGGCGACGTCGGTGCCGCTGCCGATCGCGACCCCGACGTCGGCCCGCGTCAGCGCCGGTGCGTCGTTGACGCCGTCGCCGACCATGCCGACGAGCTTCCCCTGGTCCTGAAGCTCCTGCACCTTCACGTCCTTGTCCTCGGGGAGCACCTCCGCGAACACCGTGTCGATACCGAGTTCCTCTGCGACGGCGTTCGCGACGTCCCGAGAGTCGCCCGTGAGCATCGCGACCTCGATACCGAGTTCGTGGAGCGCCTCGACGACCGCGTAGCTCTCCTCGCGGATCACGTCCGCCATCGCGAAGGCGGCGATCAACTCCCCATCACGGACGAGATACACCACGGTCTGGGCGTTCTCGCCGGCCTCGCCCGCGAACGACTGCAGCTCTGACGGCACGTCGGAGTCGAGCTGGTTCAGCAGGTTCGGACCGCCGACGTACATCTCCTCACCATCGACGACCGCACGAACCCCGCGTCCTTTGATCGCCTCGAAGTCCCGCGAGTCCGGGACGTCGACGCCGCGCTCGGCGGCCGCCTCGCGGATCGCACGGGCGATCATGTGCTCGGAGTCGCCCTCGACCGCCGCGGCCAGCGCGAGCGCCTCGTCGTCGTCCACGCCCCCGACGGTCGCCTGGCCAACGACGCCGTGCTCGCCCTCGGTGAGCGTCCCGGTCTTGTCGAAGACGATCGAGTCGAGATTCCGGGCGTCCTCCATCGCGATGCGATCGCGGACGAGCATGCCGTTGCGCGCGGCCAGCGACGTGTTGATCGCGACCACGAGCGGGATCGCGAGGCCCAGCGCGTGGGGACACGCGATGACGAGGACGGTCACCGTCCGTGCGACGACGTCCGCACCGAACGCGGTCGCGACGGTCCACCCCACGGCCGTGAGGGCAGCGGCGGCGAGGGCCGCGTAAAACAGCCATCCGGCAGCCCGGTCGGCGAGCACCTGCGTCTTCGACTCGCTCCGCTGGGCCTCCTCGACGAGACGCATGATCCCCGCCAGCGTCGTCTCCTCGCCGATCGCGTCCACGCGCACCCGGAGACTCCCGTCGCCGTTGACCGTTCCGCCGATGACCTCGTCGCCGGGCTCCTTCGAAACCGGTTTCGACTCGCCGGTGATCATCGCCTCGTTCACGTCCGAGTCGCCCTCCTCGACGACGCCGTCGGCGGGAACGCTGGCGCCCGGCCGAACCAGGACGAGGTCGCCCTCGGTGAGTTCGCTTACTGGGACCTCCTCTGTATCGCCGGACTCCCCGATCCGCTCGGCGGTGTCGGGCATCAGCTTCGCCAGTTCGTCGAGTGCGCTCGACGCTCGCCGGACCGACCGCATCTCGATCCAGTGGCCGAGCAGCATGATGTCGATCAGCGTCACGAGCTCCCAGAAGAAGGGCTCGCCGACGTCGACGACGACGGTCGCGAGACTGTAGACGAACGCGACGGAGATTG
>Ga0207771_100976_pt1 | contig 14082 bp, 10 predicted proteins | sample A23M2SouthBayCA_2_FD_187731 | JGI IMG/M metagenome (GOLD analysis project Ga0207771, IMG submission 187731) | Aerobic enrichment media microbial communities from Eden Landing Ponds, California, USA - A23 M2 (2) (SPAdes) | ecosystem: Environmental > Aquatic > Marine > Unclassified | place...
TATTATACTTTTTTTCAAGAGGTCTATGAAAATCGGGCGACGGTTCCTCGTTCGAAAGTTTTTCTCTTTTTGAGTTCGTTTAGATATCTGCAGTCCAAGATAAAGGCCTGTCAACATTAATATATTTTTCATCTATTTACCGCAAAACTTAATACTTCGGCCCCCCGCCCGATTTTTATAGACCTCTTGAATATTATTTATCCGATTTTCCTGTAGAATGCCCGGTGCATTCCATTCATACTCAGGCAAACTATTCGTAAATATTTTGAATATGCTTATATTAAGTAGGTCCTGTTGCTGGGAGGGTCGTATTTCTCCGCCATCAATTTCCACTCATACGTAAGCAGGATAATCAGTATACATGATGTTCATTTACCAAAATTTCTATAATAAATAATATCAGTTTATACACTTATCGGATAATAATGATCAAACGATACCGAACGCATCTTTGCATGGCCTGTTGCATATTAATTTTAGGGGGATGTGGACTAGCCAAAAAATCGACCCGGAGCTCGCCACCGACGAAAAACCTGGAAGAAGTGGAAGAGGGAGAAGCGTTTCAACAGGGTACCGCCAGCTGGTACGGCCCCAAATTTCACGGCAAATTTACCGCCAACGGGGAACGATACGATATGGAGTCGATGACGGCCGCCCACCGCTCGCTGCCCTTTAACAGCAAGGTTCGTGTGGTTAATCTGCGCAATGGACAATCCACGATCGTTCGTATAAACGACCGCGGACCCTTTGTAGATGATCGCATTATTGACCTGTCCAAGAAAGCTGCACGGAAAATCGATATGATTGGACCCGGCACGGCACCGGTACATCTGTACATCCTGGATAAAGGCAATAATATCAAGAGTAAGAATCTACCGAATAAACATCCCACTTACACGATCCAGTTGGGAGCTTATGCAGATCGCTCCAGTGCCCGCAAGAAAAGCGAGGACATCAAAGGCAGCAGGATCGAGGAAGTCCAGATAAAGGGAAATACGGTGTACCGCATTTACTTTGGTGAATTTAATAACTGGAAATCTGCTGCAAAACGACTTAAGCGCCTAAAAAAGAAAGGGCATCAAGGGTTTGTGAAGCAGCTGGATAATGAAAAAGAGGCTTAAAAACCGCTATTCTGCAGCTTTCAGGTTTTCCTGCAATTGATCCCAATCGTTCAAGAAGCGCTCCAGTCCGCGGTCGGTCAGCGGATGCTCCAGCAGTTTTTCAATAACTTCAAACGGCATCGTGGCCACATCGGCACCCAGTCGCGCGGCATCCAAAACATGATGGGGATGGCGAATACTGGCCGCCAGAATTTCCGTATCCAGATCATAATTATCGTAAATCTGCACAATATCCTCAATCAGCTGCATCCCGTCGGTGGATATGTCGTCCACCCTACCGATAAACGGAGATATATACGTCGCACCTGCCTTGGCCGCAATCAGGGCCTGCGTGGGAGAAAAGCACAAGGTGCAATTGATGCGAATACCTTCGTTCGACAACGTCTTGATAGCCTTAATACCGTCTTTGATCAACGGTACCTTAACGACTACATTGTCAGCGATTTTAACAAGATTACGGGCTTCCGCCACGATATCTTCATATTCGGTACCGATAACTTCGGCAGACACATCACCATCAACAATGTCACATATTTTGGCAATGTGACCTTCAAAATCCTCTACGCCTTCCCGGTAACAGAGGGTCGGGTTGGTCGTAACTCCATCCAGCACGCCTAGATCATGAGCTTCCTGAATTTCATCCAATGAAGCCGTGTCTATAAAAAATTTCATGTTTTACCGTTTTTGGTTAGGGGTTGATTTATGCACATCCGACTGACTGGCAGAAAGGTAAGAAATTTTTTGGTCGCTATCATTTTAAAGTCACATTAATTCATCAATTCGATCCAAAAAATCCGATTTGTAATTGCGGCCGATCGGTATCACTTCATCGCCCATTTTGATCCGGTTCCCGACAATTTCATTAATTTTGGAAAGATTCACGATAAACGACTTGTGCACACGGAAAAAATCTTTTTCGGGCAACAGGTCATGCCAATATTTCAAAGTCTGCCGCAGATAATAATGTCCATCCTCCAAATAAATATTCACATAATCTCCATCTGATTCGATATAGAGAATTTTTTCGTAATCAACACGATAAATTGCTCCGTCCGATTTGATAAACGTAAAGCTTAAACGCTTATTCGATGCTTCACTATCCTCGTTTTGGGCATGGATCTGTTCACCCCGTCCTTCATCCCCGGGAATCCGGGAGACCGCTTTCATAAACCGGTCAAATGAAATGGGTTTAACCAGGTAATCGAGGACATTCAATTCAAATCCATCGAGTGCATATTCAGGATAAGCGGTGGTGATAATAATTTCCGGAAGCCGATCTACGGTCTTCAAAAATTCCAACCCGGACAACTGCGGCAAGTTAATATCCAGAAATATCAAATCGACCTCCTCGGACTGCAATACATGCAAAGCCTCTGAAGGGTGCGTCACCTTGCCAACCATTTCCATATGGGGGATATCCCCTATATAACGCTCCAATATTCGCTGGGCAGGTGGTTCATCATCAACAATAAGACACCGAATGGCCATTTTAAATTGATTACTGAAGTTGTATCGTCAAATATACATAAAAACGCGATTGGTCATGATCCAGCCGCAATTCGTGTCGGTCGGGATAAAGCAACTCCAACCTTTTCTTTACATTGGTCAGCCCGATGCCCCTTTCACTATCAAGTTCAATCATTTGTTCGTCCACATCGGGATCCCGACTGTTCTCAGTATAAAAACGCAACTCCCCCTCCGCAACTTGCACACTTATGCGTATATAAACTTTATCGTCAGGCACTCCCATCCCGTGTTTAAAACTGTTTTCCACGAATGCCACCAGAAGCAGAGGAGCAATACGATGGTTATCCAGTGATCCCTCCACCTCAAAATCAATTTCGCCGCGATCTTCCAGCCGAATTTTCTGGAGTTCAATAAAATCCGCAAGATAGTCGATCTCTTTCTCCAACGGAACCCATTTCTCCCGTGCCTCATACAGCATATAACGCATCAGTTCCGATAGACGAATGATCATCTCAGGCGTTTTCTCCGATTGGTCCAGGGCATAGGAATAGATATTATTCAGATTATTCAGCAGCACATGCGGACTAATTTGTGACTTTAAAAACTTTAACTCACTCTCGACTTTTTCCCGCTCCAATTGTTCAAGTCGCTGCTGTTTCTGTTGGTAATCCCATATCAGTTTGTAGGCACTAAAAAGGGATACGATGAATAGTGATTTAAAAGCAGCAAAGCTCAGCCCCCTCAATGAGGCGCCTCCCCGGGCCGAATCCATAAGCAGTGGTTCGATCAAAAACTCTTCCGATATCCCAAAACAAACAATCAACAATACCGCAAGCGAAAAATAGGTCACATATCTCCCCTTAATCAAAAACCGGGGCATTAACACAAAATTATTCAAGGTGGTCATGGCCACCGAGTTCAACGTAAACGCCAAATGAATAGCACTCATCACAAACTGGTTGCGTCCCCTGCCGAATATTAACGTAAACAGAAACAAGACCAGCCAGAGATAGATAAAGATGCTAACCTCGTTCAGCAAAATGCGTTTTACTTTTTGTTTGGTATACATTTTGTTTTTAGCTAAAATCGAGATATTACAAGAGCGACTTTATAATTAAGGGTATTATCTGTTGTAAATTTTTCCTAATTTCTTCGATTAACAACAATAATGCCGCGACAAGATGCTTATTCACAAGGACATTAATGAGACCTAAAAACTTTGAGGATATAACTTGATGATGGCACCTGCCGTGGATGAACCCGTTAAATGGTTCGTTTCATCATCGTTGAACGGGTTCAAGTGGAAATTAGACGAGGATATGAAAAACTATTCTGTAGCCGTTCAGCCCGATTTACAAAGCCGAATTACCGGTCATGTCAAATTGATCCAACGATAATTACGGTTCATCCCCCGCAGACTCCCTTTTATCTCATTTATTTCAAATTTAACAAAATAACTCCTAAGCTTACTTTGAATAAAAGAAGTACTGCTCTAATCGTTTACCAATTTTTTACTTTTAATAAATATTGCAACATCATAGCTGATTTATCGTATCGTACCAATAAATTGTACCATTAATACTCGCTTTGATCCTTGCAGGGAGCAGTTACATGCGAGTCGCAGAAAATTCATCCTGATATGAAACGAATTTACATATTCATTCTTCTCTTCCTCACTTCCCTGACATACGCGCAATCATCTACAGCCCAGGATACACGGCGCATCAGTTTAAGGAACGCCATCGACATTGCCCTTGATAACAATTATTCCCTGAAACAGGCTGAAAACAATGAAAGTGCGGCCCAAATGCAGGTTCAAAGTGCCAAGGCCGACTACCTACCCTCGCTGAGTGCCAGCTTCGGCGGTTCGCAGCGAATCGGACGGCAGTTTAACGAAAACACGGGTAATATTGTGGACGCAACCACGAATGGAGTGAGCGGCGGGGCCAATGCAAGTGTGAATCTGTTTTCCGGTTTTCAGAACTACAATTCTCTGAAGAGCAGCCAATATAACGCCCAGGCTCAGCAGCAAAATGTCGATCGCATCCGGGAAACGGTCATCTTTGAAACAGCTTCCCGATACCTGGATCTGCTGTTGAACAAACAACTGCTCCGTATTGATCAGCAAAACCTGGAGATCTCCCAAGACCGCCTTAAAAAAATCAAGGAACAGGTAAATCTGGGCGCGCTTCCCAAAGCGGACCTCTACAATCAACAGTCGACCGTCGCCAACAACAAACTGGCGGTGACCAATACTCAAAATTCGGTCAAAATGAGCCGTATTCAATTATTACGGCAGATGCAACTAAGTCCCGAAGGGAGATACGACTTCGTAGAACCTGACATTTCAATCGACTCTACACGTATTACTCCCAAGTCGTATAGTCTTCAACAACTGATCGATGCAGCCATCAATAACCGGGATGATCTTCAGCGACAAAAATACCAGGTCACTGCCAACCAACACCAGGTGGAGGTTTCCCAGGCCAACCGATATCCCTCGATAAGCCTTAGCACTTCAATCCGATCGAGTTATAACGACCGGCAACGTGGTCTGCGCGGTACCGCGGTCGATTTCTCGGACCAGTTTTTCGATCTCAATATTAACCGGTCGCTTGGTTTCAATGTCAACATTCCGATTTTCAGCAATTACAACATCAGTTCCCAGATACAGCAGCAAAAAATCTCCTATAAAAATGCCCGTCTGCAACTGGATAACCTGGAGATGCAGGTCGTACAGGAAGTTACCCAGGCTTATAATAACTATGAATCGATTATACAACGACTGGAAAGCACTCGTGAGGCACTTCGGGCAGCCGAACTGGCCTATTGCACCCAGCAAGAACGCTACAATGTCGGCAGTGCTTCCTTCATTGAACTAAATCAAGCAAATGCCAACTATGTTCAAGCGCAATCGAATCGGATTCAGGCGGTCTATAACTATCTCTTCCAAAAAGAACTGTTGAATTACTATATCGGGGAACTGAACGATGATATCACCCTGGAAGAACTACAGAAATCACTTAGCTATTAATCATGTACATGTTTGTATCCGGATGTACTTCAGTGCAAATAAAAATAACCGCCGACCGATCATTACTGAAACTGCCGGTCAAACTTGCAAACTATTACTTTTATGCTATTAATCAGTAAGAATAACCACTTATCACAACTATTTACCTCACCTAAACAGCTTCTACTGCTGCTGCCTGCTTTACTCATTCTGCAAGCCTGCGGTTCGGGAGACAATGGACCTCGCAATGGGCGAATGGGTCCACCGGGGAATAACCGCGATAACCGTACCAGTGTTGAGACCTACGAAGTGGAACAAAAAACAATCCGAAAACAGGTCAAATCCTATGGAAACGTCTCGGCACAGGATATAGTCACTATTAGCCCGCAAGTGAACAACCGGGTGACCGATATTTATGTTGACCTCGGGGATACTGTCCAGCAGGATCAAATCCTGGCCAAAATCCATGATGATACTTATCGCCAACAGGTACGACAAAACCGTTCTCAACTCGAACAACGCAAGTCCGTTATGCTGCGCGACAGCATCGAGTTTTTCCGACAAAAAAAGCTGTATGAACAGGATCTGATCAGCGATGCCGAATTCGAAACGGCACAATCCAACTATCAAAGCAGCAAAGCTCAGTTTCAGTCTGCCCAATCGGCCCTCGAACAAAGCCTGGAAAATTTAAACAATACCGAGGTGAAGTCACCGGTATATGGAGTGGTGCTAAGTCGAAATGTGGCCGAGGGCGACGTCGCTTCCAGCGGACAGACTATGTTTGAACTGGCAAATCTTACAGGTCTTGAAACCCGTGTGCATCTTCCGATGCATGAGTGGGAGCAAGTTAACATAGGCCAGGAAGTCCAACTTAGTTCATCCAACGGTCCCGGCTATTCAGCAATGGGACGTGTTTCCCGCAAAAGTCCTCGCGTAGATCCCACTACAGGGCTCGGAGAAGTGGTCATAAGCTTAACCAGTCGTGGGCCTACCATTCACCAGGGAGCGCTGGTTGAGGCCGCCATCACCGTCGAGACGCGGGAGCAGGTGCCGGTGATACCTCGTGGGGCTCTTATCGAGAATGTGGAAACATTTATCGAGCCTGAAAGTAATTCTATTGAACTGCGAAGAACCTATTCAGTATTTGTGGTCGAGGGCGATAGTGTCGCCAAAAAACGTTCGGTTGAGCTGGGTATCGACCAGGGTAGTCAAGTTGAAATATCGAACGGGCTGACCGGAAGTGAGGAAATCGTCATAACCGGGCAAAACAATCTTACGGATGGCCGCAAAGTCAAGGTCGTCTCCCCCGAACAATTGGAAGAACCCCCCAGCAGTCTCACTTCGGATTCCACCTTGTCGAAAAATCGCACCTCCGGAAGCAGATCCAAGCGTCAATAAACCATGAAGAAATTATCAAGTCTTGCGGTTAAACGACCGGTAACCTTTTTAATGGTCAGCCTTATTGTGATTGGTTTCGGGCTTTTTGGCCTGTCCAACCTGAACCTGGACCTCTATCCCGATGTCTCCTTTCCCACTATTACAGTCTATACTACCTACGAAGGTGTAGCTCCCGAGGATATTGAAACGCTTGTCACCCGGCCGATTGAAGAGCAGGTTGGCAGCATCAGCGGACTCAAGCGCATTCGTTCTCAATCCACCCAGGGGGCATCCGTCGTAAAGTTGCATTTTCAGTGGGGGACGGATCTTTATCAAGCCGAATCGGACGTTCGAAAGCAGCTGGATTTTGTGCGGCGACAAATACCGGATGAGGCGGAGCAGCCTATTGTCTACTCCTACGATCCCAACCAGGAACCCATTGTCGTCTTAACGCTGACATCCGACACAAGAAGCCCGCGTGAACTGCATACGTTCGCGACGCGGCAGATCGAGGAAAAACTGGAACGAGTACAGGGCATTGCCTCCACGGAAACGGCCGGCGGCTACGAACGACAAATCAACATCGAGCTCGACAACCGGCAGATGCGCGCTTATAACATTGATCTGGCCACCATTTCCTCCAAGCTGCAACAAGCCAACGTCAAAATCCCGGCCGGCGAATTAATTGAAGGAAACAAGGTTTATTCGCTCCGTACCATCGGTGATCTTTCAACGGTCGAAGAGATCAAAAAAACGATTGTCGCAGTACGAGACGGCCAACCTGTCAGACTCAGCAGCATCGCTGAAGTACAGGACGATATAGCGCAACCGATTGGGGGCGTGCATGTAGACGGTAAAGACGGAGTCATCCTGAATTTATACCGGCAAAGCAATACCAACGTGGTATCAGCCGCCGAAGCAGCCATCGCGGCCCTGGATCCTATTCGCAAAACCCTCCCTGAAGACGTCAAGATCGAGGTCCTGTCGAACAAAGCTGATTTCATTAATCTGGCGATCAACAATTTGTTCATGACCGGCCTTCAGGCGATCATCATGGTGGTGATTGTACTCTTGTTCTTCCTCCGAAGCGGTCGTTCTTCGTTGATCATTGCCGTTTCAATTCCCATATCCATCATCGCCACCTTCAGCATCATGGATTGGGCCAATGTCAGCCTCAACATCATTTCTTTATCCGGTCTAGCCCTTGCCGTTGGCATGGTGGTAGACGATGCAGTCGTAGTCCTTGAAAACATATTCAGCTTCAGGGAAGAGCAGACAGACGTGGAGAAGTCGGCTGTCTGGGGTGCCCAGGAAGTAGCCGTACCGGTAGTAGTATCAACCCTCACCACCCTCGTGGTCTTCCTGCCCGTATTATTTGTCCCCGGCATTGCCGGTTTTCTATTCAGAGACCTGGCATTGACCCTGTCATTCGCACTCTCCATCTCCTCTATTGTCGCCCTCTCATTAATACCGCTTATGAGTTCCCAGGTGTTTAGTGACACCGCACGGGAAGGGAAAGGAGGACCGGGCTTTATGATGCGGCGCATTTTAAAATGGAGTAAGCAGAATATATGGAAAAGGATTGCCGGCTTGCCGCTCCTGATCGTTGCCGGGGTATTGTATCCCTTCTTCTGGATCTTTTACCACTTGTTCAGCTATGTCGGGCGGTACGCAAGCAAATCAATCAAACCTACCCTGACCCGATTTATCAACCGCCTGGAATCTTCGTACAAACGTCGTCTTGATCAACTCCTGCATCGAAGTGGCATGGTCGTCACCGGCACATTGGTTCTATTTCTACTTTCTCTGCCCCTGTATAACTTTCTCGGAGGCGAGTTCTTCCCCCAGGTTGACCAAAATCGCATCATCCTTGAAGTACAGCGGGAGCCGGGCGTTAACTTATTTGAACTGGAACGTACCTTCAAACACGTTGAGCGAATTATCGAAGAGGAAGTCCCCGAGGCTCGATTGATTGTTTCTGACTTTGGAGATAAAGAAGGCATTGAAGGAGCGGATCGCCCCGGAGGGTACCAGGGAACGGTTCGCATCGAACTTGTACCCACCTCCGAGCGAAAACGGTCTCAGTTTGAAATAACCGATCTGCTGCTGGACCGGCTTGATGTGGTTCCGGGAGCTGAAATCAAAGAGGTCGTAGACGATCCCCTTAATCCAGAAGGCGAAAGCGGGTTAATTGTCCAGATCTTCGGATACGATCAGCAGCAAAAAAAGCTGCTGGCCGGAAAGGTTAAACAGCACCTGCGGGATATGGAAGGGATAAACAACATCTTTACCACGGCCGACCAGGGACGACCTGAGCTCAGGGTTACGATGGATCGTGAACGCATCTCCCGGGTCGGACTCAACACGAACCAGGTAGCCACTGCACTCAGCAATGCCGTGCAGGGTAATATAGCTACTCATTTTGTAGACCAGGGGGTGGAGCATGAAGTCGTGGTACAACTTGAAAGAAGACAACTTGCACATTCTGCAGCTATTAAGGATATCCAAATTAAAACTCCCCAGGATACCTGGATGCCCCTCAGCAACCTGGCCCGGATTGAACGATTCCAGGGACCGACCCGTATTACGCGTATCAATCAACAGCGTGTTACTGAAATCCAGGCAGATCTGGCTGGTATTGACTTGCGATCGGCCTCGAAGAGAGTCAGCCAAAAGATGGAACAGATTCAGTGGCCCGAGGGATACCGATATGAATTGGGAGGAACCGCCGAAGAGCAGCAACAATCATTCTATTACCTGATTATAGCGTTTGTGATAGCGGCCATTCTAACCTACATGGTGATGGCTTCCCAGTTTGAAAGCCTGACCGAGCCGTTTATTATCATTTTCACCATTCCGCTGGCTCTTACCGGCGTACTCCTCATTCTCTGGATCACTCAAACGCCCATCAGTGTTACCTCGATGGTGGGACTGATCCTGTTGTCCGGGATTGTGGTCAACAACGGTATCGTCATGATCGATTACATCAAGATCCTTCAAATACGACACAAAACTCGACATGACGCCATTGTCCAGGGAGCGACCCGGCGTCTGCGTCCTATTTTGATGACCGCCTTTACCACTATTCTCTCGATGGTGCCGCTGGCCCTTGAACTGGGTTCGGGTTCCGAAACCTGGAGCCCGATGGCTCGTACCGTCATTGGAGGACTAACCATGTCAACTCTTTTGATGCTATTTGTTGTACCTTGCATGTACAATCTTTTAAATAAACTGCAGCATAAACTTGGAATGGATACCATCCGTAAAGAGGACCCATTGGCTTATGCCCGGGAAAACGATGATGCATCCTAATACTCATTTATTCGAATAATCAACGCGTGTTATGAAATCTTTCACCGTAGCCGGACGCATACTGAGACGACCCATAACGGTCATTATGATGACCATTCTGATCCTCGGGTTTGGTCTGTTTTCCCTTTCCCGTCTCAAGATCACGTTGTTCCCTTCCGTCAATATCCCGGTGCTGGCTGTTTCCACCAACTATAACAATGTTGCAGCGGAGGAGATCCAGGAATTGCTGGTTGAACCGCTCGAAGGGGCCGTATCTTCTATCAACGGTATCGAAGAAATGGAAGCTCATGTACGCAAGGGCGGTACCTTCATCATCCTTGAGCTCCAGGAAGGGACAGATATCCGACGTACGGAACTTAAGGTACGCAAAGCAATAGATCGCATACGCACCGACCTTCCGAATGAAGCAACCGAACCGGTCATTTTTCAGTTTGACCCCGAGTCCCGCCCCATTATGCACCTGAGTGTCGAAGGGGAAGGAAAGGGGCTGGAAGAACTGCGTAACCTGGCCACGCAACGCATTGAACAGCAACTGGAACGACTGCCCGGTATAGCGTCGGCCGAAACCAGGGGAGGACTCAATCGAAAGATATTCGTCAATATCGATCAGCAGAGTATGGCGCAGCACAATCTTCAACCTGGCGAAATCATGAGCGCCTTGCGCCAGAATAATGTACGTAAAGCTATCGGGCAGGTTACGACCGACCGACAGAGTTACAGCGTTCGTGCTCAATCGATATATACCAATGTCGATGAAATTCGACAGACCGTAATCAAAACCACCGACGAGGACATCGCCATCCATATCGACGACGTAGCAAGCGTTGAAGACGGTTTTGAGGATATACAAACGCTGGTGGAAGTCAACGGCAACAACAGTGTCACGATCGAAATTTTTAAGCAATCAGACGCCAATACCCTTGATGCGGTTCAGTCCGTTACCCGAACCCTCGGTGAAATCGAACAACAGATGCCGCCGGGAGTCAACATACAGGTACTGACCAGTGAAGGTGAAAACATTGAAAACTCTATTAACAATTTATCCCAAACGGCCCTGATAGCCCTTGTAGTCGTTATCATGATTCTTCTGCTGTTCATGGGAGGGTGGCGCATATCACTAATCGTGGCTTCAGCCATTCCCGTCTCCGTTACGGCTACTTTCGGTGCCATGTACTTTGCAGATTTAACCCTCAATATTTTCTCTATAACGGCTATTGCCCTGGCGGTCGGGTTGCTGGTTGATAATGCCATTGTAGTTTCAGAAAGCATCGCCGGAAAACTCGAGAAAGGTCAATCGAAATATAATGCCGCGCTCAACGGCACCAACGAAGTCATCGGGGCCCTGCTCGGTAGTACACTGACCACCATCGCCGTGTTTTTGCCCATTGTATCTATCTCGGGAGTGGCCGGACAGGTATTTCGGGATTTCGCTTTAACCATCTGTATGGCTATTGCCATCTCCTTTCTTGTTTCCATCCTGCTGCTTCCCGTGCTGGCCGTCATGTTCATGAGCTCACAAGAGTTTGAAAAACACAGCCTGACGTTCAGGGCGTTACATCGGCTTGAAAATCTTTATATAGCAGGTTTGAAGTGGACCCTGCAGCGAAGGTGGATTGTCCTCCTGTTCGTTGCCATGATTGTCGGAGGTACCTATTACGTCTATCAGCAACTTCCCGGGGGATTCTTCCCGGAGAGCGACGATGGGGAATTTGATGTGGAAGTCGAACTGCCTCCCGGCACCAAACTGGTAAAAACAGCAGAAGTACTTCGGGAATACAGTCAACGTCTGCTCGAAATGGATGTCGTCGAGACCATCGTCACTGAAATCGGCCAAAGCGGGTTCCGCACCGAAAGCAATACGGGCGAAATAACGGTTAAGCTGGTCGATATCGAAAAACGGGAAAAAAATACCACCGAAATTTCGAGAGATGTCAAACGCATGCTTGAACGACCCGGGATTGAGATAGATGTGGGCGGCCGTCGCCGCGGTCGGGGCGGCTTCGGGCAGTTTGGGAATCGCATTCGATTTACCCTTATAGGACCCGAAGTGGATGTACTGCAAGCCATGGCCGACAAGATAACACGCGTAGCCGAAACAGATACCAACGTTATTTCGGTGAATACCGGTCGCTCCGATCCTGTACCGGAATTACACTATAAAGTCGATCGCATAAGTATTAACAAAGCCGGTGGCAATCTCTCGAATGTCGCACAAGCACTGCAAACCCAAATGCGAGGCAGCCGGGCGGGATATTATTACGTTGAGGGACGTGAAATTCCGATCGAAGTTCGAACACAGAAAGAAGTCATCGACTCGCGAGAAAAACTGTTAAATCTTCATGTCCTTGAAACCGGCGGACAACGTATTCCCGTATCCGCTCTCGGAACATTTGAACTGTTCCAGGGTATTAACCGCTACGAAAGAAGAGATCGAGAAACAATACTGGATATAAATATTCATACTGAAAGTAATGCGGAAGATTACCGGGAAAAAATGATAAGCTTTATCAAGGACCAGGTTATCATGCCTCCGGGTTATCGCTATGAATTTACCGGGGGCACACGGCGAATGGCGCGCAGTGAACAGGAAATACAATGGGTTCTCATTTTCGCCCTTTTGCTCACATATATGGTTATGGCATCCCTCTTTGAAAACTTCCGGGATCCGTTTGTTATCTGGCTGACCATCCCCCTCGCCTTCTTCGGTGCACTGGTAGCACTGTGGATTACGGGGACCAATATGTACGTCACTGCCTATATCGGCATCCTGATGCTGGTTGGCATCGTGGTAAACAACGGTATCGTGCTGGTCGACTACATCCATCTCTACACGCGCGACAACAAGGCCTCCGACAGCTATTACAATAACTTTATCGAAGCCTGTCGGCGACGTATGCGTCCGATTCTGCTAACCGCATTAACGACCATATGTTCCATGGTTCCCCTTTCACTGGAAATGGGTGCTGGCGCCGAAACCTGGGCCCCGCTTGCTCGCGCCGTCATTGGCGGATTGATATTCGCCACCATTTTAACGCTATTCGTAGTTCCGAGCGTGGTCATCAGTATCTCCAAAAAACGTCGACAGGCATTGAAAGGTCATCTCAATGAATAGGACAAAGCACCAGACCGAATTTCATGGTGAGTAATTCGGGCTAGACTGGTTTAGCAGGCGCATTTGCTTTTACATATTCAAGGATATCGTTCAGGGATACGAGCTTCCCATAGTCCTTCTCGGGAATATCGATTCCGATTTTTTCATTCAACGCAACGATGAAGTTCAGAAAGTCCATGGAATCGATGTCGATCTCATCACGCAAATCCTCCTCGGCATCAATCTCGTCATAATCTATTTCAGGCGCAATTTTTGAGAAGATACCCACTACCACTTGTCTGATTTCAGATTCGTTCATAGCAATTCAACCTCCTGGAGATATTGATTAAGTTTTTCAAGAAATTGCGCCCCCTGTCGACCATCCGTGGCCCGGTGGTCAGCTGCCAACGTAGTCGTCAAAATAGGCTTAATGCCCAGCATTCCATTCTCAGCCCAGGGCCTTTCTTCAACTCTGCCAAAACCAACGAGGGCAAGTTGCGGGGGATAAATTACCCCATGTACCAGGTCGACGCCTCGATCTCCGAGGTTGGTAATGGTAATGGTGGCATCTGTAAGCTCTGAACTCCTTAGTTTACCGGTACGTGCACGATCGCTGAGATCCTTCATACTTTGCATGATTTCATCGATCGATTTCAAATCTGCATCGTGAATAGCTGGAATAACAAGTCCGCCGGTTCTAA
>Ga0207771_100979_pt1 | contig 13969 bp, 17 predicted proteins | sample A23M2SouthBayCA_2_FD_187731 | JGI IMG/M metagenome (GOLD analysis project Ga0207771, IMG submission 187731) | Aerobic enrichment media microbial communities from Eden Landing Ponds, California, USA - A23 M2 (2) (SPAdes) | ecosystem: Environmental > Aquatic > Marine > Unclassified | place...
AATATTTTAAAGCTTCACCATTGTGGCTAATTGGGCTTTTTATAATATTCGCACAAGCTACTGCCGCTGTTGCTGCCGTAAAAATTCAAGGCTGGCCACAAGGAGCATTGGTTATCTTTGTGATAAGTTATTCTGCAGTCGTGACTCTAATATTCTTTCTTTTCCTATGGAAGAAACCAGAAAACTTTTATGCTCCTTCTGAATATGGAGATAACTTATCCCCAGAATCATTTGTCAATGCACTAAATGGCGCTCCAAGTGATACTATTAAAGCAGTTACAAAAATTGAGAAAAATCCATTAAATCAAGAAGCGTTATTTGAATTACTGGATAGCTTGCTTCCTGAAGATGTTAAACAACATTTAGTACTTATGAGAAGATCTGGAGGCGAAATTGATATCAGTAATCCAGATGAGAAAGGCTTTACACATGATTATGAGATTATTACCCGATCTAAAGGAATATCCTTTGGTTTGTTTGACCCTTTACAATTCTTAGGGAAACTAGAAGGAACAAATTTAGTGAATATTATTAATGACAAACAAAATTTAGAACTAACTGACCGGGGTCAAAAATTTGCTCAATGGCTAATTGACAATAATAAAGATGCGGAAACCTTCAATTCAGATATTGGCCGTTGGGGAAAGGAACAAAATGTTCAAGAAATTATTGAAAAGCATTTCACAGAATAAAAACGTATAACCCGCGTATTAAGCGGATGTGGATTAATGTCAGCTGTTAATATACTACACATCATTTTCAGCAGGGCATTTGTCATAGTCTATTTCTATTTCTCCGGATGGTTGTTGTAACCAGCCGGGTTTGTTGATGGTATTGAAAGGCAAGCTGGATCGGCCTCGAATATCTCCCCTCGTTTTGTAATCCGGAATTTTTTTGTTGCTAATCTTCTCTTTTTTTGGGAAAAGTTCTCCCTGGTACGGCTGGAGGTTTTGATCTTCTCTTAGTTCTGGATCTTTCATAATGTACAAATGTACATAAATATAAAAAACTACCCAAGGCCATAGCTATTTAATAAATAATATTTTTTATTTTAATAAATAATATTTTATTTAGGCAGCTTATTAAATAATAACAGAGGTTTAAAGTATGATAACTACTATTATTAATCTGAAAGGTGGTGTTGGGAAAACCACTACAGCTGTAAATCTAGCCGATGGTTTAGCCAGGCGGGACAATAAAACATTACTTATAGATCTGGATAGCCAATCTAATGCTTCGGTTTCACTGGGGTTCGACAAAGAAAATTTACCGAGCGGTGTGGCAGAGATGTTGTTTGAAGATTTACCAGCACGAAAAGCGATCCAGTCCGCAGGACGCGAAAATTTCGATATTATTGTTGGAAGTAAACAGCTTGCGAATGCTGATGTTATGCTCTCTGATCAAATTGGGCGTGAAGCAATTTTAAAAAAACGGCTCAAATTTGTGGTCGGAAACTATGACAATATAATCATCGATACTCCCCCATCATTGGGGTTGTTACCCGTAAACGCTCTAGTGGCTACTGACAATTATTTGATACCGGTTAGCCCTACACATTTAGCTGTCCAGGGAATAGAACGAATTCTCGATGCTGTTCAACAAGTTAAAGAGGGAATGGAGATCGATGTACCGCTTTTTGGGTTACTTCTAACAATGTGCGATATGCGGAGCAAGGCTACAAAAGAAGCAATAAGTCAGGTGAGGGATACTTACGCTGGGAAGGTATTTGAGTCAGAAATACGAGTGAACACCCGCCTTAACGAAGCCCAGGGAGAAGGGGAGACTATTTATGAATATGCTCCTAACAGTACAGGGGCAAAATACTACGAAGCTTTCGTAGAAGAATACATTGGCCGCATATAAATATTAAATAATAAATATTAAATAATAATTTTTTATTTAATATTTAATAAAAAATAGCTATGAAAAAAAAGTCAATAACTGAAAGCACAGAAGCAGGAACTGAAAATCGGGAAAAGGAAGGCCGAGGGCGCCCGACTAAGCATACCGGACGTACGAAAAATCTAAGTGTCGTATTTAATGAGGAAGTGGCCGATCAGCTTCGAATTAAGACCGTTCGTATGAAAAAAAGCGAGGGAGGGAACTTCTCAATGAGTGAATTTATACGTCCTGTGATCGAAGCGGTATTGGAATCCGATGTCGATTTGAGCTTGGCTGATAGTGAGGAGGAGTTAAAAGAGCTCATGTTGAGCAAACTTTTGTAAATGACGAAAAGGTTTAGCGTTTTAATGCTAAACCTTTTCGTTTTAAACTTTATCTATCATGATAAATAATTTTAATCAAGGAGAAAGTAGATTAATGAAATATATATTACCCATTCTAATTCTTTTGTGCAGCGCCTGTACTAACCTAAAGCCATTACCAGGTTCAAAAAGGTTTACGGCCTATGACTTCACAAAGTACTCACAACAAGGGTTCTTGTTTACCCCAGAGGGCTACAGTGGGAGTTATCAATCGGTAGGTATGGTAAACATTTCATTTTGGCCAGAAGTAGTTAAGTCGGAAGGAACAGATGCTGATCTAGAGTATAGGATTGATAAGGACTTGGACGGGAATATTTGGTATATCGAAACCTTAAACATGCAAACGGCAATTGACAGCATGTATAGTAAGGCTTCTCAAATGGGGGCCGATGCTGTAATTAGATTCAAAACGAATTTTAACACTAAGAATCACGGATCAAAAACCATAGTTGGTATTGAATTAAGCGGGTTTGCGATAAACAGGAAGGAAAATGTGTCACCTAATGACTAATCACAGCTTTAAAAAAAGAATAAGAAAGGCCAGCCCGAGAGAGGAACTGGCCAATAATCAGGAGAGAAGTATGATCACATTGGTAAGACCGCTGCGAAGGGGAATCCTTACAAATTAATTAAATAAATCTTCCTGTTGGCCACCGCCATTAATAACAACGGGGTCATCTACCGGGTTTATTTGTTCGGGTCCGCTACCGCCGTAATGGAGCTGTTTGGAGACCTGCCAGTGCTGCATATCCTCATCTGGCCAAGGCAGAAAGATATTGCTATCGATATAGTCGGCCGGCTTGGCCTCCGGATCCAACCAAAACGCATAATCTTCTTTGTTTAGGATTACCGGTTGCCGGGGCCGCCCGTTATGGACCTTTTTCATCTGCTCGTTGGGACCGGTGGTGATGATCGAGAAGGAGCGCCACAGCTCGGCCGTCTTGGGATTGGTCCACTCATCGTAGAGCCCGGCAAAGGCAAAATGGTCGGTGCTTTTCAGGCGAAAATAGAACGGGATCTTGTCGGTGGGTTTTGGCCCACCCGGGACCTGTATTTCCCGGGAATAGTGGTGCGGCTCGAAAAAGCCGCTGGCGGGAATCAGGCACCGCTTGGACTGAAACCGCGGCTTCCACATGCGGCTCTCCAGGAGCCGGTCGTCGCGGGCATTGGCGTATTTGTAGCGGCCCTTCTGGGCCTGATCTTCATCCTTGGTCCATTCCGGGACCATCCCAAAGGTAAAGGCATCGAGGCGGTTTTTGTGGGCCTGGCGGTCATGCCAGACGACCGGGGCCTTGTTGGAGGGGCGGACCACATAGGTTTCGCCAAAGGGGATCTCGAAGTCGCTGGCCTCATCGAAGGGATATTCCCCTTGCTCGATGGCGGCCTTGGTTCCATGGGCATCGTACTGTACACACATAGTTCAGGCGTTATGTTCTGAATTCGCTGTCGTCGTAGTCGACCAGGATATGCCTGCCGGTCGGGGACCGGTCAAACGCATCATCGAGCTCAAGGCCTTCGTAGTCGGCCCCGCCTTCGCCCGGCGTTACCGGGACCAGCCGAATATCGGTATAGACCGGGGCCGCATAGACCTTGTGGCAAACCTGCCAGTCGCCATAGCCCTGGTCGATTAATTCATTGATTTTGTCGCGGTACTGGGTCAGGGTTTGGTATTGGGTTGCTGCCATGGCGGGATCTCCATTGGTTCGTTGTTGGACCGTTTACTCGTTGACTTATTGGGCCAGATCCTGGCGGATATGCTCGAGCTCTTGCTTGGCCGTGGCAATGGCCTGCAGGGCTTTTTTGCAGCGGTCGATATCAAGGGGTTGGCCGTGGGCCTGGTTGTAGGCCTGGGCTACCTCAATGAGCCGCTCGGTTTGGTACTGGCTGACCAGCAGCCCCTCATCAATTTGGTCGCAGAATCGCCGGATATCGGCGACCTGGTGATCGTCGGTGTTCTTTTTCATATCGGACCTGTTTAGGCTCTGGTGACTCTCCTTCTAAGTAATATATAACAAAAAATGGATTGCCTCATTCACCGGAGAATACCTAGAAGTGTGTTGAGTAATTTGGGCGCTTCTGCTGTGGATTTTTTCATAAAACATTCCCCTGGACGGTGGGGGGTACCAGTATTATATGAATGGGGCAAGTGGTAAATTCCCAAAAATAATCTGGACCCGTGATTGTTTTTGGGAATTTATCCGACCATTCATTGTTTCTCGTACCCCCGAGAGCAGGGGTACTGTTTAACTACTTATTATGCGATGATTGCCCCCCGCCAATCGTCCTCAACCTATCGGTTTGTGGCCTGCCTTTTGTTGTTTTTAAGGTTTTTTAGTACTATAATTACTTTTAATGTCTAAAAGGCAGGAAGCAAGACAGTTATTTTAGGCCTATAAAACTACGGGGTAGTTTCGGCCAAAAATAAGATCTTGTTTTTCGCATCTGCGATGCTCAAAAGCGCCCCATTTTTCGCAGGTATGCTCAAAATGAAACCCCAATATTTTAACCCATATTCACAATGAGCGAGCCCAAAACTGAATACAATGCCGGCGGGCGTCCCCCAAAAAATCCGGACGAAAAACGTGACCAGGTTTTGAAATGCTACACCACGAAAGAGGAAAAAGAAGACATTAAATTTAAGGCGGGTTTTGCGGGTCTTTCGGTCAGTGATTTTTTGCGTGATCTGGCACTTGATATGGAAGTCAGCCACAAGGCCAACAGCGAAGACCTCCAAGCGGTCCGTTACCTGCTGGGAAAAATAGGCGGCCATACTAATCAAATTGCTAAGGCAGTTAACCAGGGGAAGGTTGATCGCCTTGATGAGCAGACCGTCGAAATGGAGATAGAGCGAGGTGGCAAAACGGTTACCGAAGAAATGAACTTCCGGGAGCTGATGATTTACCTATATAACAAGTTGGAGGACTTGCTATGACCGGGAAAGGATTGGGCACTGGCAGCAGTTTTTACGGGGCGGCCAATTACTTAGAAAAAGATGAGCGAGCGATCTTCCGGGAGTCCGAAAATTTGCCCGGTTTTGATCGGAATCAAGACTTGCGTCTGATGGAGCGCATCGCCGAAGGGCGACGGTCAGACGAGCCGGTTTATCACTTGCAAATTTCGTACAACCCGGCTGATCCAGATCCCACGGAACAACAAATGGCCGGAGACATGCGGAGGGTGCTTAAGCACTTGGGCCTGGAAGATCACCAGGCCATCATTGTAGGCCACGACGACAAGGACCATCTGCACGTCCACGCTGTTGTGAATCGTTACCACCCGGATAAATCTCAGGCATTTAACCCATGGCAAGATACGCCGAAAATTATACAAGAGCTGGGACAGATTGAACGGGAGCGAGGCTATGAACTTGTGTCGGCCTTACCCAAAGAAGCCCATCGCCAAGATCGGAGCAGGGCATCGATGAACGAACGAAAATACGGCCAGCGCATCGGAAGCAAGCCAATTCAGGAGCGAGGGGATATTACGGCCATGTTCAATGAGTCAGCCACCTGGAAGGAATTAGAGGACAATCTTGACACGATTCGTTGCACGATTAAAACCAAGGGCGGCGGGGGGGTGATCCATGACCCGGTAACCGGCCAACAGATGAAACTCTCGAGAGTCGGGAAACAGCGCAAGCACAGTTGGGCCGAGCTGCAGAAGCGATTCGGTAAATTTAAGGAGTATCAAAAAGCTCGCCAGCAGGCGCAAAACGCTGAAAAGATCGTAGCTAAGCATATTGATAACGAGGCCATTGTCGAGGCATTTGGGCAGACCGCGCGAGCGCAACTGGGATCTGGACAAGCCAGGCGGGCCGCCAGAAAATCATTTAAAAAGACCCTACAACAAACCCTTAAACGGGGGTATCAAGTAAAAGGGGTAATCAAAGGGTTTACCGCCCTTGCGAGCAGCTCCAATCCAATTGGCACAATCGCCAGTATGGGGCTGAAATTTGCCAAGGGAATACACAAGCAATTAGAACAACAACGAGATCGAGGAAAGGGACGATGAGCAGACAAGAGGAAATGTTTCAAGCCCGTGAGGAACGGCTCAAAAATGAAATTTTAGAACTCGTCGAGGAGCGGGACCGGATGGCCGTGGCCGAGATCGAGAAACAAAATCAGTATCTGGTCGAGCAGATCAAAAGCATGAAGTCCGAGATCCGGGAGGCCCAGCAAACCATTAGCCAGGAAGCTAAAGCGTTGGCCTTATCGGATTTTGATGCCCTAAGGAGCGAAATTTCAGAACTGGAGGACGAGCTCAAACATTTTGATGCTAGCGATGAAGCTCGATCTGTTATAAATGGCTACAGAGAAGAGCTGGAACGCATTAATAATATCGGAGAGGAAAAGCTTGCCAGGATTGTTGCCCATGCCCACAGCGCACAGGAAGATATGCACCAAAAACTGGATATCATCGACGGGGTGCCTACCCAAATCAATCGGCAGCTGTCGGATACTCGTGACCATATTGTTAACCGGGTTAACGAAGATTTGGTTAAGACGCTGGATACAATTTGTGATTATGCCAAGGGCTTTGAAAAACGAGCCAATCGATCAGATAAGAAGATTTCGGAAGCTACAAGGCGTGTTAAAAGGAATCTTGGCTATATGCAAAACACTGTTGACCGAGTTAATAATATGGGCGGGCAAGTCCTGCGGACTGTCTTTGGCTGGTGGTTCCTCACAACGATGTTTACAGCCTTTTTTCTGGGGGTTTTTGGGTGGGTTACAGCCAGTTATTTCTTTGGATAGGGAATCACGTACTTTTTGTGAATCAAGGGATATAGTTTAGCACTTTATAACAAAGATTTGTGAACTTACAAGTGCACTTTTCTTAACTCCAAAAAAAATGACAACGCCTTAGGACGCTATAAAGGCCGTTTTATACTTTTTTTATTGCGGATTCTTTCATAACTTTTAGTCGATCGATGACGTGGCGTAGGACACCATTGAGATCGAACCCAACCCTTTGACCATTTGTTTGCAAAGGTTTTTGATTCAAGGCTTCTAGCTTCGGCTAGAAGCCTTTTTTTATTCGGGTTTGGAAATGACCGAACCTCCAGCTATATTTTTAGCGAATCAAAAACAACGCCTAGTCCGGGCGCATTAGAAAAAGCAAACAAATGAATATGCCCCATATATTTACACAAAGCGATTTCGGGGATTGCTATATCATTTCTTTTGCTCCCAACGGGCGTTCACTTAGACCGTTTTTAGTGGCTCGACAGGCGTGTTACGGTACGCAATGAGTGATAGCCAGTAGCAGATCACCCGACATCAGGAAAGCCGTAAGGGCTGCTACTGAAGGAGAACCGCGAGGCCACATTTTTGACTCTAAGGGCACCGAGGCCGGAGGTAGTACGAAGGCCGGTAATACCCATAGGAGTCCATTGACACGCTTGGGGGCGGTTAAGAAAGTGGTACAAGTCGGGCACGACACACCCACAAGCTGATACCCTTTTAGGCTATTTTCAGCGTCGTACGAGCTCTGCAAAGCTCCAGCCACAAATGATAGCTCACTCGATCGGTTGCAGAAACGAGCGAGGACAGGTGCAAAAGCCGACCCCCTCTATGCGGGAGTCACCATATTTTGTTCTGTGGGGTACAGGGAAGGTTCCGAGATGGAACTGCTTAGTAGGGCTCCCTGTACCCCTACAGGATTCCCTACGCTCACCCCCCTTTCGGGAGTTATATTCTATACTACAAGAACAAATTGTTGGTCTTTAACGTGATCAACGCTCGATATTAGGGAGGCGACTTCACTTTTTGTGAAGGAAGGCTGCTCGACCGAGTTCGTACCAAGATGTGAATAGTCAGCTACAAAAAAAGAATACGATTATGAAATTAAGCTCCTTTCTAAAGAAGATACAATGGGTTATCTGGGCCGGATTGATTGGGTTACTGGTGCTATATGAAATTAAAGCGTATTACGAAGACGAGCCGATCATGCCGACGGCCCTTTTTGTGGTTTGCGTGCTTGTTATTTGCTGCAACCTGCTGATCACGGAGGTGGCCAAAGCGTACCAGGCATTCTATGAGTAAATAGCGTCGCTAGCGAACGGAACCATATAGCCAGTAAAATCACTTAAAACAGGCGGCCGACGATATTAGTTTTTTATTTGAGCGCCTTAGAAGCAAAATTTGAAAGCCGGTTTTTTATCAGGCCTGTTTTTCGTTGTTTCGCGGCCAAAAACAGGATAACATCGCTCCCCAGGGGAAGCCGCCAGGTGATTATTGGAACCATTGATTTGTACCCCGAAAAGCCAACGTTCGGCTGGGATCCCTCTCCTACCCGCGAGCCCCACAAGGGCCTGCCGGTATATCAATATAGGATGATGTACGGTTTATGCGTTGATAACGTAGCCTTTACCGGGCGATTAATAGATATACGGTTGTATTTTATTTACGTTATATTATCTGAAAGCCAAATAAGTATCGTCTCATGAAATCAACAATCGACAAGCAGGATTTAAAAGACTGGATCGATCGACTGGAAAACCAAGCGTACCTGGTAACGCTTCAATCCATGAAAAACAGATCGACCGGCGGGGATTTTTGGGACGACTTACCTGATGAGGCCAAGCAGTCTATTGAGCGAGGAAAAAAGCAACTCGATGAAGGCAAAGGCATTCCGCACGAGCAAGTGATGAAGGAAGTAAGAGAGCGCTTTTCCCAATAATGGCTTATGATATTGTGTGGTCCCCGGAAGCCCGAAATACCTATATCGGCGTGTTGGAATCGATCAACAGCCAGTGGTCAATTTCAGAGGTCCAGGCTTTTGAAACCCATGTTAACCAAGTGTTAGAACTGGTTCGTCAGTTCCCGGAGATTTACGAATATTCTGATCACAGCAACGCCCACCGGTGCGTCTTATCAAAGCAAGTCAGTTTGTTTTATCGGGTTAAAAAAGAGGCCGAAACGATAGAGCTGATCTCGTTTTTCGATAACCGGCAAGACCCCGAAAAACGACCGAGCTAACTTGTGAAAAGGTTAATCAAAATGGACTGATTATGGCAACGCCTGCAAAAAAATCCTTCATAGCCCCTATCCACCCCGGCGAGATCCTAAAAGAAGAATATTTGGATCCAATAGAGATCTCCCAACGAGCCTTTGCCCGCCAAATTGATGTCCCCGCCAACCGGGTCAACCAGATTGTGAATGGCAAACGAGCGATCACCGGCGACACGGCCATCCGCTTTGGGTTGGCCTTAGGTACCAGCCCGGAGATGTGGCTGCGGCTGCAGTCCCGCTACGAGCTGGAAAAAGCCCAGGACGAGAGCGATCCGGACCTGGATAAAAAGATCAAGCCGGTTGTAGCCTAGGCTGGTCAGGCAAATAATCAAGATATAGTTTGGATAAAAAATATGTATTCCAGTTAAAACTGGAATACATTAAAACTATCAATAGTCCATTTCCCATTTTCTTTTTTTAAAGTTCCCTCTATAGAAAGGTTTTCAAAACTATCGAAAAGAGTAAAGGTTGCTGTACTTTCAGATATTTCTAAGGGAGAAAAGTCTAATACCCTCTCTTTTATATTAGAGGAATCTTGTTTATCGATATACTGATAGTTTATGTTACTCAACTTTAGGTCTTCATTTACATACTCATTTTTAATGATGTAAATTGTTTTACCATTAGTTAACTGTAAATTAAGAAACTTGTTTACCCTTTCGCTTTTTAAAATTGTTTCAATAATTAATCCCTTTTTACTTTGCTGAGCATTGCAACTAGCAATGCTCAGTAGAATTAAAAAAGCACCAGTTAACACGGTTTTTATATCAATTCTCATAATCTGTATTATTTAACAGAATACTTGCAGCATTATAGTTAGTGACATCTTGGCCATAAGCACTAACTTCGAATAAGTCCCCTTCTTCACCTTCTCTGAAATTTCTGTCAGTCCAATCGCCATAATGCACAAATTCATGCAGAATAGTAGATCCAACGAAAAATGTGAAGGCATCTGCATTTAAGGTACCAGGATTTTGAGCTTCCAAAGTAGTTGCCATTCCGATATCTAGGTTAATTGTTTCTGGGTTAGATGGCTCAAATAGGCCAATTGTACCTTCACTACAATCATTACAAGCATTTTCTAGCTCTTTGATTACAATGGTTGGGCCAGTTCCCCATTGGAGCTTTTCCTTAATTTCTGACTCTGTCAAATCAGTAAATTGCTCAATGGCATTAACTATTGAATTATTATCTGCAACTTTAGGGAGTTTGTTTTTGAGATATTCAGTCAACTTAGGATACTCTTCCTCATAGTTTGAATCATCAGGGTATTTTATTAATGGATTTGTAGTAATGACATTCGCAGTTTTGTCTTCAACTTCTGTACGGTCAAAACATCCATGAACAGGATCACCACAATTGTCTGTTCCTCCTCCAGTTCCACCACCGCCAGTGCCGCCACCACCGCCGCCTCCGGTTCCAATACCACCAGTACCACCGCCAGTGCCGCCACCACCGCCTGTCGAATAGCAAGTTGTTTCAGTAGTGGTTCCAGAACAGGTAGTACTTAAATATTCTCCGGTGTCGCCATCATACCAAGCGGTACAGTGCCTAGTTGTTACCGTTACACAATTTATAGCCATTCTCTGCTTTCCATCAGTCATTGCTAATATATCTTCTTTTGAGATAATGGAAAGATTCCCTTTTAATGATCCATTTTCATACTTAAGAGCAACTTCTCGCTCGTCATTCTTATTGAAAAGGTAAACGCGGCCACTAAATTCTGATAGAGATGACCATTGTAGATTAGGAGTTTTACTATCAGCTTCTTCTAAAAACTTCATCAAATAGAAGGTAGCAGGACTCCCTTCATTAGGCTTTGCAACGATTTTATAAGTCAATTTATTAGGATGCCTTTCTGATAAGTTATCTGGATTAAATTCATCAGTCCAAATAATTGGATACTCATAATAATGTGAACCTAACTCTTTTGAATATCCCTTCTCGCCTTTTTTCCAGTCCACTTTGAAGTCATATGGGATAACATTTTGAAATTCTTCACTGTCGAAGTTAGAAGAATATGAAGGCGCATTAATTGATGTATCTTGATTTTTTTGGGGACCATCAATTGGAGTTTCTTTGCATTGGAATAGAAAAAGTCCCATTCCAATGATTAATAACAGCAGTCTTGTACTTTTCATATTTCTCAATTTGAATGAATTATTAAGCTAATTGCTTTAGGGCCTGAACGTCCCTCGAGAAATAGAAGAGAGTTATGTAACTGCTTTGTTACAAATTAAACACAAAAGGCATGAAGACGCATCGCAGTTGACCTAAAAAAATTTGGCCACTGGCCACCCACTCTCAGAGCCGCTGAAAGCCGATTCTAAAACTGAAACTATTTAGGTGAGGAATGCCAGCCCAGCTAAAAAGAAGAGTAAAAACAACGCCCACGCCTAAATTGGATAAAAAAATCGGCCGCCAAACGCCGACTTTACATAATTCTCAATTATAAGACAGGTTTTTGGGGTCTGAGCGGGTAAGTTTTTATATCCTGGTATCATATCAAGGTGGTGGGGCGACCTTTATAGTTTTATATCCCGGGGACAGATTAAACACCTTATTTTATTGCAGCATAATGTTTCATACCATTAGCTATAACCAATAATTATAGGTTAGCCTGCTAAGAAAAAATTCATCATGGATTTAAAACTTTATAAAGTAGATCTAGATACACCTATTTATCGTTATATCAGCTTAAGCCAATTTTTAGCTTTTATAGAAAAGAAAAGAACCTACTTGACAAATATCTCAGTTTGGGATGATCCTTATGAAGACGTTTTAAAAAGGTTACCTGTTAAAAATTCTCCATACCAATTTGAAAAATTTAGGACATTCCGCAGTTATTTTGCCCAATCGTGGAGTTTAAACGGAAATTCTGACGCGATGTGGAGAATCTATTCAAAGAATAATGAGGGTTTATTATTAAAGAGTACAGTAAAAAAGTTTAAGGCTATTCAAAATATTGATTTTGGTTTATTTGGTAGAGTAGTTTATTTCGATGATATAAGAAAATCTTTAGCTAAAGTTTCCAAACAGGAACCAAAGGGCCCTAAGGTTGATACATTGAAATGGTCTTTATTAAAACGCCAATCTTTTGATCACGAAAAAGAAGTTAGGTTCATTACCCTTGAAAAGTATATCAATTTTGATTTCGAGCCAGAGTCTAATACTGTTGAGCTAAATTTAAATCCACATAATTTTTTAGATGACGTTATCATCGATCCAAGAGCTCCAAGTTGGTACGTTGATACTGTCAAAAAGTATTGTGAGAAAAACGAGCTGCAATTAACGCCAAGAAAATCAAAATTATATCAGTTTGATCATTCTGATATATCTGATTTAAAAGTAGACTTTCCTAGGGCTAAAAAGATTGATAATTAGCAGGCTAACCCGCGCATTAACGCGGAAGCACCTCGCCAATTCTTTGCCTCTCTTGGTTTTAAGACTCTTCTTTCGTTAGTTGCTAATTCAACAGTAATCCGTGCGCCGGTTATGCGCAAGGTCGTTATACTGCCTTAAAAAACACATTCATCACCATGTTTGAAGTACCCAACTCAATAAAAGATTTAATTAAAGAAATAGGCGAAGATGCATCTAAAAAAGCAGCTAAATATATAGAAGTTGAACAATTCCTTGGCATAATACATAAAGAAATTGAAAATATACCTCCTCAAGTATTGCCTATACTTGAAATTGAGCAGTTCAAGGTTTTTACGGAAGTATTAAAAGAAGAAGCAAAGCATATACCTAAAGTTGTAGACAAAGTGAATAGGTATTTAGCAGATAGAGGTTGGTTTGTACCATTTCATTATGCGGGTTTTAGCATATTTGAAGAATATGAACAACTAATAAATGAAGAGAGACATGATTTAATTGAAACTAAAACTCAAGATTATATCACAAAGAATTTCCCAAAAATAAAAAGCCAAGCTGAAAGGTATTTTGATAAAAGATATTCAATACTAAATTCAGCTTTTGAAGCTAAAAAACATCAAAATTTTGAACTAAGTATTCCTGTTTTATTAGCACAGGCAGATGGAATGTTTGAAGAACTTATCGGTACAACATTCTATTCAAACAATGAAAAGCACCTCAGAAAAACGAAAAAGAATCTTTTAGCTAATTTAGCTAAAAGTGATCATCCTAAAAGTACAAATTCACTTAGTTATCTACTCCTAAAACAATTAGGAGAAAAAAGTTTATTACATGAGGATTATGAAAAAGTTGATAATAGGATTGATAGAAATCCTAATCTAAATCCACTTAATCGGAATAAAATTTTGCATGGTAAAGATTTAATGTATGGTACTGAACCAAACAGTTTGCGATCCATTTCTTTGATTGGACTTCTCTGTAGTTGTAAAGAGGTATTTAATATTTCATAGGCAGTATAACCCGCGCATTTATTAGACTTCAAGGGTACGCACCTCGCCTGGTCTTGCCAGCTTTTGGCTTTTTAGCTTCTCGTTCATTGATTTTAAAAATCAATATTTTATGGTGCACACCTTATGCGCAATGTCGTTATACGTTTTAGTTCAAAACTAATTAAGATGTCATGCTAAAATATTTTAAAGCTTCACCATTGTGGCTAATTGGGCTTTTTATAATATTCGCACAAGCTACTGCCGCTGTTGCTGCCGTAAAAATTCAAGGCTGGCCACAAGGAGCATTGGTTATCTTTGTGATAAG
>Ga0207771_100980_pt1 | contig 13964 bp, 11 predicted proteins | sample A23M2SouthBayCA_2_FD_187731 | JGI IMG/M metagenome (GOLD analysis project Ga0207771, IMG submission 187731) | Aerobic enrichment media microbial communities from Eden Landing Ponds, California, USA - A23 M2 (2) (SPAdes) | ecosystem: Environmental > Aquatic > Marine > Unclassified | place...
TCGATAATCTGGTTCGACTCGTCCTGACTCGAGAACTGCGCGTGGTCGTTGTCCCACGACTCCGAGAGGTAGTAGAGCTCACGCAGCGTCGACGAGCGGTCCTCGTCGAGTTGGTTCGCGAGGAACTCGACGGCGTAGATCGACTTGAGTAGCTTCTTCGCGCCGCCGACGCTGTTCGCCGAGCGGGTCGTGTGGCGGTCGCCGAGCACCCACACCTTCGACTCCTCGTCGAAGACGATGTTCGACTTGCTCCGCGTCGGCAGCTCCATAGACGGAACGTCCCCCTCGGCGAACTGATCGTAGAACTGCGACGCGAGTTCGATCAGTCGTTCCCGTGCCTCCTCGTCCGCGATCTCCGCCGATGTGTCGATGTCAGAGCTCATGCGTTCACCGTGACCTTCTCCGCCTCGACGCCCTCGACCGAAATGTCGAACGCGGCGTCGTCGCTAACCCGATACTCGATGATAGCCTCATCGCCCCCCGGGACGTCGACGTCCCACTTCACGAACCACTCGCCGTCCATCTCGACGACGGTCGCGCCGTCCACGTCGCCGGGGTCTTCGCTCACGATGTCGGTGACGTCGAGGCTTGCACTCGTCGACCCGTGGTTCTGGACCGCGAGCCGGACCGTTCCGTCCTCGATGGTGCGCTCGACGAGTACGTTGTTCATGATACGGGCCAGCGAGTCGTCGATGTTCAACGCCTGGCGACCCGTCACCTCCGAGAGCTTCTCGGCCATCTCCGGGAGGATGTCGACGAGGACGTTCTGCTTGCGCCGGCGCTGTTCCAGCGACCGCTGTTTGTTCAGATACGATTTCAGTTCGCGGGCCGCCTCCCGGAGCGCGAGTTCGATCTCATCTTCGATCTCGGGGACGTTCGCGACGGCGTCCTTTGACTCGCTCGTGAACGGTACGTTCGTCGACGCGACGTGGATGGCGATGACGGCCGGGCCGTTCGGCATCCCGCTGCCGCCCGGCTGGTCGAGGCCGTAGTTGCGCCAGTTGATGCGTTTCACCACGCCGGTCGTCGAACAGGCGCCGAGCCGGTAGACGAGCGGGACGCGGTTCGCGAACCGCAACACCTCGGCGTTCCCCTCCGCAGGGAGGTCGCCGCCGTACGCGATCCCGGCCTCGACGATGAACGGGTCGCCGCGGTGGACTTCCGCGTCGCGGGTCGCCGCCGCGTAGAAGTCCGCGTCGTACTCCTTGCGGAGCCCCTCCTCGACGAGTTCGGCGGTGATGGGGGCGAGACAGTTCGTCGGCGGCGCGAGGATGTCGGTCTCGCGCATCGCCTCGAGGAACGCCGCTGCCACGTCGCGGTCGTCCGCGACCGCGCCGACCTTCGGCGCGTCGTCCGGAACGGTCTTCATCTCCGCCCAGATCGCTGAAACGACGTTCTCGCGGGCCGTCTCGCCGAACGTCTCGCCGTCGGTCTCGGCGGTCGTCTCGGCCGCGCGGTCGACGAACTCTGCGAGCGTCGCACGGGTCGCTCGGTTCCGGTCGTCCTCCTGCTCGTCGAACTTCGCGGCGATGCGCCGCGCCATCCCCTCGATCGCGGCGTCGTCCTTCCGGGACGTGGTCGCCCCGTCGACGATCGGGTAGAGGTCCTCCGCGCGCGTCCGGGTGCAGGCCTCCCACGTTGCGGCGACGGCGTTCTCCCGGACCGCGTCGCCGAACGTCTTGTCGAACGCCGCCTCGGCGTCGTCAGCCGCCTCGGCGACGATCTCGACGACCTCGTGGTGGGCGACCCGTTCTCGCGAGCCGACGGCATCGGCGATGTCACCGGCGAACGCGGCCGTCGCCTCCGCGCCCTTGTTCGAGGTGGCCTCCGTCACCGCGGCCTCGATGTCGGCCTCGTCGTGGGCTGCCGGCGGCGTCCACGTCATCTCGCGGCCGAAGTGACGGTCGCGGAAGTTGTCGAGCACGGAACGGGCCGTCTTCGCGCCGACGCGGGTGAACTCCCCCTGGAGGAACCCGGACAGCGAGTACGACTCCGTCGCGCCGAGCATCTTCAACAGCGTGCCGAGCTCGACGCCGTGTGGGTGGGGGCGTATCTCCTCCGTCTCGTCGGGGAGCTGGTCGGTGGCGCGCTCGTACTTCTGGTGGGTCTTCGGCTCGCGGAACTCCAGGCGCGCGTGGGGGTTGACGACCGCGGTGTACTTGATGTAGTCGTGGAGCTGCTGGCGGGCGCGCATGTTCGCTTCCATCTCGAGTTCGATGCGCGTCCCATGGGGTCGCTCCCACGTGGTCTGCTCGTCGGCGTCGATCTCCGGCTCGTTCGTGTCCGTGTCGATAGTCAGCTCGAAGTAGCGGGCCTCCTGGTCCGAGCCGGTCTTCGAGGTGATCCGTGCAGGCTTGCCGGAGGTGAGCTGCGAGTAGAGGACGGCCGCGGAGATACCGATTCCCTGCTGTCCCCGCTGTTGTTGACGGGAGTGAAAGCGGCTCCCGTACAGGAGCTTCCCGAACACCTTGGGAATCTGTTCGCGAGTGATACCGGGGCCGTTGTCCTCGACGACGAGCCGGTAGTAGTCGCCGAGGTCCTCGATCTCGACGTAGATGTCGGGTAACACGCCGGCCTCCTCGGTCGCGTCGAGCGCGTTGTCGACGGCTTCCTTGACGGCCGTGACGAGCGCCTTCCCGGCCGAGTCGAAGCCGAGCATCTGCTTGTTCTTCTCGAAGAACTCGGCGATGGAGATGGAGCGCTGGGATTCGGCGAGCTCCTCGGCGACGGTGCCACCGTCGCCACCCTCGCCGAGCCGGGACTGAAAGGAGGTCATTCGTCCGAACGGTTGCCGTCCGGGATTAAAAACCCTCGCGGTAGCTCGGTGAAAGTGGAGTTCGGTCGACTCGTTCGGGGAGTGTCGGGACCTCCCGGCTGTAGCGTCGAAATCGGCGTTGTATGTCAGCGCGCGACGCGCTCACGCGCGCGGGCGGGGCTTTTATACGGGGCTCTCACATAGGGTGGGTAAGGTATTCCGTATGTCTCAGGAACGTAGCTACGGGGCCGACCAGATCCAAGTACTCGAGGGTCTGGAGGCTGTCCAGAAGCGACCCGCGATGTATATCGGGTCGACGGACACGCGCGGCCTCCATCATCTCGTCTACGAGGTGGTCGACAACTCCATCGACGAAGCGCTGGCAGGCTACTGCGACACCATCGAGGTGACCGTCCACGAGGACGGCGCCGTCTCGGTCAGCGACGACGGCCGCGGCATCCCGGTAGACACACACGCCGAGTACGACCGACCGGCGCTGGAGGTCATCATGACGGTGCTCCACGCCGGCGGCAAGTTCGACAAGGAGTCGTATCAGGTGTCCGGCGGACTCCACGGCGTCGGCGTCAGCGTCGTCAACGCGCTCTCACAGTGGCTCGAGGTGGAGGTGAAACGCGACGGCTACGTCTACCACCACCGCTTCGATCACGGGGAGCCGGATCAGGACCTCGAACAGGTCCGCCCGATGGACGACGACGAGGAGACGGGGACGACGATCCGGTTCTGGCCGGACACGGATATCTTCGAGGAGACCGACTTCTCCTACTCCACGCTGGAGTCGCGGCTCCGAGAGCTCGCCTTCCTCAATCCCGGCGTCGAGATCACGCTCCACGACGAGCGCGACGGTGAGGAGTCGCGGTTTCAGTACGAGGGCGGCATCAAGGAGTTCGTCGCCTACCTCAACGAGACGCGGACGGCGCTCCACGAGGACGTGGTGTACGTCGAGGGCGAAGAGGAGGACGTACAGGTCGAGATCGCGATGCAGGCGACGGACGGCGTACAGGGCTCCATCCACGCGTTCGCGAACAACATCAACACTCGCGAGGGCGGCACCCACCTCACGGGGTTCAAGACCGCACTGACGCGCGTGATCAACGATTACGCGAGCTCACACGGGCTCGCGGACGATATCGACGAGAATCTCAAGGGAGAGGACATCCGCGAGGGGCTCACGGCGGTCATCTCGGTGAAACACCCGGACCCGCAGTTCGAGGGACAGACGAAGACGAAGCTCGGCAACTCGGAGGTGCGCGGCATCGTCGAGAGTCTGATGCACGAGGGATTCGCGACGTATCTGGAGGAACACCCCGACACCGGGGAAGCCATCGTCTCGAAGGCCGTCGAGGCCGCGAAGGCCCGGCTCGCAGCCAAGAAGGCCGAGGAGCTCACCCGCCGAAAATCGGCGCTCGGCTCCACCTCGCTCCCGGGCAAGCTCGCCGACTGTCAGACCCGCGACCCCGAGAAATCGGAGCTGTTCGTCGTCGAGGGGGACAGCGCCGGCGGCTCCGCCAAGCAGGGCCGGAACCCCGAGTTCCAGGCCATCCTCCCGCTGCGCGGGAAGATACTCAACGTCGAGAAACACCGACTCGACCGCGTGCTGGAGAACGAGCAGATCCGGAACCTCATCACGGCGATCGGTACAGGCGTTGGCGACGAGTTCGACATCGAGGAATCCCGATACCAGAAGATCATCATGATGACGGACGCGGACGTGGACGGCGCCCACATCCGAACGCTACTCTTGACGTTCCTCTACCGGCACATGACGCCGCTCATCGAGGCCGGCTACGTGTACGCTGCCCAGCCCCCGCTGTACCGCATCCGGAAGCGCGGCGAGACGTACGACGCGATGACGGAAGCGGACCGAGAACGGATCATCGAGGAGAAATGCGACGGCACCCCCGACCAGGTTCAGCGGTTCAAGGGGCTCGGCGAGATGAACCCCGAACAGCTGTGGGACACGACGATGGACCCGGAGAATCGGATTCTCAAGCAGGTGACTATCGACGACGCCGCGGCTGCCGACCGGATGTTCTCCGTGCTGATGGGTGACGCCGTCGAGCCGCGCAAGCAGTTCATCAAGGAGCACTCCGAGGACGCGGAGTGGGTGGACATATGAGCGCGGACGACGCCCCCGAGGACGGCGAGATCGCACAGCGCGTCCGGAAAGTCCGCATCGAGGACGAGATGGAGCAGTCGTACATCGACTACGCGATGTCGGTCATCGTGGGGCGTGCGCTCCCGGACGCGCGCGACGGACTCAAACCCGTCCAGCGGCGCATCCTCTATGCGATGCACGAGGCGGGCGTCGGCTCGAACTCCGGCCACCGCAAGTCCTCGAACATCGTCGGGGACACGATGGGGAACTACCACCCCCACGGCGACAGCGCCATCTACGACGCCTTGGCACGGATGGCACAGGACTTCTCGCTCCGCTATCCACTGATCGACGGGCAGGGGAACTTCGGCTCCGTCGACGGCGACCCACCGGCGGCGATGCGGTACACGGAGGCGCGGATGGCGCCGCTCGCCGAGGAACTCCTCGACGACATCGAAGAGGACACCGTCGACTTCGAGTCGAACTACGACGACCGGCTCACCGAACCCGCGGTGTTACCGGCCCGCATCCCGAACCTGCTGTGTAACGGTGCGTCCGGCATCGCCGTCGGGATGTCGACGAACATCCCGCCGCACAACCTTCGAGAGGTGATTGACGCGACGATCCACCTCATCGACAACCCGGACTGTGAGGTGTCGGACCTCATCGTCGGTCCGGACGGTGAAGGGTTCGTCAAGGGCCCCGACTTCCCCACGGGCGCGAACATCGTCGGGCGACAGGGAATCTACGACGCGTACACCTCCGGCCGCGGGCGGCTGCGCATCCGCGCAGAGCTCGACATCGAAGAACGGGAGCGCGGCGGCGACCGCATCGTCATCACGGAACTGCCGTATCAGGAGAACAAGGCCCGGCGCATCGAGCGCATCGCCGAGGACGTGAACGAGGGAAAGCTCGAGGGAATCACCGACATCCGCGACGAGTCGGACCGCGACGGCGTCCGCGTCGTCATCGACCTGAAACGCGGTGCGAACACGGAGGTTGTCCGAAACAAGCTGCTGGAGTCGCATCTCGAACGGACGTTCTCCGTCCTCTCGCTCGCGCTGGTCGACGGCCAGCCCCGGGTGTTGAATCTGAAGGAACTGCTCGAGGAGTACGTTGCCCACCGGACGGAGGTCGTCCGTCGCCGGTCGCAGTACCGGCTCGACGAGGCCGAGGACCGGGCACACATCCTCGAAGGCCGGCTTCGGGCGCTGGAGAACGCCGAGGCGGTCGTCGACCTCATCCGGAACAGCGAGGACCGCGACGCGGCCCGTGCGGGTCTGCAGTCGGAGTTCGAGCTCTCGGAGGCGCAGGCCGAACACATCGTCCGGATGCAGCTCGGCTCGCTCACCTCGATGGAGGCCGCCGAGATCGAATCGGAGTACGAGGACGTACAGGCGACCATCGAGCGGCTGGAGACCATCCTCGGCGACGAGTCGGAGCTGCTCGGCGTCATCAAATCGGAGCTCCGCGAGGTGCGCGAGGAGTACGGCGACGAGCGACAGACCTCGGTGGTCGAGGACCACGGCTCCGTCACCCGCGAAGACCTCATTCCCGAGGAGGACGTGGTCGTCGTGCTCACCGAAGACGACTACATCAAGCGGATGCCCATCGACGAGTTCGACCCCCAACATCGCGGCGGGAAGGGGATCATCGGCGTCCGCCCGAAGGACGGCGACCGAGTCTCGGCCGTGTTCGAGGCGAACAGCCACGACTACCTGATGGTGTTCACCTCAGCCGGGCAGGTGTACCGGCTGAAAGTGTACGAGATACCGGAGATGTCCCGCAACGCCCGCGGGACGAACGCTATCAACGTCATCGACCTCGACCCCGAGGAGGAGGTGACCGCGGTCGTCGACGTCGACGACGTGGAAGACGAGGAGGGGTATCTCGCCATGGCGACGGAGGGCGGCTACGTGAAGCGGACGGAGCTGTCCGCCTTCGAGAACGTCCACTCCGGCGGTATCCGGGCCACCAAGCTCGAAGACAGGGATACCCTCGTTGACGTGGAGGTCACCGACGGCAGCCAGGACCTCGTCATCGGCACCCGGAAGGGGATGACCATCCGGTTCGACGAGACGGAAGCCCGCTCGATGGGTCGGTCCGCACGCGGGGTCAACGGCATCAAGCTCGGAGAAGGCGACAAGGTCGCCGGATTGGTCGCCACATCCGAGGGCGACGACAGGGACCTGCTCACGGTGACGCGCAACGGCTACGGGAAGCGGACGCCCCTCTCCGAGTACCGCAAGCAGTCGCGCTACGGGAAGGGACTCGTCGACATCAAGACGAACGAACGCAACGGCGAGGCCTGCTCGCTCAGTGCCGTCACGGACGAAGACGGGCTCGTCGTGATGAGCGAGTCCGGCCAGATCATGCGGACGACCGTCGACGAGGTGTCGCGGCAGGGCCGCAACACCATGGGCGTCCGGATGATGCAGCTCGACGACGGCGACTGGGTCGCGAGCGTCGACGTAGTGCCGGCAGAACGGGAATCAGACGACGCCGAAGGAGTCGACGAGGAAGATGACGAGGCCGACGACGCCGTGGAAGCGGACGCCGGCGACGGGTCGTCGTAGACCCCTCTACTCCTCGGTCAACTCCCGGTACTCCTCGCTCGTCATCCCGACCCGCTCCGCGAGCCCGTCGTCGATGAGCGTCGGCTCGTCGGGTTCAGAAGCGACCTCCCGCGCGAGATACGCAAGCCCGAGCGTTATTGCCGCGAGCGGAACGCCGAGCGCGGCGACGATGAGCGCGGGGGCCACGGAGAGGTCGAACGCCGAGACGGCGACGAGCACCAGCGACGGGGTCGCGAAAACGGCCAGCACGAGACCGACGGCGAGCCGGCCGCGACGCCCCTCGAAGTTCATACCCTGTCTTCGGGCTCCGGGTCCTAAAGCACTCGCCGGGCAACGGCAGTTCGAACGTGAGCGCGGAGCGAAGCTCTCCGAACGGTCAGATGATCCGCTTGCCAAGCGCCGAGGCGAGCAGCTCGACGCCGAGCTCCGCGGTCCGGTTGTGTGAATCGAGGATGGGGTTCACTTCGACGATCTCCATCGAGCGAACGGCGTCGAACCGGTCGGCGACCGCCTCCATCGCGGCGTGGGCCTCCCGGTAAGTCACGCCGCCACGGACCGGGGTCCCGACGCCGGGCGCTTCGTCCGGGTCGAGGAAGTCCATATCCAGCGAAACGTGAGTTCCGTCCGTCCCGTCGGTTGCGACATCGAACGCGTCGTCGATGACCGCGGGGAGCCCGCGCTGGTCGATGTCCGACATCGTGAACACGGTCACGTCGCTGTCCACGAGCGCCTCGCGTTCGGCGTCGTCCAGCGACCGGATGCCGACCATCGCGACGTTCTCGGGGTCGAGCGCCGGCGCGGTCGCCCACTCGTCGTCGGCGAACGAGCCTCTTCCGAGCAACGCGGCGACGGACATCCCGTGAACGTTGCCCGATGGCGTCGTCTCGGGGGTGTTGAAGTCGCCGTGTGCGTCGAGCCAGACCAGCCCGGTCGAGCCGCGCGTGGCCGAGCCACCGACGGTGCCGATGGCGATGGAGTGGTCGCCGCCGAGGACGAGCGGGAACGCGCCGTCGTCGAAAGCGTCGATGACGGCCGCCCGGAGGTCACGACACACCGACTCCGTCTCCGCGAGATACTTCGCGTTTCGGTCCGGTCGACTCGTCGTCGTTTCGGGCGTCGGTACGGGGAGATCACCGGCGTCCGTACAGCCGTGGCCGATGGCATCGATTTCGGCAGCGAGCCCGGCGTACCGGAGCGCTGACGGCCCCATGTCGACGCCACGGCGGTCGGCGCCGAGGTCCATCGGAACCCCGATGAGTCGAACGTTCATACCGGAGCGTCCGACGGCCGCGATAAAAAGCCGTGAGGTACGCGTTCAGTCCAGATACGGCTCGCAGACCCGACGGAGCCCCTCCTCGAAGCTCACGGTCGGCTCCCAGCCGGTCGCCGCCGCCATCTTCGAGGGGTCGGCCATCGTGTCGTGGACGTAGTTCTTCATCGTGTTCTCGGAGTAGGTCGGCTCCACGTCCGTGCCGAGCACGTCGTTAAGCCGGTCGACGAGCTCGTTCAGCGAGTACGACTCGCCGGTGCCGAGGTTGTAGACGCCGTCGAGTTCGTGGTCGGCCGCGAGCTCCAGCCCGCGGACGATGTCGTCGACGTGGGTAAAATCGCGGGTCTGCGTGCCGTCGCCCCAGATGTCAGGGGACTCGCCGTTGGCGAGCTGATTGGCGAACTGCGCGATGAGATTCGCGTACTCGCCTTTGTGTTCCTCGGCACCCGAGAAGCCCTGATAGACGGAGAAGAAACGCATCCCCGCCATCGTCATCCCGTAGAAGTTCTGGTAATACTCCGCGTACCGCTCCCGCGCGAGTTTCGACGCCTCGTACCCCGTGCGCGCCGCCACGTCCATGGATTCAGGCGACGGCTCCGTCCGGTCGCCGTAAATCGAGGAAGTGGACGCGTAGACGACCGTCTCACAGCCCGTCTCGCGCACCTGCTCGACGGTGTTGATGAACCCCTCGACGTTGACCCGCGCGCCGCGTGCGGGGTCCTCCTCGTGCATCCCTCGCGAGGAGAGCGCCGCGAGGTGGAACAGGACGTCCACGTCGGCGGGGAGGTCGTCGTCGAGCACGGAGGCGTCGATGAACGTCACGTCGTCGGTGAGATTCTCCGGCGTCCCGAGATACAGGTCGTCGACGGCGACCACGTCGTTGTCGGCGGCGAGGTGGTTCGCGAGGTTCGAACCGATGAACCCCGCCCCACCCGTCACGAGCACGCGCTTGCCTTCCATGTATGGGTCGCCTCGGTCCCCTGCAAAGTGGGTGTCGGTCCCGGACGACGGTTCTGGCGTGTGGCCGGCGAGCGCGAACTGATGGGAAGGGGTGGCACCGCCGCCTTTAAGACCGGCCTGAACCAACCGTCTTTTATGTCATCAATCGAACTCACGCCCTCTCAGAAGAAGATTCTGGAGGCGCTGATCAATCTCTACCGGGAGTCCGAGACGGCGGTGAAAGGCGAGGATATCGCCGAGGAGGTGGACCGGAATCCGGGGACGATACGCAACCAGATGCAGAGCCTGAAGGCCCTACAGCTGGTCGAGGGGGTACCCGGACCGAAGGGCGGCTACAAGCCAACCGGCACCGCGTACGACGCCCTCGAGATACAGGAGATGGACCAGGCGGCGGACGTACCGCTCGAACACAACGGCGAGCTGACGGAGGGGGCGAACGTCCAGGAGATCGACCTGACGAGCGTCCACCATCCGGAGCTGTGTCGCGCGGAGATACGGCTTCAGGGCTCCATCAGCGACTTCCACGAGGGGGACAGCGTCGTCGTCGGTCCGACCCCCCTCTCGAAGCTCCGCATCGTCGGCACACTCGACGGGAAGGACGACACGAACAACAGCCTCATCCTGACCATCGACGACATGCGCGCGCCGGCCGAGGGGGAAACCCCCCAGAAGTAGTCGGTAACGGCCATACTCGCCGCGAGCAGGCGGACGTTTCGCAGGGTTTGTATCCGATGGTCACCAGCGTTCGGTATGACCGACGATATCGTCGTGCTCGGCTCGGGATACGCCGGGACGGGCGCGGTGAAACAGTTGGAACGGGAACTCGACGGCGATGCCGACCTGACGTGGATATCGGACGTCGACCACCACCTGGTGCTCCACGAGTCACACCGGGTCATCCGCAACCCGGACGTGCGCGACCGGATAACCTTCGACTGCGAGGAACTCAAGGCACCGTCGACCCGGTTCATCAACGCCCGCGTCGAGTCGCTCGACACCGACGAGCGCCGCATCGACCTCGACGACGGCTCGACCGTCGACTACGACTACGTGCTCGTCGCGTTCGGCTCGCAAACCGCCTTCTTCGGCATCGACGGGCTGCGCGAGCACTCGCTGACGCTGAAGAGCCTGCAGGACGCCCTCGACATCCACGATGCGGTCCGTGAGGCGGCCACCGAGGCAACCCGCGAGGACCCCGCACAGGTGGTCGTCGGCGGTGCCGGCCTCTCGGGGATTCAGGCGGCCGGCGAGATCGCAGAGTTCCGCGACAAGCACCGCGCGCCCGTCGACATCCATCTCGTCGAGGGGCTCGACAACGTGTTCCCGAACAACGACCCGGTCGTGCAGGCGAAGCTCGCGAAACTGCTCGACGACGCGGGCGTGAACGTCATGACCGGAGAGTTCATCGGTGAGGTGGACGAGGAGACCGTCTACATCGGCGAGGAGACGGAGCTCGACTACGACGTACTGCTGTGGACCGGTGGTATCACCGGACAGGACCCGGCTGAGACCATCAACGTCGGGCAGGACGAGCGAAGCAACCGAATCCACGCAGAACAGGACTTCACGACGGAGGACGACCGGGTGTTCGCCATCGGCGACGCGGCGCTGGTCGACCAGCCGGACTCCGACAACCCTGCCCCGCCGACCGCACAGGCGGCGTGGCAGGCCGCCGAGGTGGCCGGGACGAACCTCGCCCGGGCCGTTCGCGGCCAGCCGCTGGAGACGTGGACCCACGAGGACAAGGGGACGCTCATCTCCGTGGGTGACGAGGCCGTCGCCCACGACGTCGTCTTTATCGGCGACGTCATCGAGACGTTCGGTGGACCGGCCGCGGAGTTCCTGAAGAAGGCCGTCGCCGCGCGCTGGATCAACGACATCGCAGGAGTCGGGGCCGCCGCGAAGGCGTTCCCGGACATGTAGAAACCACACTTTTGTGCCCACTTTTTGCGCGGGGTTCGGGCCGGCGGCCCTCCCCCGGCAAAAACGTGGGGAAAATATGCGCGCCTGCTCCTGCCGCAGCGTTCCCTTCGGGCACGCTGCGTTAGTCCGCGGGCGCTACGCCTCGCGGTCTGCGACCGCTCGGCGCGAACCGCTCGCTCACTTCGTTCGCTCGCGGATGCTCCGTAGGTTCAAGTACCGGAACGCGACCACACCCCGCGTGATTTGACGAGTTGCGCGGGGTCGGTCGAGGCGGTTGCGCGACGCGCCACCCCGCCGAGTCATGCGTCGCCTGTTCGCTATCGGTCCAACGACAGCCCGGCGTGCCAGCGGTCGGCGCCCGCATCCGCCTTCGCCCGATCCATCGCCGCGAGGATGGCGGCAGCTCGTGAAGCGACCTCGCCGGCGCGCCGCTCCCCCTCGGTCCGGAACTCACCCGTAACACGGTTCGCGTACACCGTACACACCGCGCCTGCCCGCAGGCCGTAGAGGTTCGCGACCGTCAGGATGGCCGACGCTTCCATCTCGAAGTTCAACACGCCGGCGGCCTGAAGCTCGTCGACCAGTTCGTCGGCGCCGGCCGCCTCGAACCCGCCGAACCCGGGACGCCCCTGCCCCGCGTAGAAGGAGTCGGTCGAGCAGGTGACGCCGCAGTGGTAGTCGTAGCCGAGTTCCTCGCAGGCGGTCACGAGCGCCGTCACGACCTCGGGGTGAGCCGTCGCGGGGTAGTCGTCGCGAACGTACTCGCTCGACGTTCCTTCCTGTCGGACGGCGCCGGTCGTGATGACGAGATCGCCGATCTCCATCCCCGGCTGGATAGCGCCACAGGAGCCGACCCGCATGAACGTTCCCGTGCCGATACGAGCGTGCTCCTCGACGGCGATCGCCGCGGACGGTGAGCCGATGCCCGTCGACGTGACAGTCACCGGCTCGTTGTCGTATCGGCCCGTCACCGTCCGGTACTCGCGGTGGTGGCCAGTCTCCTCGCTGTCGTCCCACGCTTCAGCGATCTTCGGCACGCGCTCGGGGTCCCCCGGGAGGAGCACCGGGCCGGCCGTGTCGTCCGGTCCGATCCCGATATGGTACTGCTCCTCGTCGTTCGGGTTCTCGCTTTCGTTCATACCCGAGTTCGACGGAGCGGCCCCTAATCCTTGTCGGGTCGCCGGCAAGTTCATATCCCCGGAAACCGCCCAGCGGGCATGGATATCCACCACGTCGGGCAGCTGCTCGACGCACCGTTCGGGCCGGCCGTCACGTTCTACGAAGGGCTGGGGCTTTCGCTCCGAGAGACGACCGACGGTCCCGTCCGGGTTGCTTTCTTCGAGACGGAGAGCGCCGAGTTCCACCTCGTCGTGCGCGAGGAACGCGGTTCGGGAGCCGACGAGTTGCTCGACGCAATCGGACGACTGTCGGCCGCCCACGTCGCCTTCGAGGTCGACGACCTCGCGGCCGCGATAGCCAACGCGGCGGACGCTGGGCTGTCGTTCCTCGGTGACCCACCCGAGGAGGGACTCGGTCCGTACCGCCGTGCGTTCGTGGCACCCGAGGGCCACGTCGGCATCCCGTTCGAGTTCGTCGAGCCGCTGTGACTACTTCCCGAGCGTCCCCCGGTTGATGGTGTTCGGGATGAGTTCGCCCAGCGTGTACTCGGCGACACCGTCCCCTTCGTCACAGTAGACGGGGAGCGACTCGTCGCAGAACTCCGCGAGCGTCTGTCGGCACATCCCACAGGGAGTGACACCGTCGCGGACCCCGGAGGAGACGGCGAGCGCGTCGAACGCCGTGTGACCGTCCTTCACCGCCTCGGCGACGGCCACCTCCTCGGCGTGCAGCGAATTCGAGTAGTTGGCGTTCTCGATGTTACAGCCGGTGTAGCAGGTGCCGTCGGCGGTCAGCAGCGCTGCCCCGACCCGGTACTCCGAGTACGGGACGTATGCGTCCGCGAGGGCGTCGCGAGCGGCCGAAACGAGGTCGTCCGTGTCCATGCGATGTGGTCAGTCGGCACGGAAAAATAGCCACCGGCTCGCGGCTCAGCGGTCCTCGCCGGACTCGTAGTGGTCTCCGGCGGCCTCGGGGATGCGCGTGCGCCCCACCAGCGCAAGTACGACGATGACGGTGACGAACGGGATGATGCGGACGAGCGAGCCGGGGAGCCCAATACCCCCGGTCTGCAGCGCGACCTGCATCGCGTCGAGGCCGGCGAACAGCATCGTCGAGAGGAAGGCGCCGACCGGGTTGTAGTTGCCGAACAGGTAGGTGACGATGGCGATGAACCCCTTCCCGTTCACCATCGTCGGCCCGTTGCCGGTGAACTGTCCGATGCCGAGCGCGAGCGCCGAGCCGCCC
>Ga0207771_100982_pt1 | contig 13952 bp, 11 predicted proteins | sample A23M2SouthBayCA_2_FD_187731 | JGI IMG/M metagenome (GOLD analysis project Ga0207771, IMG submission 187731) | Aerobic enrichment media microbial communities from Eden Landing Ponds, California, USA - A23 M2 (2) (SPAdes) | ecosystem: Environmental > Aquatic > Marine > Unclassified | place...
CGAGCCACTCCTCGGTAAAGACCTGCCGGCGGACCTCCTCGGACAGTTCGAGGTCGTCGAGTTGGTCTGCGACCTCCTCTAAGTCCACGTCGTCGGGCCGGTCCGTGGTTCCGACCGGCGAGTAGGGCTGGTGCTGGTCGATGTTGTCTTCCAGACAGAGGACGTGATCGATCCACTTCTCGACCTCGGCCCGACCGATTTCGGGGTCCTGCATGTACTCCTGAATCGTCTCGGCGTGGCGGGCCAGCATCGCCGAGGCGTCGGGTTCGTCGTTGAAGAGTCCGAACCACTCGTTGTTCGCGAAGAAGTCGGCGTGGGCCTCGACGTGGGTGATGACGGCCTTCTGGTCGGCCAGTTCGTTCGACTCTTGCAAGAACGCGTGGGCCGGCTTGTCGTTGTTGACGATCTCGAAGGCCTTCCCGCCGAGGAACTGCCCCTGCTTTTGCTGGCGGTCGTACTGCATCCCCCAGCGCCAGTGTGGATACCGGTGCTGGAAACCGCCGTAGGCGATCAGTTCGTTCATCTCGTCGTAGTCGACGATCCAGTAGTTGACCGGATACGGCGTCAGTCCGAGTTTCGTCGCGAGGTTTGCAGCCTCGGTCACTGGCTCTTCGAGGTCGTCTGCGACACGCTGTTTGCGGATGTGGTCGTGGGTCGTCATTGCTCGTCCTCCGTACTCAGGATCTCGTAGATGGCATCGACCACGTCCTCCGGGCTGGAGACGTAGGCGACGGCCACGTCGTTCTCGCCGCGGAAGTGCCGTTCGACCTCCTCGGCGTGGGTCGCGTTGATCGCGTTGCCCGATGGCTGGGTCTCGACGTATGCGTGGAGATTGGCCGGAATCTCCTCCATCAGCGGGATCACGCGTTCTCCGGTGTCGTTCGACGAGTTCTCGGAGTCACCCGCGGCGAAGACGTATCGGTTCCAGTCGCTCCATGGGTACTCTTCTTCAAGTCGCGCGAGCGCCACTTCGTAGGCACTGGAGATGCGGGTCCCACCGCCAGAGCGGATGCCGAAGAACTCGTCGCGATCGACCTCCCAGGCGTCGGCGTCGTGGGCGATGTAGACGAACTCGGCGTGGTCGTACTTGCCCTGTAAGTACCAGTCCAGCGGCGTAAACGTCCGCTCGACGAGTTCGCGCTTCTTCTGGCGCATCGACCCGGACACGTCGCGGATGTTGACCACGACGACGTTCTTCTCGCGTTCCTCCTCGATCTCGGGGTAGCGGTAACGCTCGTCTTCGCGGCGGAACGGAATTTCTTCGACGCCCTCACGGCGGATTCGAGTTGCGGTGTCTTCGCGCTCGACGGTGTCGAGCATCTCGTCGATGCTCGCCCACGTCGCTTTCTCGTCGGCGGCCAGTTCGTCGTAGGCGTCGTCGATCCAGGCCTTCGAGACGGGGATGCGCTCGTCTCTGGCCCACTCGAAGACCGTCGCCGGTCCCCAGCCCTCGACTTTCAGCGCCTCGCGGACGAAGTCTTCGTCGAAGTCCATCGCCAGCTTTCGCTTCAGCCCCTGCTTGAACAGGCGTTCGAAGTCCAGCGTCGAGGAGGGACCGGTGCGGGTGATGTCAGTGAAATCGCCCTCGACTTCCTCGATCACTTTCTTGCCCTTCGGTTCGAGATCGAGACCGAGTTGCTCGTCAAGTTCCTGGGCGAACTCCTCGGGGTCCATCTCGTAATACTCGTGCTGGCCGCCCTCCTCGCCCGGTTCGCCGTCCTCGTCGCCGTCCTGATCTGGCTGGGGCTGGCCGACCGGATCGCCGGGCTGGGGCTGGCCGCCCTGGCCCTGACCGACGCCGCCCATATCGCGCTGGTCGTAGGCGAACTCCGGGAGGTCGACGATCTTGATCGGGATCTGGACCGAGTCCTGTCGACTCTGGCCCAGATCGCCGTACTGGATGAAGTCCGCGAGGTCCTGCCGGCGCTCCTCGCCGACCTCGCGATACCGTTCGAGGTCGTCTTTCAGTCCCATTTGTAACTCACCTGATTCATGACGTGGCGGCTCGTCAGTTCGGCCGACGCCTCGCTGTAGTCGAACAGGTCTCGCATGTTCGCGATGGTCTCGTCCTTGAGGTCGGCCGTCTCGGTCCCGCTCGGTGGGTTGTCCCACTGGCGTGGGTCGAAGTCCTCGTAGGTCCGCTTCACGTCGGTCCAGTCGTGACTCCCGAGCACGGTCTGGATGACCGGGATCTCCTTGGGATTGACGTCGCTGACGCGGAACTCGTCGTCACGGGACTGCCAGGCGTGGCGGTTCAGTGCCGTGATGATCTTCTCGGTTCGGAACCTGTGGACGCTCTCGTCGGGATCGTTGCCGTCGTAGTTCTCCTCGTCGAAGCGCCCGAGATGCTCGATCTCGAAGATCTTCATCTTCAGCGGGTCCGGCTCCTCGAACTCGCCGCGATCGTTCTCGATCTGTTCGTCGCCGTCCCACGCGTAGACGTGCTCGATGTACTCCTCGACGGTCGAGGTGTCGACGCGCTTGTCGCGCATGATCGCGTCGAGTACGTCCCGCTCTTGCTCGGCAAAGAGGTGATTCTTGACGGGCACGACGCGCTCTTCGAACTCCGTGGCCTCGGTCGGCGAGAACACCGGGGCGGTCCCGAGTTTCTCGGCCATCCGATTGAGCACGTCCCGTGGCATGATGACGTTCTCGACGGGTAGCTCCGGATGATGGCGGTCCTGCTCCTCGTGGAGGAGATCGGCGATCACGTCGCGGGTGAAGGTGACGGGGATGCCGCCCTCACCGTCGTGGGCGTTCTCTCCGAGGTCGAAGTCCTCGACCGCGATGCGTTCGTCACCTTCCTGTAGGTAGCCCCGATCGAACAGGAGCGCCTTGTCGACGAGATCCAGTCCGCCGGGAACGTCCGTGCCGTCGAGTCGAGAGACGACCGCGAACATCCCCGCGGCCTCGATGGCGTGCGGTGCCAGTTCGACGTCGGTCACCGTATTCGAACTGTCACGGACGGCGACGGTCAGGGGTTCCTGAATCCAGTCTTCGAGTTCGTCCCACGAATCGGCGTCCCAGACGGTCGTCTCGTTGGTGAGTTCGCGGCGCAACAGCTCGGTCTCCAGCGAGAGGTTCGTCAGGTACGTGAACTCGTGTTTGTCCAGTCTGCGCTTCAGGGCTTTAAGCGGGTCCTGTCCCTCTCGTTCGGCGTGTTGATTCAGGCGCGCCTCCAGATCTGGGTTCGAGATGATGATGAGCTGCGTGTCGATGTCCATCCCGATGCCCTTGTCGAGTTTGACGTGGCCCTCGTCAGGGACGTTCAGCAGTTTCTGGAGCAGGTCGGCGTGCTGGGCCGCGTCCTCGACGATCGTCAGCAGGCCGTTGCCCTGCGAGAGGACGCCGTCGTAGGAAAAGGCCTGTGGGTTCTTGCGCCCGCGTGAATCCAGTTCCCGGAGCATCCCGTGCATCCACGAGCCGACCAGCCGTTCTTTGGGTGACCCCTCGTCTTCGGAGTGCAGCACGCCGATGCCGTCGCCAACGTCGACGACGAAGTTCTTGATCCGCAAGTGCTTGGGATCGGTCACCGCCGAGAACAGATCCGTGACACCGTCCCTGCGGTACTGTTCTTCGAGGAACTCGTAGGCTTCTCGCGAGAACGGATCGAGCTTCCCGTTTGCCTGCAGGCTCACGTGGTCGTCGAGCCTGTCGTTCAGTTCCGCCAGCAGGTCACGGCGAACGTCCATCGGGAAGACGGTCAGCGGGTTCACCTGGACCGGACTGGCATACCAGTCGTCCTCGTCCTCGACCGAACTGTCGCCGTAGGTCAGCGCACTGTCGCTCGATCCCGCGCCGGAGACGTTCCACTCGACGGTGTAGCGACGCCCGTCGTCGGTGCGAGAGTACTCCCGGAGTCCGTTGATGAGACAGCGTTTGAGTTCCGACTTGCCGGTGGCTGTCGGGCCTTCGAGCCAGATGATCTTCTCGTCCTTGCCACGGCCCGCCGCGATCGATCGGAGATCGTCGACGAGTTTGTTCAGGACCTCCGTGTTTCCGAGGATCGCGTGCTCGCCGTCGTTGTGCGGGTCGTCGAAGAAACGGTAGCGTTCCTTGCGCTCGCCCTCCTCGATGACGCTGCGCGTGCCGGCGTCCTCGATGGCATCGAGGAGGTATTTCGAGGCGTGTGAGGCCAGTTCCGGGTGGTCGAACAGACGGTCGACGTACGCCGAGAGGCTCATCGGCTCCTCGTAGGTCTGATCGAGCGCCTCGTCGGCCCGTCCGATGAAGTCCTCGCCACTCATCACTCTTCCATCTCGCTTTTGGCGACCTCAGCGCCGGCGAACTCCAGCACCTCCTTGGCCCCTTCCTCGGAGTAGCCCTGTTCGATCAGCGCGTCGATCCACTCGTTGCGTTCGTCGTCGTCCATCTCGCCGCTTGAGACCAGCGCAGAGAAGTTGATGTTGTGTTTCTTGTCCTCCCAGAGCTTTCGCTCCAGTGCGCGGCGTAGACGGTCGTTGTCCTGGGGATTGAAGGTGTCACCTTCGCGTGCGCGCCGCGAAACCCAGTTCGACACTTCCTGTCGGAAGTCGTCTTTGCGGTCCTCGGGCAAGTCGAGTTTCTCCTCGACGCTGCGCAGGAACTGCTCGTCGGGTTCCTGCTCGCGACCCGTCAGATCGTCCTCGACGGTGTCGTCGTCGATGTAGGCCATGACGTGGTCCATGTACTTCTCGCCCTGGCGTTGGATCTCGTCGATGTCGTAGGCCAGTGCGTGGCGCACGTCCTCGATGGCCCGTTCCTTGTACTCCTCGCGGACGAGTTCGAGGTAGCGGTAGTACGTCGAGAACTTCTCTTCGGCGATCGAGCCGTGATTCTCTAAGTTCTCCTCTAAGTGATTGAACGTCGTCAGCGGCGAGAGGAACTGGCGATCCCGGTGCATCGAGTCCATGATCGCCTCTGCAATCTCGTCGCCGATGAACCGGGGTGAGACGCCGTCCATCCCCTCGCCGATATCGGCGGATTCGGCGGCCTCCTCGCGGAGCTTCTTCACGTCGACATCCTCGGCCTCGCCGATCTCGCCGTTGTAGGCCTTTGCTTTCTGGAGCATGTCGACTTTCTCTGCGTCGGGTTCCTCGATCCGGGTCAACACCCCAAAGAGACCCGCCATCTCCAGGGTGTGGGGTTCGACCTGAATGTCGGGCAGGTCGGCGTTGCGCAGCATCTTCCGGTAGATATGGGCCTCGTCTTCGTAGCCAAGCACATAGGGGAAGTCGATGCGCTTCGTTCGGTCATTGAAGGCCTCCATCTTCTCGTCGCCCTTCTTGTCGCGGTACTCGGGCATGTTCGTCCGGCCGACGATCACCTGATCGATGTCGATACGGGGGTTGTTCTTGGGCTTGATCGTCTGTTCCTGGGTGGCGTGCAGGAAGTCATAGAGGAACTCCCGCTGCAGTTTCAGCAGTTCCTCGCCGGAGAAGATACCGCGATTGGCGTTACAGAACGCCCCGGAGTAATCGAACGCTCGCGGATCGCTCTCGCCGTAGATGGCGATCTTCGAGTAGTTCACGTCGCCGGTCAACTCGGTTTCGTCCTGATTTTTCTTGTCTTTGGGTTCGAACGTCTCGATGCCCTGGCGCTGGTTCTCGTCGGCGACGAACCGGATGATCTCGACGTGGTTCTCGACGACGGCCTGCAGGTCGTCGTCGTACTGCGCCAGCAGGCGATCCATGTAGAACTCGCTGGCCGGGTCCAGCGACTGCTCGTTGCGGATCGTGTAGGGCGCATCGAGCGCCTCGTTGATGTCCTCGATGACCCGGTCGCGTTGTTTCTGTGGCAGCAACACGATCGGGTCCTGATTCATCGGCGACCGGACGATGTCGTCGGCCGGGTCCTGATCGTCGATGACGTCACAGAGATTGGTCCAGCGGAAGGTGTACATCCGCCCCTCGTCCAGCAGCGTGTAGTCTTCGAAGTAGCGACGGACCTGCCGATCGAAGTCGGATTTACCCGAACCGACCGGCCCGAGCATCAGTTTGATGCGCTTCTCGGGACCGAGACCGCGCGCACCGGATTTCACCTTGTTGACGAACTCGTGCATCGCCTCGTGGACGACGCGGCCGTAGAAGGTGTTCTCACCGTCGTTCAACGGGTCTTCGGAAGCCAGTTTGTACTCGACGACCCCGGCGTCTTCGTCGTACTCGGTCCCGTAGTAGTCGAACATGTCCGCGACGCGCTGGTGGGCGTTGCGGGCGATCCGGGGGTGATTGTACAGTTCGTCGAGATACCAGTCGAACGAGTGGGTCGTTCGCAAATCCGCTGGAATGGAGTCCTGGTACTCTCTGCTCAACTCTTCGAGTGATTCTTTGGTGCCTGTCATGCTATCACAGCGTCTGGGGCGCTGACGACGTGGTCAGTCGCGCAGATATGCCTGTCTCGGGAACCGTTCGTTACAGCAGTAAGTCGACATCGCACGACCCGCTCTCGCGATCGGGTGGTGCGTGCCGGCGTCGTTCGATGGGTGCATGCCATGTTCATACGTACCAACCGGCGTCGATGGGACACCGTTCTGGGGGTTGGTACCATACCGCTGACCGGAACTGTTTCCGATACTATTTATTGTATGAGTCTTGTGACCATATAACACTTGCCTCGACCCCCTCTCATACGCCATTAATTCCAATGTTAAAAGTCGAGAAAGTACGGTTACATAAGTCGGTAGCTCGGTGCTACCCCGTGATAGCACTGAACACGTATTTAAGTAGTGGGCCAGTCTGGGACCGCTGGACTCTTTTTGATCGGCCGCCGAGATGGCGTATGTCGCTGGATTCGCTGGCTCCCTCGTGGGTCGTCTGGAACGAGGAAGACGGTCGCATCGTCCTCGCGTATCGACCCGACGTGTTCGATGGTGAGGCACTCCCGGCACCATGCATGCCGACGATCTACGTCACCCGCGGCCGGCGGGACCGGCGTCCGGGTGGCGAGCGAGTCGGCGCGGACTGGTTCGTGACGCTGTATCTGGAACCCGACGTGGACTGTGGCACCGAGAGCTACGCGAGTCGCGCGCACGCCGTCGAGGCCGCCGTTGCACTCGCTGACGCCTTCGCTGCCGGCGACATCGACTATCGCGACCAGTATCAGGTCCCCCGCGACGCCTACTTCCAGCGCCTCGACGAACTCACTGGCGACGAGTGAGCGATCGGTGTCGACGGGCGAGTCACGACGACACCCTATAATGGGTTGGCACGTGTAGGCCCAGTCATGACCACCGTCACGCTGATCGGCTCCCGCCTCGCATCCAGTGGCGAGGAGTTCGTCTATCGGGGGGAAGCGAGTGGCTGTGCGGGCTGTCCGTATCGCGACCAGTGTCTCAACCTCACCGAGGGGCGACGCTATCGTGTGACCGACGTGCGCGAGTCCGGCCAGTTACTCGATTGTGCCGTCCACGACGAGGGCGTCAAAGCCGTCGAGGTCGAACCCGCCCCGATCAAAGCCAACGTCGCCGCCAAAGGGGCCTACGCCGGCAGTAGCGCCACACTCGAAGGACCGTGTCCCTACACCGGCTGTCCGAGCCACGAATACTGCGAACCCGCCGGTGCCTCCTTCGACGAGGAGTACCGCATCGACGAAGTCGTCGGCGACCCGCCTCACGACTACTGCGGGCTGGACCGTGACCTGACACTCGTTGAGTTCGCCGCGCCCGACGAAGACTGATACTGCCGGCTGTCACTGTTTCACGCTGTTCGCGACTCCGAGGTCGCGACAGTCGTCACAGACGGACAGCCGGCAGTATGAGACGGAATGTTTCGTGATTGACGCGCGATCCGGCTACAGGGACCCGCTGCGGTCGGCGGTGTAGCCGAACACGTCGTCGTACCCCTCCGGTGAGAGCAGAACGGGGTGAAAATCGGTTTCCGCCACGACCGGGTCGCCATCGGTCGCGGCGAATCGCTCGCCAGCGACCACTTCTTCGAAGTTGTTCGCGTACACCTCGTAGACCTCCCCCATCGCTTTCGGGATCGGACCGCCCAGTTCGAACACCGGGAGGTCGCCGTCGACGCTCGTTGGCTCGCCGGGAAGTACGTCGAGCGCTCGCAGAAACGCCCGCGTAACCGCAACGGCGTTGTCGGCGGCTTGCGCTGATCCCTGATACCCACATTCGACCTCGATCGTGTCCGGCACACCCGAGAAGATCCGGCCTTCGTTCGTCTCGCTAGTCTCGATGACGGCATCGATCGGCAACTGCGGGCAGACACGCCGAGCGCGGTCGTCGACGGTGTCGACGAGGGCGAACATATCTTCGTAGGACTGTGTCGAGTGCAGCGCGAGCGTCGTGCAGTCGCCGATCGCCTCGACGAGTTCAGCGGCGAGTCGTTCCTCGTGGGCCGTCGCCTCCGAGTCGCCGGGAAACGATCGGTTCAGATCGGCGTCGACGGAGCGTCGGCCCTGCTCGATCGCGTCCTCGTTGGCGAGCACGAACGCAACCGGTCGCTCGACGGCGGGCGACTCGGAGAGCAGCGTCTCGACGGCGTGGACTCCGCAGGGTTCGTCACCGTGAATCCCACCCACGACGGCGACCGCTGGCTCCCCAGTACCCAGTTGTTCGACGTGCACGGACGATCGAACGGTCTGGATCGAAAAGAGTCACACGCTTCCAGGATCACCGCTCGATCTTATTCCAGTTCCGCGACGAATGCGAAGTCCTCGTCGCGCGCCGTCGGACAGGCACCGTCGAGCCTGATCTGCCAGCCGTCCAGCACGGTCGGATCGTCGAGTGCGTTCGTCAACGTCGTCCGCACGTCGAGTACGTCGACGCCGTAGAAATCCGCAGGAACGCCCCGAAAGTACTGCAACGAGGTGCGAAACAGCGAGCGCATCCCCTCGTCGTCCCCTTCCGGTGGATCGCCGTTCGGATTCCCTGATTGGCGTTGCGCTGGGCTTTCGAAGTCGAAGTGCTTGTACGCGCCAGCAGCCACCTGTACCATCGCGTGGAGGAATTTGCTCTCGACGCTCCCGCGGCCGTAGTTGTACCACTCGTCTTCGAAGCAATCGTGTGATTCGTGGTACTCGCCGGAGTTGTACAGTCGGACCCCGTGAACGACGGCGCGCCGGAGCGTCGCGTGCTCCCAGCGGCCGTCGTCTCGCCACCCGGTCGGATCGCCTCGCGGCGGGCCGACACTCGGATCACGGGTGTGTTCGTCCATACCGGGGAGACGGGACCCAGACTGGTAATCCCACCGCTCGGGCGCGCTCGACGCCGCACCGATCAGGCGAGACTCGCCCAATTGATTCGGCTCGCGATGAAGACGATCGCACTGGCGATGACACCGAGCAGGATCGAACCCTGAATCACCAGCGCATACAGCATGAGCACGGCGATGAGGACCCACACGATCACCCGCTGGGTACCGCTCGGACTGCCCAGTACACTCGCCGACGATCCGCCCGGCTTCCACTGCGTGAACGACGCCGCACAGTCGTCGTGGGCTTCGAAATGGTCGTCGATCGATTCGTCCATCGACAGGCGCGCTCCGCAGAACGGGCAGTAGTCGGGATCGGAGGGCATCGGTGGCGATTCAACGGGACCGCGAAAAAGCGATACGGTGCGTCACCGATTTCCGTACCGCATTTATACTCCCGGGCGCACCCTACGAACGCAAGCGTGCGAGGGTAGCCAAGCCTGGAAACGGCGGCGGACTCAAGATCCGCTCCCGTAGGGGTCCAAGGGTTCAAATCCCTTCCCTCGCATGACGCGGCGACACACCGTGTCGGCGCGGAATGCACAAGTGGAAGGATTCGAAGCAGGGAAGTCGCAGCGGCCGAGGCGACGAGGCCGACCGTCTTCCCGTGGTTCAAATCCCTTCCCTCGCACTGTGACCGGCCGCTGTCGCCGTCGGGCGACGACGGTCGCCCGGCACGTGAGAGCGGTCGGGCATTCGGCCACTACGGCCCTCGCAAACAGTGCAGGAAGATCTGCGAGGGCGTCCCCACGGACGCCCTCGTTGTGAGCGGGGAGCGCAGCGCGCGACCCGCGAACGGAGCGATCTTCCCTCGCAAACTTCTACAGACCGATCACACGGTTAGCCGCACACAGATAGGCGGCGGACTCAAGATCCGCTCCCGTAGGGTCGTCGCGAGCGGAGCGAGCGACTGCTCGGAAGACGAACGAAGTGAGTCTTCCGGTGGTCCAAGGGTTCAAATCCCTTCCCTCGCACTGCAGCGAGGGGCACCGACGCGCCGAGCGAAGTGCACACGGAGGGATTCGAAGCAGGGAAGTCGCAGCAGCCGAGGTGACGAGACCGACCGTCTTCCCGTGGTTCAAATCCCTTCCCTCGCATGACGCGGCGACACACCGTGTCGGCGCGGAATGCACAAGTGGAAGGATTGAACAACGTCGGACCATATCCGACGGTCGTTCAAATCCCTTCCCTCGCACTGTGACCGGCCGCTGTCGCCGTCAGGCGACGACGGTCGCCCGGCACGTGAGAGCGGTCGGGCATTCGGCCACTACGGCCCTCGCAAACAGCGAGTCGGTCGTTGTCTGCCGGGCGCACCTCCATCCGGCGGATGGAGTGCGCACGAACGTGACAACGACCGATCGGTGCAGGAAGATCTGCGAGGGCGTCCCCACGGACGCCCTCGTTGTGAGCGGGGAGCGCAGCGCGCGACCCGCGAACGGAGCGATCTTCCCTCGGAAAATCTCACCGACGGAAAGAAACGGCGAGCAGTCGCTGTCAGTTGCTCACGTCCGGGTAAGGACACATAGCGCACAGGTGCTGGCGTGCATTCGGGCGATTTCGTGATTCGTGTGAGACAAGTCGGATCAGGCGTAGATTTAAGACTGTTGACGTGGTATGTCAGACCATGGCAACGGACCAGCGAGAACCGACGGGTCTGGACGTGACGCCACTAGAGAACACCGCGTTCTTCTCTATCGAGACCGATGACGGCTACGTTCGAATCGAACAATCTCTCGGCAACCAAGTACTGTACACTCCCGAAGAGGCTCGCGACATCGCGGAATCAATCCTCGAAGCGGCCGAGCAAGCACCGGGGCAGTAAGCCGGGGCCAGCAACCGGAAGCGACGGGGCTTTTTAGCAGGGCGACGCAGCCCTCAGCATGACGGACGCCCATCATAGAGCAGCGATCGCCGAGCGTGCGGCACGCGCCGGCGGGGTCGTGGCCCGCGAGCAGTTCCGCGGCACTCTGGATGTCGAGACCAAAGACGGCAAGACCGATCTGGTGACGGTCGCCGACCGCGAGGCCCAGCAGCAGGTCGTCGCGACGATCAGAGAGGAGTTTCCCAACGACCAGTTCGTCTGTGAGGAAGACAGCCCACAGCTCTCCGGTCCCGAGAGCGACGAGACCGAGCCGTCACTGGTCGACGAGGTCCCGGAGACGGGTGCGTCGTGGATCATCGACCCCATCGACGGGACGACGAACTTCGTTCGTGAGAGCCGCCTCTGGGCCACGAGTGTCACGGCGCTGGTCGACGGCGAGCCGGTCGGGTCGGCGAACTACCTGCCGGCGATGGGCGACCTCTATGCGGCCGGTCCCGAGAGCGTCAGCCGGGACGGGAAGACGATGCGCGTCAGCGAGGCGACCGATCCCGAGGCGTTCCTCGTCGCGGTGGTCAACCGCTGGACCGATCCCGACGCGTTCGGGGCGATGTGTCGGGCCGCCGATGACCACCTCGGCGACATCCGCCGACTCGGTTCGTTCCAGGCGACGCTCGCGATGCTCGCCGACGGTGGCTTCGATGCCGCGGTCTGTACCCAGCAGGCCAACGCGTGGGACACCGTCGCGGGCGTCCACATGGTCCGGGAAGCCGGCGGAACGGTAACCGACATCCACGGCGAGCGCTGGCACGCAAACAGCGAGGGAATGGTGGCGTCGAACGGGACCGCCCACGACGCGGTGCTGGCCGCAGTCGACGCAGCGATGGAGTGAGCAGGCCGACACGCGATCAGCGAGGAGACGGTTTCCACAGGCCACGCACAGGACCGGAACGCTAAAACAGCCACCTCACGCCGGGACACACATGGAACAGGAGGCTCGACTGGAATCGAGACTCGACGGACGGGATCCGCTGACGCTCTGGCTCGCGTCACTGGTGGGTTTCGTGGGACTCATCGTCGCCGCAGCGACTGTCGCGACACAGGCAGTCTGGGACCGGTTCATCTGGCAATACTTCTGGGGACCGGTCGCGGCCGACGCACAGGCTGCTCGCTGTGCGCTCAGAGACGGCAGTAGCGTCGAACTACTGTACAGTAGTAGCGCATGTAGCCAGGCCGAGGCGGCCGGTCGCCTGATCTATGCCGAGCCGGGATATACCATCATCTCGGAGGTCGGCTACATGGTCGTGCTGGTGTACATGTTGATCGGCGTGTATCTCGCGCTGCAGCGCTACGATCTCGTGACGGACATCAAACTGTACTACCCGCTGGTCCCGTTCATGCTGCTCGGTGGCTCGCTGCGAGTCATCGAGGACGCGACCGATGCGGCCGTCCGGGCCGGCATCGACCCTGCGATCCCCTACCCGCTGAATACGCTGCTCGTCAGTCCGATCATCTACTTCACGCTGTTCGTGCTGACGCTCGGCTCGCTGGTCGTCGTTCGTCGACTCGAACGAACCGGTCAGATCGAGAACGGCAATCGAGCGCTCGGGGTGCTGGGATGGGGGCTACTCGGACTGACGCTCGTGTATCTGCTCGGGCTGTCGGTCACGAAGGGGTACGTCACGCTGTACCCACAGATGGTGACCATCGTCGTGGTCGGTGCGGTCGTACTGGCCTATCTCAATTGGCGAGGCATCGAAGCGGTCTGGCCGGAACTGCGAAGCGCAACGGAGTACATCGGTTTCTTCGTCCTCTGGGGCCACGCCATCGACGGCATCGCGAACGTGCTCACGGGCGACTGGCTCGACGTACTGGGGATTCCGGGCGAGTACTTCGCGAAACACCCGGCCAACCGGATCATCATCGACGTCACCGAGTCGATCCAGCCGGCGGAACTCTCGGCCGTCATCGGCACGTCGTGGCCCTTCCTCGTCGTGAAGATGATCGTGGCCTCACTCGTCCTCTGGCTGTTCACCGAGGAGTTCGTCGAGGAGAGTCAACGCTACGCCCTGCTCTTGCTCGTGGCGGTGACGGCGGTCGGACTCGGGCCGGGCACCCGCGACATGCTGCGTGTCACCTTCGGGATCTGAGGTCGGTCCCGAGTAGCAGCGTTCCTTCCCGAGATCGATCACAGATTTGCATCGGCGAGTGCGAGACCGGCGAGCAACAGCGGTAGCCCGCAGACGGCCACCGACACCGCGTAGAGCGAACTCACGAAGCCGGCCAGGAACGGGATTCCCAGTGGAGCGAACAGCGGGAGTACCGCGACGGCGAACGCGCAGACGGCCGTGGCAACGGCCAGCCGGCGGCGTCCGCGCGCGAGTGCATAGCCGGCCGGGAGGCACGCGAACACCGGCACGAGGAACCATAGCGCGACGACCTGCGAGCGCAGGAGACCGCCCGAGTGAAACAGCGGTGCGCTCGCTACGGTAGCCCCGACACCGACGGCGAGACCGACGGCCGAGAGACCGAGGAGTGTTCGATAGGATCGAGCGACCTTTCCGGGCCACATCGAGCAGAGCGCACCGAGGGCACCGATCCCGACGCCGGCACCGAACACCGGCCCGTTCGACGTTCCCAGAACCGATTCCGTGGCCGCGAGGAGCGACCCGACGGCGGTGACGGCTCCGAGGACGCCGAGAACAGTGGGGATGCGATCGGCGACGACTCCGAGATCAGGATCGAGCCACGCGAGCGCGCCACAGAGCGCCCCGAAGCAGACGCCGAACACCGCCGTCGGAACGACGATCGAGATAGCTATATTGAGCGCGACGGCCGGCCCGACGAGATCGAGGACCGACAGCAGGCTCCACAGCGGCGCGAGCGTGTCGCCGGACTCGACGAACGTGACGAATCCAGTGTCGTCGAGTTCGGTGAGCGTCATCCGCGAGCGG
>Ga0207771_100983_pt1 | contig 13949 bp, 12 predicted proteins | sample A23M2SouthBayCA_2_FD_187731 | JGI IMG/M metagenome (GOLD analysis project Ga0207771, IMG submission 187731) | Aerobic enrichment media microbial communities from Eden Landing Ponds, California, USA - A23 M2 (2) (SPAdes) | ecosystem: Environmental > Aquatic > Marine > Unclassified | place...
GCTGACGAGCCTCTACGTGTTCGCCGTCGGTGGGATCATGGCGCTGTTGATCCGTACCCAGCTCTGGACCCCCGGCGCATCGATTCTCGAGGCCATCCCCTACAACGAGGTCGTCGCGTCCCACGGGCTGTTGATGATCTTCTGGTTCATCACGCCCTTCGCCGCCGGGCTGGCGAACTATCTCGTGCCGCTGCAGATCGGTGCAGACGACCTCGCCTTCCCGCGATTGAACGCCCTGTCGTACTGGCTGTACTTCGTTTCCCTGCTGGTCTACATGTCCTCGTTCTTCTTCGAGGGAACGTATGCGGCAGGTTGGACGATGTACGCGCCGCTGAACCTCCCGATCTACACGCCCACGGTCGGGGGATCGATCACCGTGTTCGCGCTCGCGATGTTGATGCTCTCCTCGACCATCGCGTCGGTGAACTTCATCACGACGATCCACTACTGCCGGGCGGAGGGGCTGGGGCTCTGGAACGTACCGCTGTTCACCTGGTCCTGGCTGCTGACGGTCTGGATGATGCTGTTCGCGTTCGCGACGCTGCTCGCGGCACTGCTGTTGCTCGGCTCGGATCGCGTGCTCGGCACGCTCTTCTTCGCCGGCGAGCGCGGCGGTGGCTCCCTGCTCTGGGGCCACCTGTTCTGGTTTTTCGGCCACCCGGAGGTGTACATCGTGTTCTTCCCGCCGCTTGGCATTCTCCTCGAGGTCTTCCAGACGTACTCGGGGCGGCGGCTCGTCGGCCGCAAGTGGGTCATCCTCGCGATGGTGCTCGTCGCGCTGCAGAGCTTCCTCGTCTGGATGCACCACATGTTCCTGACGACGATCAACCTCGAGATCAAGACGCTGTTCATGGCGACGACGATCGGCATCTCGCTGCCCTTCGACCTCATCGTCTTCTCGTTGATCTACACGACCGTCAAGGGGAAGATCAGGTTTACGACGCCGTTCCTCTTCGCCCTCGGCGGACTCCTGTTGTTCGTCCCCGGCGGGATCACCGGGGTGTTCCTCGGCGCCGTCGTGCTGGACTACGAGTTCCGTGGCACCTACTGGGTCGTCGCCCACTTCCACTACGTCATGCTCGGGGGCGGCGGTACCGCGCTGATCGCCGGGCTGTACTACTGGTTCCCGAAGATCACCGGACGGATGTACGACGAGCTCCTCGGCAAACTCCACTTCGCGCTGTATTTCGTCGGGTTCAACCTCGCGTTCGGCGCCCAGTTCGTGGCCTGGGAGACGCCGCGGCGCGTGTTCGCGTACTTCCCGGAGAACACCACCTGGCACCAGATCTCCACGATCGGCGCCTTCCTGCTCGGCCTCTCCTTCGTCGTGATGTTCTACAACCTCGGGAAGAGCGCCGTGCGCGGACCGAGCGCCGACGGTCGGCCGTGGGAGTACGTCCGAACCGGCGAGTGGGCGACGTCGTCGCCACCGCCACTCGAAAACTGGCCCGGACGACCCACCTACCGGAACGGCGTCCTCGAATTCGTCGAGACCCACGACGACGCGACGAGTGCCCAGGACCGCTCGATGGGAACAGACGGCGCGGCGAGAGCCGATGGGGCGGGCACGGCAGAGACCGAACCGGCCCTCGAGAGCGGTGAGGACGCCGAGGAACGCCACCCCGACCACGCGAGCCCGTGGCCGATCGTCGTCGCGCTTGGCGTCGGCCTTCTGTTCCTAGGATTCGGGCTCGCCCAGCGGGGCGGCGTGCTCGCGGCTTCGACCGGCACGGCGGGACTGCTCGTGTTGCTCGTGGGGTCGCTCGAATTCGGTCGCGAAGATTTCGCCGCCCCAGAATCGCCCGTGGCACAGCGATGGCCCTTCGAAGGCGTCGGGAAGGCCAAACTCGGCATGTGGGTGTTTCTGGCTTCCGACGTGATGGTCTTCGGCTCGGTCGTTGGGTCGATCATCTTCGCGAGAACTCGACTCGGCTGGGAGACCTGGAAGACCATTCCCCCATCGGTGCTCCCCGGGCTGGTCAACACCTACATCCTCCTGACGAGCAGCTTCCTCGTCGTCCTCGCCCTGGAGTACGCCCGGCAGGAAGACCGTGGTCGACTCGTCGGAGCGCTCGGTGGCACGCTCGCGCTCGGCCTCGTCTTTCTCGGGATCAAGGCGTACGAGTGGACCGAAGAGTTCGCCCACGGCGTCTACTGGGACAGCTCGATCGAGGCGTCGGCGTACTTCTTCACCACGGGGTTGCACGCGCTCCACGTGATCCTCGGGATGGCAGTCGCGAGTTTCATGCTCGTCCGGGCGTGGAACGGGGCCTACGATGGGAACGGGGAACCCGTCGAGCTGTTCGGCCTCTACTGGCACTTCGTCGACATCGTCTGGGTGTTCCTGTTCCCGCTGTTCTACCTGCTGTGAGACGCCTGCAGCGTGGACCAGTGCGACGGAACAGCGCCGGTCAGAAGGCGCGCTGCTACCCCGTGTCAGCGCACTTATTTCAGGGATCCGCCCCAATTTCCAGCCATGGCAGCTATCGAGTGTTCGGGACTCACCAAGCGCTTCGGCGACGTGCTCGCCGTCGACGACCTGGATCTGACGGTCGAGGAAGGCGAGATCTATGGGTTTCTCGGCCCGAACGGGGCGGGGAAGTCGACGACGATCGACATCCTGCTTGACTTCGTTCGACCGACGGCGGGCGAGGTGACCGTTCTCGGTCACGACGCCCAGGACGATGGCGAACTCGTCCGCCAGAAGATCGGCGTTCTGCCCGACGCCTACCACGTGTACGATCGACTGACGGGCCGCCAGCACGTCGAGTTCGCCTGTGAGATGAAAGGATCCAACCAGGATCCGATCGAGCTGTTAGAGCGGACCGGTGTCGCGGAAGCGGCGGACCGGAAGGCGGGTGGCTTCTCGAAAGGGATGCGCCAGCGACTCGTGCTCGCGATGGCGCTGGTCGGCGAACCTGAACTGCTCATCCTCGACGAGCCCTCGACGGGCCTCGACCCGAACGGGGCCCGCGAGATGCGCGAGATCATCACGGCCGAGAACGAACGCGGCGCCACCGTCTTCTTCTCGAGTCACATCATGGAACAGGTCGAAGCCGTCTGCGACCGCGTCGGCATCATCAATCAGGGGTCACTGGTCGCGGAGAACTCCATCGACGGCCTCCGCAACGCCACGGAAACCGGGGAAACCCTGTACGTCACGCTCGACCGCGTCGACGACGCGGTGCGCCAGGAAATCGCGACGCTCGACGGCGTCGCCGACGTCGCGATCGAGGACGGTCGGATCCGACTCGCGGTCGGCGAACGATCGAAGTTCCGCGTCCTCGAATCGATCGACGACGGCGTCGCTCCAATCCAGGACTTCGAAGTCGTCGAGTCGTCCCTGGAGGACCTCTTCGTTCGCTACACGACCGAGGCCCAGGAGGTGAATGCATGAGCGCACTGAGCATCGCGAAGAAGGACTTCCGCGACGCCATCCAGTCGCGAGCCCTCTGGGCGCTCGTGGTGACGTTCGCACTCCTCTCGATGATCACGACGTACGGATACGCAGAAGCACCGGAGCTGTTCGGTAGTCAGCAGGAGGCCACCTTCGGCGGGCTGGTGTTCTTCACCCTCGGCTTCACGGCCCTCTTCGTCCCGCTCGCGGCGATCATCGTCGGCTACAAGGCGATCGCCGGGGAGCGCGAACTCGGCAGCATCAAACTCCTGCTCTCCCAGCCGACGACCCGCCGCGACGTCTTCGTCGGCAAAGTCCTGGGTCGTGCCGGGGTGCTCGCGACGGGACTGGCGATCGGCCTGGTCGTCGGGTTGATCTTCGGTGCCGTGATCATCGGCGGGTTGAACCTCTACGCGCTCCTGGCGTTCGTCGCCCTGACGCTCCTCTTCGTCGCCGTGTACTCGGCGGTCATGGTGAGCATCTCGGCGACCACCGGATCGACGACGCGTGCGACGACGCTCGCGATCGGATTCTTCGTCCTCTTCGAGCTGATCTGGGACGTCGTCCCGTTAGCGATCGTCTACGTCGTGCAGGGATTCAAGTTCACGACCGACTATCCCGACTGGGCATACATCGTGACGAACGTGTCGCCCGGGACGGCCTACTCCACGGGACTGTTCGCCCTCCTGCCCGACGTCGCCGATTCGCTTGAAGGGAACTCCGGCGAAGTGAGTGAGACGGACGCGTTCTACCAGACACCGGAACTGGGACTGGTCATGCTCGTGCTCTGGGTCGTCGTCCCGCTCTTGATCGGCTACTACCAGTTCAACAGCGCTGACCTCTGATCGGCGCGGACCCAACTGCGCTCGACGGTCCAACCCGTCCCATTCGGAGAGAACCGCCAGCCGTCTTTATCCCGGGAGCGACCGTAGAATGAGGTGAGGCGTCGTCGTTCGACGCGCCGACGCCGGAGGCCCACCAATGAATGGAATCAACGGTTCGACGGCGATCGTAACGGGCGGTGGATCCGGTATCGGCCGCGAGGCAGCACTGCGTTTCGGAGACGAAGGCGCCAACGTCGTCGTCGCAGACGTCGACGTCGATGGGGCCGAGGAGACGGCCGATCGCATCCGTGACGCCGGTGGTGAAGCGACCGTCGTCGAGACCGACGTCAGCGATCCCGACGAGGTCGAGGCGATGGTCGATACGGCCGTCGAGACCTACGGTAGTCTCGACTTCGCCTTCAACAACGCCGGCATCGAGGGCGAGTCCGAACCGGCGGGTGAGCACCCGCTCGACAACTGGGAGCAGGTCATCGACGTCAACCTCAAGGGCGTCTTCCTGGCCATGCGCAATGAAATCCCCGCGATGCTGGAATCCGGTGGCGGCTCCATCGTCAACACTTCCTCGATTGCGGGGCTGGTTGCCTTTCCCAATCTGAGCCCCTACGTCGCCAGCAAGCACGGCGTGATCGGGCTCACGAAGACCGCAGCGATCGAGTACAGCGGCGAGGGGATCCGGGTCAACGCGATCAGTCCCGGCGTCATCGACACGCCGATGGTGGCTCGTTCGCAGGAGGACGACCCCGAAATGATGGAGGCGACCAAGGCCGCGACCCCGATCGGCCGCCTCGGCCAACCCGACGAAATCGGCGACGCCGCGGTGTGGCTGTGCTCCGACGACGCCTCCTTCGTCACCGGCGAGACGCTGACGATCGACGGCGGGTACGTCGTGCAGTAATCGAACTGCCCCCGGCGACCCTCGTCACCCCGATCCCGACGCAGCTCGGTCAGTTCGACGCTCCGAGCACGTCGGCGATGCGGTCCGCGCTGTCACGCAGCAGCGGCAGATCGTCAGTGAAGACCTCGACGGCGACGGTCTCCTCGAAGCCACCGAGGTGCTCGGCGACGAGTTCCCAGTCGATCTCGCCGGCACCGATCGGGATGTGGGTGTCGTTGCGGGAGCGTGCGTCGTGGACGTGCAGGTGGGAGATCCGATCGGCGTTCCGCGAACAGAAGCGGTCGATCCCGTCGTTGCCCTCTTCCATGTAGGCGTGGCCGACGTCGAAACAGATCGGCACGTCTGCCTCGCGAGCGAGATCCGCGAGCACCGAGAGCTGGATGCCCTGCTTCTGGTGGCCGACGTTCTCGACGACGACCTCGACGCCGTGCTCCTCGCCGACGGCGGCGATCCGACGGAGCTGGTCGGCGATCGTCGACCGGAGATCGGTGTCGTAGGGATTGCGGGCAGTGGCGTGGAGGACTGCCTTGTTCGCCCCGACGGTGCCACCCCACGACAGCAGGTCCGCCAGATAGTCGACGATCGCGTCGTTGAGCTGCTCGACTGGGGTCGCGACGACCTGCCGGAAGGGAAGGTGTATACAGAGGTCCGATTCCGTCGCGGCGAGTGCCGAACGGAGGCGCGGTGCCGCGGCATCCGTCGGGAGCGGCTGGGCCTCGCCAACGGACACCTCGACGAAGTCGAAGTCCACGCCGGTCCGCTCGAGACGCTCGATCGAGTCGCCGACGGTGACACCGATGTCCATGCCCGCCACTTGGGAGGGGAGCGCCATAACTCTCGATGCCCACGGAACGAGGTGCGGGACCCGGATGCTTGTGCGCCGCTGGTGTTGAGTGAGGCCGGGCTGACGTCGAACGAGCCGTTATTCGATCGGGAGGAGCGGACGTAGATTCGGGCGAGTGGGACGACTCGCTGAGTGCCGCTGATCCCGCTGCCGATTCGGACGATCGGCGCTGCAAAGGGGTTCGACGGATTTGACCACGGGAAGACGCTCGCCCTCGCTTTGCTTGGGCGCTGCGACTTCCCTGATTAAAATCTCGAGGTCCGATTCGCTCGCCGCCATACTTCGTTCGGCGGCTACTCCCATGCTCGACGGGATTTGAACCCGAGCCAGACGTTCTTGCTCGGCCACCGGAAGACTCGCTCCGCTCGTCTACCGAGCCTTCGTTCGCTACGCTCACGAAGACTTCGGCCTGCGCGGGCTGCGACTGGCAGGGTTCAAATCCCTCGCGCCGGTTCGCGCCTGCGGCGCTGCACGGGCGCAACGGGACTGAGAAAATCCGTAGGAATTTCGAAGGTCGTTGCGTCCGCGAATCCGAGCAAAGCGAGGATGAGCGGGCGCAACGGGATTTGAACCCGCGGCATCTTGGTCCGGAACCAAGTGCTCTGTCCGCTGAGCTATGCGCCCTCACCCAATTATAGTCACCAAACCGCCAAAAGCGTATCCAAACCTGGAGGCGACCGACTTACTCTGCTGCTGCCGACGGCGCCCGCGGATCGTCATCGTCGATGACCGCCTCCTTCCAGGTGCCGCGGAGGAACCACGGCACGGCCACGAGCGTGCCGAGGATGTGCCCGAGGGTCATCCCGATCCAGATGCCGGTCGGGCCCCAGTCACGGACGACCGTGAGGTAGAACACCGTCGGCACGCGAGCGACCCAGAGTGTCACCATCGAGATCATCAGCGCCGTCCGGGTGTTGCCGGCGCCGCGGAAGCCGCCGAGGACGACCTGCATGATCCCGATGAATACGAACTCGACGGATCGAATGCGGAGATACTCGGTGCCGAGGCGGATCGACTCTGCGGAGTACTCGCTCTCCGCGCCGATGACCGCGGCGACGATCGGCTCCGGGACGGCGTAGGCCACGAGCGCGACGACAGCCATGACGCCGCCGGACACCGCGACGCCGAGCCAGACCGCCCGCTCCGCACGGTCGGCCTTGTCCGCGCCGAGGTTCTGCCCGACCATCGTATTCGTCGCGCGGCCAACACCCATCGCGGGCAGGAAGACCAGCGAGACCAGGCGATTGCCGACGCCGTAGGCCGCAGCGACCGGCGGGCCGAACTGCGCGACCATCGTCGTCAGCGAGACCATCGCGATGGCAGCCATCGACTGTTCGAGCGCGCTCGGCACGCCGATCGAGAGGATCTGCCGGATGATCTCGAGATCGAAGGGCAGGTCCGCCGTCGAGACCGACGGCCCACGGTTCGTCCGGAAGAGGACGTACAGGCCGGCGATCGTGGCGAGCCCCCGGGCACCCATCGACGCGATCGCGGCGCCGACGATCCCCAGCTCGGGCGCCGGGCCGAGCCCGAAGATCAGGATCGGGTCGACGACGACGTTGAGCGCGACGGAGCCGACCATGATCCGCATCGGCGTCCGGGTATCGCCGTAGCCCCGCATGAGCGCGGCGAAGACGAAGAAGCCGAAGATCGCCGGGAGGCCGACGAAGAGGACCTTGAGATACGCGGCCATCTGCGGGACGACCTCCTCGCCGGTCTCGGCTTGCACCGGGAGATTCGCCAGCATCGGATCGACGAGGAGGAACCCGACGATCGCGAGCACGATAGACAGCGAGCCCACGAAGGACAGGGTCTGGCCGGCGACGCGGCCCGCCGAACGCTCGCCCTCCGCACCGGTGTACTGCGCGACGAGGATGCTCCCCGCCGTCGTGAACCCGCCGGCGACCGAGATGATCAGGAAGAGCAGCGGGAACGCGAGGCTGATCGCCGCGACAGCCGTCGGATCGTACCAGCCCAGGTAGATCGTATCCGCGATGTTGTAGGTGACCTGCAGCAACTGGATGACGACGATCGGCCACGCCAGGCGTGCGAGTGGACGGGCGAGTCCACCTTCTGTAAGATTCTCTCGATGCGACTGCCCCGACACACTCCGTGCCTACCGGAGGTCCAGACATGAATGTGGTGGGAGGTGTGGGGACGACCACCACTCGAAGAACGCGAGAGAAGCGGGGAAACTAGGCCACTGGCGGACGAATACGTACACTACCAACTATCCACGAAGTCTGACACGTCTACGTAGCTGCCCAGCTAATCGGTCCAGGTGGAAACCGTCGGAGAAGCGAAATGGACGCGGCGGCTCAAGGAGACTCGCTCGTCTCGAGCGAGAAGTCCCCGCGCGGGTAGGCGACGCAGGTCAGGACGTAGCCGTCCTCGAGTTCGGGATCGTCGAGCATCTCCTGGTCGTCGTGTTCCACGAAGTCACGCGAGTCACCGTCGGGAATGTGACCGGCACAGGAAACGCACTGGCCCTCACGGCAGGCGTACGGCAGGTCCCAGCCCTCGTCCTCGCCAGCATCGAGCAGCGGCTCGTTGTTCGCAACCTCGATCGTCTCACCCTCCTTGACGAACTCGACGTCGAAGTACTCGATCTCGTCCTCGGGAATGTCCGCGGGACTGGACGATTCTTCCTCGCCCTCTTCGAGTTCCGCACCTTCCTCGCCCTCACCGACGGCAGCGACGGCGCCTCCGCCCCCCGCGCTGAAGGTGCGATTGGACGGCTCCGGGAAGTCCGTCTCCGGCACCGTTTGCGCCCGCTGTTCGAGCACTGCTTGCGAAATGTCCTCGCTCGGGCTCCACCCGGTGCCCCGCGAGAAGTGGACCAGCACGGTGAGCACCGTCAGCGTGACGCCGACGGCGAAGGCCAAACCCAGTTCCATTTGCACGGGGATTCGAAACGGTGCTTTATCTGTATTGTGATCCGGTGACCGCGTCCACCCCGAGCGGAACGGCGAATCCCGAAACTGTTCGGCCCCGAAACGATCCCCAGCGCTGCCAACCCGGCAGCGGGTTTTTTGCCACGCGGAGGAGTCACAGGCGCCATGGATTCGTCCGAGACCATCTCAGTCGAGATCGTCGTGTTCAACGGCTTCGACGAACTGGACGCACTCGGTCCCTACGAGGTGCTGGAAAACGCAGCGGATGCAGGTGCAAATCTCGACGTCGAACTCGTGACACTCGGCGGGACGACGAGTGCGACCGGTAATCACGACCTCACCATCGCCTCACAGGGAGCGCTCTCCGATCACGCGGACGTCCTCCTCGTGCCTGGCGGCGGCTGGAACGACCGCGCCGTCGCGGGCGCCTGGGCAGAGGTCCAGTCCGGCGACCTCCCGGAGGCTGTTCGGATGGCCTACGAACGCGGTGCGATCGTCGCGTCGGTCTGTACTGGCGGGATGATTCTCGAAGCCGCGGGACTGCTCGACGGCAAGCGTGCGACGACCCACCAGGGCGCGATCGAGGACCTCCGCGAGTCTGGGGCCGAAGCCGTCGATGCTCGCGTCGTCGACGAGGGCGACGTCGTCACTGCCGGCGGCGTCACGGCGGGGATCGACCTCGGATTCTGGCTCGTCGAGCGATTGTTCGGCGCCGACCTGGCAATCGAGATCGCGACCGAGATGGAGTTCGACCGTTCCGACGACGTCGTCGAAGCATAGCGTCGGTTCGCAGTCGGATCGTGAAGGACCAGCCAGCCGGTCGCTCAGTCCTCGCGAGCGACCTCGTGTCGGCCGAACCCGTAGCGCAATCGGTTGGCGAGCTTCCGGGCGAATCGATCCTCACGGCTGTCGAAACGTTCGGCGAGGGCCTGGTAGATCAACGGCACTGGCACTTCCTGTTCGAGCGCCTCCTGCACCGTCCAGGTTCCCGTGGAGCCGCCCTCGACGTGGTCGGCGACGTCCCCGAGATCCGAGCCCTCCTCGCGGAACGCCTCCTCGCACAGGTCCAGGAGCCAAGAGCGGATCACCGCGCCGTTCGTCCACGTTCGCGCGACGGATTCGAGGTCGAGATCGTAGCGGCCGCGCGCCAGGAGTTCGAACCCCTCTCCGTAGGCTTGCATCAGCGCGTACTCGATGCCGTTGTGGATCATCTTGACGTAGTGCCCGGAGCCAACGGCACCCATCCGGTCGTGGCCGTCCGGGCCAGTCGCGACGGCGTCGAACGCGGGCACCATCGCTTCGTACGCCCACGCCGGACCCCCAATCATCAGTGAGAAGCCCAGTTCCGCTCCGGCCGGCCCGCCGCTCGTCCCACAGTCGAGGTAGGCCGCATCGGTCGCGTCAGCGCGACGGACCGACGCCTCGAAGTGCGAGTTGCCGCCGTCGACGATCACGTCGTCCGCCTCGACGTGGCCCGCGAGTTCGTCGAGCGCAGCGTCGACCGGATCGCCAGCGGGAACCATCAGCCAGATCCGTCGATCCGATTCGAGCTGGGCCGCGACGTCGGGAATCGATTCGGCGGGCGTCGCGCCCGCGTCGGCAGCATCTGCGACCGCCCCGTCGTCGATGTCGAAAGCGACGACGTCGTGTCCGGCGTCCAGCAGCCGATCGACGACGATCCGCCCCATCCGTCCCAGCCCGATGACGCCAATTTCCATGGCTGTGGCTGTGATACGCCGGCAGGTAGTGGTTGCGATTCACGTGCTGGTCTTGGAGCGAAGCTGCCGGCCTCAGAAGCCCACGCCAGCGGAGAGCATTCCGCCGAGCGTCAGGACGCCGATCCCCAGGCCGGCTGCGGCTCGGAACCACGGGAGTGCCGCCCGCGTCGGCTCTCGAAGCTTGCCCGCGTCGAGCCCCTCGGTGAGTCTGCTGGTTCCGATCTCGACGGTAGCGATGACGCCGAGCCAGAGAACGACCATCGTGAGGATCAGGTGGCCACGTGCGCTGCTCGTCAGCGGCTCCGTCGTGAGCTCGCCACCGAGCGTGACGTGATAGAGGACGTGTCCGCCGGTCGCGAGCATGAGGACGGCAGCGAAACGCGAGAGCGTGACGAGTCGGCCGGCCACGGTCGAAAGCGGTTGCGGGTCGATGCTCGCGTCTCGGCCGAGCGGAAGCACAGCGAGGGCAACGAAGACCACGCTACCGATCCAGAGTCCACCGAAGATCACGTGCAGGACGGTCGCGACTGCGTCGAGGGTCGCCATACGGCGTGCTGGCTCGTGATTCGGCAAAGCAGTGACGATCGGCGATGAGCATGGAGATCACCGAAACGCCCGGCGATACGGGAGTGTGCATCTCAACCCACCAAGCCGTGGCACCCTGGAGTGATCGAGCTGTGGTATCCCAGAGCGGTCGAGCTGTGGTATCCCAGAGCGGTCGAGCTGTGGTATCCCGGAGCGATCGAGCTGTGGTATCCCGGAGCGATCGAGCTGTGGTATCCCAGAGCGATCGAGCTGTGGTATCCCAGAGCGATCGAGTTGTGGGATCCTGGAGCGATCAGCCCCTGGCCAGCGATCCGATCAACCCGTAGGCCGGGGAAGAACTACTCCGTTGCCGAGTCACTCCGCACAGGCAGGGCAGACGAGCGCAACTGATCCGCCTTCGTCGTCGAGAATTGTCGTCTGGAGGACACTCACGGGGTGAGATCGCCCGCACACCGCGCAATCGCTCTCGGGATCCGCCGTCAACGAATCCGGGACGCCGTCACCCTGGCTGCCGGAGGGTGCAGTACCCGCGCTATCGGCGATCTGGGTCGAACCCATCCCGTCGGTAACGCCTGCACCGACGCCCTGATCGACGCCGTGTTCGAGTTCCTCGAAGGCGTCGCTGGTCATCTCATCGAGCACCTCCGCAGCGAGCTCGCGAACGACGCCGTCGGCGTGCTCGGTGTCGAGGATCGACTCCACGCCTGGAGATGGCTCCGTGCGCGTCTTGTCGAGGCCATCGACGTAGTCGTCGAAGCTGACGGATTCGAACTCGCTCGACTCGATCGTCGCGTCAGAGAGATCGGCGGTGGCGGCGTCCTCAGCAGGGTCGGGATCGGAGTTGGACCGCTGCCCGGGCGGAGCATCGGTGCTATCGATGGGCGTCTCAGCCGTGCTGGCAGTTGCATCTTCACTCGTGGAATCCACTGACGCACGTTCGGACGATTCGCCCGCCGATGCAGCCGCGAGGTCGACGACGACGCTCAACGCCTCTTGAAAACTCGCAGGTTCATAGCCCCGCTCGGCCACGAATAGCTCGTCGACGCGTTCGCGGAGCGGCTCGGGAACGCGGTGCTGGTCATCTGTGGCACCAGCCCCGTCATCGTTCCCAGTCATGCATCCGTATCGGAACTCCATCCTAATAAATTGAAGTGGTGGCGCAGAGAAGGCAACCGTGACGATCCCTCACACGGCCGATCTATTGGCAGCGCATCCGCCCATCGCTTCTCATGGCGTGAGAATTGGACCCGATCATATCAGGTCGAACCGCGTAGTCAGGACCAGAACCAGACCGATGACGCACGCAGAACTCACCGTGACGCTGCCGGATGGCACCTGGGTCAAGGACGTGTCGACGGCATCGCCCGACGCGACGTTCCGCGTCCTCGCGGCGCTGCCGGGGACCGATGCGGGATTCGGGCTCGTCGAGCTGATCGCCAGCGATCCACGGCCAGTGCTCACGGACATGGAGGCCCACGACGCGATCACGCGGATCGAACTCCTGCAGGCTGGCGAGGACCGGGCGATGATCCAGTTCGAGACCACGCAACCACTGCTGCTGTTCTCCGCCCGTGAATCGCGAATGCCGATCGAGCTACCCATCGAGATCGAAGACGGGACGACGACGCTCGAATTGACGGCCTCGCGCGATCGACTCTCCGAACTCGCTCGGCAGTTCGACGCGTTCGGCCTGGAGTACTCCGTCGAGTACGTCAGCCCCCGCGTCGAGTCCGAACGGCTGCTCACGGATCGCCAGCGCGAACTCATCGCCACCGCGATCGAGATGGGATACTACGACACGCCTCGCGAAGCCTCGATGACCGAGCTCGCCGAGGCGCTCGACATCGCCAAATCGACCTGTTCGGAAACCCTCCATCGCGCAGAGGAGAAGATCATCAAGCAGTTCGCCGACGGAGCGTTTACCGGTCCCGAGCCGGCGACCGTCGAGCCCCAGTGACGATGCCTGATTCCAGCGTTCCGGGAATCGAGGGGTGGGGTAATGCCCTCCTCCGCCGTCGTCAGTATCGAGGACCCGCAGTGGTCCCCGTCCGGTGATACACATGGATGCCCTCACGACCGCCGTCGTCGCTGCCAACACGGTGACGCTCGTCTTCGGAAGCGCGATCGTGCTGCTCGCGTACCGAGCGTACACGAGAACTGGATCACGCGCCCTCCGCGCACTGAGTGCGGGGCTCGGACTCGTGACGCTCGGCACGATGCTGGGCGGATCGCTTCACCAGCTGACCACAGCGACCCTCCTCCAGAGTATCGCTGTACAGAGTGCGTTCACCGCACTCGGATTCGTCGTGCTCGCCTACTCGCTGTTCGTCGAACGGAGACCGACGCCGACAGTCGTCTCCTCCTCGACCGAGTGAACAGCGCGGAGCGATTCCGCGACCGAGAAACCGGCGTTCACTGCGTTCCGCACAACCTTCTTGCGAGGGCGATGCAAAGCGACACCTGGAATGTCAGACGATCAGCTCGGTTTCTACACACGGAGCCTGCACGCGGGTCAGGAAGCAGACCCGACGACTGGCGCCCGCGCACCGCCGATCTACCAGACGACGTCCTACGAGTTCGACGACGCCGAACACGCGGCGTCGCTGTTCGCCCTCGAGGAGCCCGGCAACATCTACAGCCGGATTATGAACCCGACGAACGCCGTTCTCGAGGAGCGCCTCGCTTCCCTGGAGGGCGGGGTCGGCGCACTCGCGACGTCCAGCGGGATGGCCGCGCTCGACCTCGCGACGTTCACGCTCGCGAGTGAGGGAGACAATATCGTCACCGCCTCGGCGCTCTACGGCGGCACG
>Ga0207771_100984_pt1 | contig 13944 bp, 10 predicted proteins | sample A23M2SouthBayCA_2_FD_187731 | JGI IMG/M metagenome (GOLD analysis project Ga0207771, IMG submission 187731) | Aerobic enrichment media microbial communities from Eden Landing Ponds, California, USA - A23 M2 (2) (SPAdes) | ecosystem: Environmental > Aquatic > Marine > Unclassified | place...
CCCGACGATCAGCCCCAGCAGCCGACACCGTCGCGGACGATCGATCGAACTGGCAGCCAAGCGCCACACGCCTTGTCATCGAACGACCGACAGTAGGCCGCTGAACGGCTGTAGGACGGTCATAACAAAACAGTCACTGGCTCACCACCGAGTGATGCGTCGGAGACACGCCTCGACTGCGACAGCCGCGAACACACCACAGGACGCCACGGTCCCACCGGACGGTGACGCCGTCGCGATACCACCGCGCGAGCAGATCACGCCACTCCGGGTCCTCGTCACGATCCAGCACCCGGCCCACGTCCACTTCTATCGGCCCGTCATCGCGGAACTCAGGGCCGATGGCCACGACGTGCGCGTCTGTACGCGCGACAAGGACATCGCCATCGAGCTACTGGAGGCGTTCGACATCGAGCACGACGTGCTCGCAGGATCGGGTGCCTCCACGATGGGACGGCTCGGCGTCCAGGCGAAGTACGAACTGCGGATGCTCGCGCTGGCACGGCGCTACCAGCCCGATGTCGTCACGGCGATCGGCGGCGTCGCAGCGGCACACGTCGCGAAAGCGGTGCGAGCCAAGAGCGTCGTCCTGACAGACAGCGAACCGGCGACACTGACAAATCGGCTCGCCTTTCCGTTCGCCGACGTGATCTGTACGCCAGTGTGGTACGACGGCGAGATCGACGGTCGCCACGTCAGGTACGAGGGACTCCACGAACTCGCGTACCTCCACCCGGATCGGTTCGAGCCGGACCCCGAAATCGTTCGCGCCGCGGGCATCGATCCGTCGGAACCGTACTCTGTCGTGCGGTTCGTCTCGTGGGGTGCCCAGCACGACGTGGGCGAAGGCGGTCTCTCGCGAGCGGGCAAGGAAGCGATCGTCGAGACGCTCGCCAGCGCCGGGGACGTGTACATCACCTCCGAAGAACCACTCGACGCGCCCCTCGATCAGTACCGCCTCCCCGTCGACCCCGAAGACATGCACCACCTGCTGGCGTTCGCACAGGCCTACGTGGGCGATTCCCAGACGATGGCGACCGAGGCGGGCCTGCTCGGCACGCCGTCGATCCGGTGTAACTCCTTTGCCGGCGACGACGACATGGCGAACTTCAGATTGCTCTCGGAGTACGGGCTGGTCTATTCGACCGACGACGAAGCACACGCCCGCGAACGGATCGAGGACCTCCTGTCGGCGACCGACAAGCGCGCGTGGCAGCGTCGACGTGGAGCGTTCATCGAGGAGACCATCGACGTGGCGTCGTTCGTCCGCGACGTGCTGGTGGCGGTGGGAGCATGAAGGTCCTGACTGTCGTCGGCGCGCGCCCGCAGTTCGTGAAGTCCTTCCCGGTCTCGCGGGCGTTGCAACCCGATCACGAGGAGGTGCTGGTCCACACCGGACAGCACTACGACCGGGAGCTATCGGACGTGTTCTTTCAGGATCTCGACCTCGATGCGCCCGAGTACAACCTCGGTGTCGGCTCGAACACCCACGCCGTCCAGACCGGTGAGATGATGCGCCGACTCGACCCCATCGTCGCCAGCGAGGCCCCGGACGCGCTCTTGCTGTACGGCGACACCAACTCGACGGTCGCCGGGGCGCTCGTCGGCGCGAACCGCGACCTGCGAGTCGTCCACGTCGAGGCCGGTCTCCGCAGCGGAAAGCGCTCGATGCCGGAGGAGATCAACCGCATCGTCACCGACCACGTCGCCGACGTGCTGTGTACGCCCTGTGAAGCGGCCACCGCCACCCTCACAGCGGAGGGGATCGACGACCGCGTCGTCGAGACCGGCGATGTGATGTACGACGCGATCCTGTGGGCCGAACAGATCGCCCACCGCGAGTCCTCGGTCGTCGACCGTCTCGGCGTCGGCGACGAGTTCGTCCTCGCGACGGTCCATCGACCGAGAAACACCGACGACGGCGATCGACTTGCCGAAATCGTCGGGGCACTCCGTGAGGTCCCTGCGCCGGTCGTCTTCCCCGTCCACCCCCGGACGGCGGCGGCACTCCGAGACCAACGGCTGTACGACGTGGTGCAGTCCGAACTGCGCTGTATCGATCCCGTCGGTTACCTCGATTTCGTCCGCCTGTTGGAGGGTGCCGACCGCGTCGTCACTGACTCGGGCGGCGTCCAGAAGGAGGCGTTCTTCCTCGAAACACCCTGTGTGACGCTCCGCGAGGAGACCGAGTGGGACGAGACGGTCGCCCACGGCTGGAATCGGCTGGTCGGTGCGGATCAGGCGGCGATCCTCGACGCGCTCGCGACGCCAATCGACGCTCTCGCCGACGCCCAGCCCTACGGCGACGGGAACGCCGCCGAGCGGATCGTCGAGGTGTTGGCAGATGAATGATGTACTCATGCTCGTCACCAACGAGCGGGCGACGTTCTACAGACACCAGATCGACGCGCTGGAAGGACTGGGACTCAACTGCGATACGATCGCCGTCCCGAACACGGACGAAGGGGCGCGCCCGCTCAGTCACTACGCGCGATTCTACGGTGCGACGCTGCGGCAGTCGCTGTCGAAGTACGACGTAGTCCACGCGAACTACGGACTCACGGCACCGGCAGCGCTGGCCCAGCGCCAGCGTCCCGTCGTCCTCTCGCTGTGGGGATCGGATCTGCTCGGGTCCTACGGACAGCTCTCGGCGTGGTGTGCCAACCGGTGTGACGAGGTCATCGTCATGTCCGAGCAGATGGCCGGCGAACTCGATCGAGACACCCACGTCATCCCCCACGGCGTCGATACGACGACGTTCAGCCCGGCCCCACAGGCGGCGGCCCGCGATGCACTGGGCTGGGATCGGGCGTCACGGATCGTCCTCTTTCCCTACGATCCGAACCGACCGATCAAGAACTTCGCGCGGGCGCGGTCGGTCGTCGACACGGTCGCCGAGCGACTCGACGACCGCGTGGAACTGCGAACGATCACCGGCGTCGACCACGAGACGGTCCCACGATACATGAACGCAGCGGACGTGATGGTGCTGACTTCCCGGCGCGAGGGGTCGCCAAACACGGTCAAAGAGGCACTGGCGTGTAACTGCCCCGTCGTCTCGACGGATGTCGGCGACGTGTCCGAATACGTCGACGATCTGGATCACTCCGCCGTGTGTGCCGACGACGACGAACTCGTCGACAGCCTCCTCGCGACACTCCGGGCCGCACCGGTCACGGAGGGGCGCGAGCAGGTGCTCGATCTCGGATTGGGCGAGATGGCCAAAAACATCGTCTCGGTGTATCGAGAGGCCGGTGCGACGGGGGTGCAGATCGATGGCTGAGACGACCGCCGGTCGACTCCCGGTCGAACCGGACGTGCTCGTCGTGACGCTTGGCCTGCTCGCGGCCGTCGTCCTGTTCCCGCTTCGCTTCCTCTCTGGACAGTTGTTCATCCAGGTGCTCCCGCCGCTGGTCGGCGTCGCCTGTCTCGTCTATCTGCTCGGGCGATTCCGTGGCACGGACTCCGTGAATGCCTTCGAGCGGAAACGGCTGGGCACCGACGGTCGGGTCGCTGGCGGGCTGACGATTCTCGGGATCGGCGGGGTCGCGCTACTGGGTGCGACGCTGGGCGGCCGGACGATCACGTTTCTGGCTGCCAGCGGTGTCGTCGGAAGCGCGATCCTCGCACAGATCCTGTTTCTCGACGACGACGCACTCAGCCCCGGCCTGCTACTCGCACAGATCCTCGGACTGGCACTCGTCGTCAGGTACACCGCGCTGTTGACGACGCCGGGTCTCGTGGGCGTCGATAGCTGGACACACCTGACCGACTACGCTGCCGCGATCCAGCGTGCGGACTCGCTGGCCGCCATCGCCGACGTGAAGTACCGCACTGCACCGCTGTTTCACGTGCTCGTCGTCGTCGCCGCCGACGCACTCGACGTGAGCCTGCGGGCGGCGACGTACGCGTCGCTCGGACTGGCGCTCCCGCTGGCGACGCTGCTGTGTTATGCGACTGCTCACCTCCTGTTCGAGCAGCGGTGGGCGCTGCTTGCGGCCGCCATCTTCGCGATGAGCGACCACGTCATCAGATGGGGCATCCACATCATCCCGACGAGCATGGGACTGGTGTTCTTCCTCGGCACACTGGCCGGAGCGACCCGCCTCGTCGGCGGTGACACGCGGCTGTCCTCGTACCTGCTGATCGCTGGCTTCGGCATCGCGACCGCGCTCACCCACCAGATCTCGGCGTTCATTCTCGTCGTCGTGCTCGGTATCGGTGCGGTCGTCCAGCTTGCTGCCCCGATACTGCCGGGCGGTGATCGAGACAGCGGTGCGCTGTGGCCCCTGTTCCTCCTCGAAACCGGTGTCGTGGCGGGTCTCTGGTCGATCACGCCCTACCGCGACAGCGTGTTCATCACGGAACTGCTGGAGACGGTCGATCGAGCGTTCGCCACCTCGGTGGGCTTCCTCAACCTCGTCGGCTCGTCGTCGGGGGCGGACACCGCCGCTGGGGCAGCCGACGCCGGCACGCCGATCACGATCGCGTTCGCCGATGCGCTGGGCTTCTTTACCCTGTTTTTCGCCGTCGTGGTCGGAACGATCGCCCTGTTTCGCTACCGGAACGCCTCACCAGCGACAGCGATGTACGCTGTCGCGGCCGGCGTGCTCGCGATCTTTACGTTCGGGCTGCCGCTGTTCGGGTTCAACACGTTCCTGCCGGGACGGTGGTACGCCTTTATGTACGTCCCGATGGCGTTCGTCGCGGCGGCGGGCTGTCGGTTCGCAGTGCGACACCTCTCGCCACGGACGGCGATGGCCGGCCTGCTCCTGTTCGCGCTCGTCCTCCCGGGCGCGATGGCGCTCAATCACAAGGGGACGCCGGACAACCCCGTCTTCGACGAGGAGTATGTCACCTTCGCCTACGAGGAGTCCGAACTTGCGGCCGTCGAGACCGTCAGAGCGACGCGACCGGCCAGCGCCGACCCGCTCTACACCGACCATCCCTACCGGACGGTGTTCGAGCGGACCGGCGCGGCCCCGGCGAACATGCTGGCTGTCGAGGACGGCGAGATCGTCCACGACACCGTCGTGTACCGTGACTACCAGGCGCGCGGCGCGCCAGTCGTCCTGATCGGGAACGCCTCCGCGACGCGACAGCTCTCGCCGGCCGAGGTCTGCCGCCCGACGATGCACCGATTGTACACCAACGGCGACGTGATCGTCTGTACGCGCACCGACGGCATAGACGGGGCATAACAATGGCCGGAGACTCACAATCCCGGTCAATGTCAGACGGAACGGTTCATTCGTCGTCGGTGGGGGCACCGACACTGGGCGGGGCACTCGACATCGCTCTGGCGGTCGGTCTCGCGCTGGTCGGGGCCGTTCTCCTCACCCTTCAGCTTGGGCTGCCACTCGTCGTCCGGGGCGCACTCGTGCTCCCGCTGTTGCTGCTCGTGCCGGGCTACACCGTCGTCGCAGCGCTGTTCCCGGCCGCCCACGGCGCACCGACGACGAGCACGCTCGAACCGACGCTAGCAGAGCGACTGGGTCTCGCGGTCGGACTCTCGATCGGTCTCGTTCCGATGATCGGTATCGCCGTCGACGCCATCTGGTCGCTGACGCTCGTCCCGGTGCTCGATAGCGTCGCCGCGGTCACCATCGCGGCGGGTGTCGTCGCGCTCGTCCGACGGACGCGCCTGCCGGACAACGAGCGATTCCGTGCGACGGCAGCGCTCCGAACGGCCATCACCAGTGCGGGGAACCGACCGGCGACACAGCTGTTCCTCGTCGCGGCGATACTGGTGAGTGTCGTCGCGATCAGCGTCAGTGGCGCCGTCGCGATGAACGACGGCGGTGAAGGCGTCACGGAGTTCTACCTCACGACCGAGGGACCGAGCGGTGAACAGGTCCTTGCGACCAACGAGACGATCGGCAACGCGTCCGTCCACCGGCTCGTGGTCCACGACGCCGATGCCCCGCGATCGACGTACACGATCGTCGCCAGAACGGGACGGATCACGACGACGGGCGTCACCGATCGGCGGACGCTCGGCCAGACGACGGTGACACTCGACGAGAACGGCACGGCGCGGACGACGTACGATCTCGACCTCGAACGCGGCGAGCGCCCGCTCGTTCTGGTCTACCTCCTGTACGAGGACGGCCCGCCCGCAGAGCCGACGCGAAACAACGCCGCCGAGTGGCTGCGCGTCCAGATCGGATAGCGAAACGGCCGCCGCTTCCGTCCTCGCTTCTCGGTCCGGCTTCACCCGCACTTCTCGATCCGATATCGATCGGCGACGAGTGGGTCCCAGAACAGAGACGCAGCCGAGAGCTACTGGTTCGAGCCGTCCGGGCGCTTCATCGAGACGTTCCGGCGGACGACGGTGGACTCGATCATCGTGATCGGTTCACCGGTCACGTCGAAGGTCGTATCGGCGACGACGCAGTCGTCGGACTGCTCGAAGCGAACGCCCGACCGATCCGCCCCCGATTGCTCGATCCGGGACTGTCGGATGCGCGTCCCGTTGCGATGCCTGATGTCGATTGCGTGTTCGGTCGACGCCTGCCCGCCGACGGCGACGTTCTCGACGATGGGACCGCGCTGGCTGTCGGCGGGCTTGAGCGCGTGGATGGCCGGGACGCCGTCCGTGTCGACGGTGACGGTCGTGTTCCGAATCGTCGCCTGTCCGGCCTCGGAGTGAAGGACGATCCCGCCGGAACTACTGGGGACGCGCCCGCTGATTCGCACGTCGCAGTTCTGGACCAGCTGTCCCTGCCGCGCGCGCATTCGAATGCCGCGCGGGTCGAGACCGTTGTCGTGGCGCGGGGGCACCTCGTCGACGATCACGGTGGCGTGCTGGACGCTGGAGCCGGTCGAGCCGAGCCTGACGTTGGCGATGTTGTTGTTCTTGTAGCGTCCGCCGAGGACGTGGACCGGGCCGTTCGAGCCGGAGAGACCGTCGATGCGGCCGGGCGAGGAGGCGTAGATGCCGTTGTTCGGGAAGTTCTCGACGACACAGTCCCGGAAGGTGAGCGTGCCGGCGTGGGTGTGGCCGACGTAGATGCCCACCGAATCGGAGCCGTCGATCGAGCCACCGGTCAGGCGGACGTTCTCGACGATGGCCGAACTCTCCGGGTCGACGACCTCGAAACGGAAGCCCGACACGTCGGGCGGGTACTGCCCCCGGACCGTGACGTTGCGAAACTCGAAGTCGTCGGTCCCGAGCACGTACACCATCCCGCCGTACCCCTGCTTTCGGTAGTCGAGATCGATCCCCTCGAACAGGAACCGCTTCAGATCGACGAGTCGAAGCAGCGTCGTCCCGAGTTCGCGGGCCGGGGCCGTCGGCACGATCGAAACGTCGGCCCCGTCGACCGCTCGCAGCCCGACGTTGTGAAGATTCGTCAGCGACAGATGATCGACGGCGTAGGTCCCCGCCGGGAACTCGATGACGGTGTCGTCGGCGGCGTGTTCCTGAATCAGGTCCGTGACCGGTTCCGAGCCATCCGATGCCCCACCGACCGACGTGATGTCGATCACCTCGTCGAAGCGTGATCGAGCGTCCGTCGTCGTCTGGGCCGGCGTGTCCGTGGCCGTCCCCTCGCGCGTTCGAGTCGCAGTCTCGTCGGGCGGCGTCGCCGTCTCGGTCGGTGGCGTCTCCGTCTCGGAGTCGCGACCCGGACAGCCAGCGAGCGAGCCGACGGCTGTGGCCGCGACGGCGAGAAACGCACGACGAGACCGACGACTGCGCGGATCTCGTGACACGTCCGAGAGTGGGGAGTGTGGCGCAATTGTAATGAGAGGCGTACCGGTGGTACGATCGGCTTACACCGGGTCGCCTTCGGGCTTATATCGAGAGCATCCGGTTCGACTGGACTATCGGGGACAGCCGATGTCCGGAGCCGGTTCGTCGCTGCCGTAGTGGTTCCCGTCGAAGGTGACGTTCTGCCAGCTACTGGTGTGGACCTGCGTGATCGCGCTGCCGTCCCAGCCCTCCGGCGTCGACTTCGGTTCGTTGGGGTTGTAGAACCAGTTGCCGTGGATGTCGGCCACGTCGCTCGGTGTGCCGCGGATGGCGACACACTCCGTGCGGCCGTTGTCCTGGACGTGTGTGACGGCCTCGACGGTGTTGTGGTGGATGTCGATGGTCGTGCCACCGGGGCGGTGCATGTCCATCACGTGGTCGACGGCGTCCGGCCCGAAGTGATTGTAGCGGGCGGTGTAGCCGTTGCCGCCGCCGCTCGCGATGCTGTGGCGATTGTAATTGAAGTAGTTGTACTCGATGAGTGGGCTGCCAGAGGTCGTGCTGACCCCGTAGCCAAGCCCGTCCATCGGATTGTGGTGGATGTGGTTGTGGTGGACGTGCGTGTCACCAGCGGGTCGGACCGCAGCGTGGGTGAACCCCCAGATCTCGTTGTTGTCGATCTCGACGTTGCTCCCGCTGACGCGAAGCCCCATGTCGACGGCGTCGGCGTCGTACTCGCGGTAGGAGTAGCTGGGACCGCTGACGCGCAGTCCCGTGACGCGCGCGCCACCCTCGATCCAGAACAGCGGCCACATGATCGAGGTCGTGTAGAGGTGCCCGCCGGCAGCGCCGTCGACGCCGCGGTCACTCGCCAGCGTGACACCGCTGGGGACGGTGAGTTCGCGCGAGCCGAGGTTTAGCTCGGCGCTGCCGTCGACGTAGACGACATCGCCGCTGCTCGCGCGTCCGAGCGCGTCGACCAGTTCCGAGACGGAGGCGACCGAGTAGTCGGCCGCGCTGGGCTGGACGAGGTCGTCGTAGCCGTCACCACCGCCGATCACCGGCGAGGAGGGTGCGCCGCCGGTGCTCCCCGAGTCCGTCGTGGAGTCCCCGTCTTCGGGCGGTTCTTCGCCGGTCAGGTCGTAGGCCGTGATCTCGTCACCGTCGAGATACAGCGAGTAGTCGCCGTCCATCGGGCTGAAGTCGGTCACGTCGCCCGTGATGGCGAACGAGTCGCCGTAGCCGTTGCCGGTGTAGCCCGACACCGTGAACGTCCCGTCGCCGTTGTCGGTGACGACGTCGTTCTCGGTCTCGGCCGAACGCGTCCCGGCGTCGAGCACTTTCTCGACCGCGCCGTCGACGGTGAAGTCGTACGAGACCTCGCCCTGCGAGACGACGGCGAGCGTCCGCGTCGGCTGGCTTTCGCCGACGAGTTCGTAGGGACCGATTTCCGAGCCGTCGAGCTGGATCGCGGCGTCGCTGTCCTTTGGCGTGAAGTCGACGACGCTGCCGAGGAACTCGTAGGAGTCGCCATAGCCGTTGCCGGTGTAGCCAGCGACGGTCCATGTGCCGTCGTCGTTCTGTGAGACCACGTCGTTGCGCGTCTCGGCCGACATGGAACCGACGTCGGTGAGCTTGCTGATCTCCCCGGTCGTCGTCAGTTCGTATGAGATCTCCGTCGGCGAGGAGATACCGATCTCGTGACGTTCCTGTAGTCGCCCGCCCGCGTCCGGGCCAAAGGAGAACGTCGACGGACCGTCGAGGGTGAGTGCGGTCACGTCGCCCGTGAGTTCGTAGCCGGCCAGCCCGTTCGAGACGGTCCCCTCGACCGTCCCGTCCGAGATAGTGTCGTCGACCGCGGCGTCCGTCGAGAGCCGACTCACGGAGCCGGTCGTCTCGATCACGTAGCTCCAGGTCGCGTTCGAGCCGTCGACGACGAACGTCTCGCTATCGGTCTGTGCAGAGGCCGCCCCCATCGTCAGGGAAGCGAGGGCGGTCCCACCGAGGACCTTGAGCGCGCCGCGTCGATTGAGTAGTGGTGTCTTACTGTCGGTACGGTCAGACTGTTCATCAGCCATGTTCGAGTAGCACGTGATTATACACCTAAGAGTTCTGACGAGATGGGCGTGCGTTACTCACGAGATACGACCATGATACCGTATCTTGCGTACTGGATTGTTGCGGATAGGGGTGATTACTGCCGGCTCACTCACGGGGCGCGCGACGAACGCGAGCGTCTATGAAGCGAGCACAGAACGATTGTAAGTCGATCTTACCACCATTATAGGCGGCAATTACCACTCGAACCAACCCACTCTGACGGCGTGGCGGGGCGTCCTGCCCCAGCGACGGTGTCGAGACGCCGGGCAGGAGGCCTGTAACAAAACCCCAGTCCGTCGATGCCCGAGATATGGCTGGTCAGCGACGTTCTCGACAGCAGGGTGTGGTGGTGCCAGCGATCGATACGGCGAGTAGCACGGCGGCGATCCGCTCGCTCGGGCGGCGTTCGATCCCGACGATCGCAGTGTCGGAGCACGAACACCCACCGGCGTTCGACTCGCGATACTGCGACGAGAGCGTCGCGGTGCCGGACCCGACGACCGACTTTTCGGGCTACGAGGCGACACTCCTGTCACTGGCCGAGCGCGACGACGTGGCGACGATCCTCCCCTTCAGGGAGTCGGACATCTACGCGCTGGCCCGGAACCGCGAGCGGTTCGCCGACCACGTCGGGACACCGTGGCCGACGCTGTCGACACTCCAGCAGGTGCAGGACCGGATGCAGTTGTTCGCCGCCGCCGATCGTGCCGGCGTCGCGACCCCGCGAACTCGGACCTTCGACGAGTGGGACGACTGGGACGACGAGTGTATCGTCAAGCCACGCTATACGTTCCGCGCGCCGGAGTACGCCGACCGCTTCGACACGCCCGAGACACAGTGGAGTTCGACGGAGTACGTCGAACCCGGTCGACGGCCCGACCGCGACGCGACCGTCGACGAGATGGGGCACGTCCCGCTGGTCCAGGACTACATCCCGACGGGTGACGAGTACGGCTTCTTCGCTCAGTACGACCACGGCACGCCCGTCGCGACCTTCCAGCATCGCCAGCGACGGGCCTGGAAGTACGCCGGTGGGCCGAGCGCCTACCGCGAGTCCGTCGACATCCCCGCGCTGGAACGGGCCGGCCGCGCACTGCTGGACGAACTCGACTGGCACGGCGTCGCGATGGTCGAGTTCCTCCGCGACCCACGCACTGGGGAGTTCAAACTCATGGAGATCAACCCTCGATTCTGGTCATCGCTGCCCTTTACCGTGCAGGCCGGCGTCGACTTCCCGCTGCTGTACTGGGCGCAGGCGACCGATCGCGAGATCGACGGGCCACCCGAGTACGAGGTCGGGATCGCCGGCCATCTGCTCCACGGCGAGGCCCTGCACCTCCATAGCATCCTCGCCGAAGAGTACCCGCTGGTCGACCGACCGTCGTTCCTCGGGCGCTCGCTCGCGGTGGCTGGCTCGCTGCTCGCACACCGACGCTTCGACTATCTCAGCCGCGACGATCCCGGCCCGTTCGTTCGGGATCTGCGCAACACGGTCGGACAGGTGTCGAGTGATGCCGCCAACGATCCACGAGGCGGTCCCGCGTCGAAGCTCGGGACAGCGATCAATCGACTGTTCGTCCGCGAGTAGGTCCAACAGTTAGGGATCATCGTCGCCGGTCGGAGAGAGCACGCCGCTCGACCGGCTTGGGTTTTCGATTCTCCCGATCAAGAATCGATGAACTACTACGATAATCCCTAACTGTTGGCCATCGATTTATCCCGCTGCCGTCTAACGAACTGCTATGATCGAGGTTGGCGTCGTCGGCGCAGGGGCAGGGGCGGCGGCACTCAGCTACGTCGTCGACGGGGCGCTTCCCGAGAGCGACCTGACCGTCTTGGAGAAGTCGGGCGGTCTCTGTGGCCGGGCGGCGACCCGTCGCCACGGAGAGGTGACCTACGACTACGGTGCGAACTATCTGAAGTCCGACGACGAGCGCGTGAGCGACCTCGTCGAGGACGTGCTGGGGACCGACGGTCTCGTCGACGTGACCGAACCGATCGACACCTTCGACGGGGACGGCACCGTCTCGCCGGGGCGCGACAGCGACGGCCACAAGTGGAGTTACGAGACCGGCCTGACACAGATCGCAAAGCGCCTGTTCGCCGAGACCGACGCGACGATCCATCGACGAACGCGCGTCGAGACGATCCGGCGGGCGGGCGACCGCTGGCACCTCACCGACACCGACGGCGGGCGCTGGTCGTTCGACGTACTGGTCCTGAATCCGCCGGCCCCACAGACCGCGAGGCTGCTGGCCGATGCCGAGTGGGATGAGAGTCTGCGCGCGACGCTCGCGGATGCCGCCGATGCCGTCGACTACCGCAGCGTCTGGACGGCCGTCCTGCACTACCCCTTCGAGATCGATCGCTCCTACTACGCGCTGATAAACACCGACGACGCTCACGACGTGGGTTGGATCGCCCGCGAGGAGTGCAAAGCCGGCCACGTCCCCGACGGCGAGAGCCTGCTCGTCGTGCAGGCCGGTCCCGAGTGGTCGCGAACGCACTACGACGACCCGCCGGCCGAGAACATCAGCGAACTGGCCGCGATGACCGCCGAGATCGTCGGCGACGACCGCCTTACAGATCCGGACTGGTCCGACCATCAGGGGTGGCGCTACGCCCTGCCCGACGACGGGATCGCCAGCGGTCCCGTCGAATCGGCCCGCGAGCACGGCCTGTACTGCGTCGGCGACTGGGTCGCTGGCGAAGCGCGCGTACACGCGGCGCTTCGCAACGGGTTGGACGTGGGCGAACACCTCGTCTACGCCCAGTGACTCGACCGTCGGTCCGACGGTCGACGACGATCACCTGGGCACTCGACCGCGCCGTCTGCGATCGTCACACGGCCAGCGAGACAGTCCCAATCGAAACGACGTACACACCGATCGCACCGCAGTCGTGCGGTCGGGTGTGCAGTGACGGTCGGTGGCTACTATAGGTCTCGGGCGGCTAATCCACACCTGTGCTGCCGACGAACGAGTCCGCGAGACCGGCGCTGCCCGACCGAGCGCCGCGGCTCTGGACGCTGTGGGCGGCGGCCCGGCCCAGTCAGGTCCTGCTGGTCGCGCTGGTGTACGCGCTCGGTCTCGGAATCGCGACGAACGGGCCACCGTTTGCCGGCGACGAGTGGCAGGGACTCGGCGTGGAACTGCCGTCGCTGCTCGCCGGCCTGCTCGCGGTCGTGGCCGTCACGGTCCCGATCCACTACGCAAACGAGTACGCCGACGCCGAAACCGACCGACTGACCGAGCGGACGCCGTTCTCGGGCGGCAGCGGCGCGCTCGCCCGGACCGGCCTGCCACGGCGATTCCTCCGGCGGGCGACTGCCGCGGCGACGGTCGGGAGCGTGCTCGCCATCAGCGGGCTGGTCACGACCGGAAACCACACGCCGGCAGCCCTCCTCACAGTGATCCTCGGTCTCGGACTGGCCTACTCGCTCCCACCGGTGGCGCTGATTCGCCGCGGTGTGGGGGAACTGGTCAACGCAGTCCTCGGCGGTCTCTTGCTCCCGCTCTACGGCGTCAGTGTCGTCGCGATCCCACGGCCAGCCGTGGCCGCCGTCGTCCTCCCCTTTGCCCTGCTAGTGGGCTGTAACCTCTGTGCGACCCACTGGCCCGACCGCGACGCCGACGCACGCGTCGGGAAACGGACGCTAGCGGTTCGACTGGTCCCGGAGAAACTGCGGCGACTCTACGCCACGTTGGCCGTCGCCGCTGGATTGATAATCGTCACACTCTGGGCCATCGATCTGCTCCCGACTCCTCTCGTGCTGGCGCACCTCCCCGCCGTCCCGTTGCTTCTCTGGGGATGGCGGACGCTCGCGCGCCAGCGCTCGCCCTTCCCCGCGGTCGCGGCGATGGTGGTGGTCGCAGTGACGACGACAGTCGCGTGGTGGTGGCTGGGCGTCGGGTAACAGCGTCGAAACGCAGTTCCGTCCGAATCAGTTCGAGACGGGGAATCAGGCCGTGTGCTGTTCGATCATCGACCGCAGTTGCGCCTCCGGCTGTGCGCCGACGACCTCGTTTGCTTGCTCACCGTCGGCAAAGAGGACGAGCGTCGGCACGCCGCGCACGCCGTACGTACTCGCGAGTTGCTGATTGGCGTCGACGTCGACCTTCGCGACGACGGCCTCGGTCTCGGCGGCC
>Ga0207771_100987_pt1 | contig 13912 bp, 18 predicted proteins | sample A23M2SouthBayCA_2_FD_187731 | JGI IMG/M metagenome (GOLD analysis project Ga0207771, IMG submission 187731) | Aerobic enrichment media microbial communities from Eden Landing Ponds, California, USA - A23 M2 (2) (SPAdes) | ecosystem: Environmental > Aquatic > Marine > Unclassified | place...
CACGCCGTGATCGAACTGCTCGACGCCTACACCAGCGTGGCCATGACCGACCGCGGCGTCCGCGTCGCGACGACGGCCGACGGCATCCAGCCGGCGCCGTTCTCCTCTGACGTCGCGCTGCGGTGCGAGCCACCGTCGCTCGCCCACGAAGACCGCCTGCAGGACGCCAACGCGATGATTCAGGAGTTAAACGACGAACTCGCGACGAAGCAGCGCCGGGTGGGCGCGCTGATGAACCGGCTGAACTACCTGCTCGAAGACAACGACACGCGTCGCGACGAGATCCGCAAGGAGATGACGGAACTGTTCATCGACCTCAGCCTGGCGAACAAGCCGCAGAGCCAGCGCACCGCCGACGAACGCGACCGGATTCGCCACCTCTCCGATCAGGCAAACGAACTCTTCGGTGGTGAGTCGGAATGAAGCGTCTCGCGCTCTCGCTGCTGTTCGTCGTCCTACTGGTCGCCCAGCCGGCCGTCGCACAGCAGTCCGGCGGCCCGGAAATCGAGACACGCAGCGCCGAATTGGCCGTCGAGACGCCCGCGGACCTGGCCGAGGCCAGTCAGGCCACCGAGGACGGTCGCCCGCTCTACGAAGCCGAGGCCGGCCCGCTGGAGCTGCACCCGCAGAACTTCGACTCGGGAGACGTCGTCGACTACGGCATCACGGAGTCGAACGCATCGCTGGCCTACGAATCCGAGTTTGGCCAGTACCGCCTCGACCCCGGCACGTCAGGCACGTTCGAGGCTTTCTGGATCGTCTCGGAGACCGTCGCGACCGACAACGGCACCGATACCGTCCAGGTGCGTTACGAAGCCCTGGTTCGCGTCGACACCGCCGACTCGGTGACGATGACGGGCGCGTCGCTCGATCAGCTTCGCGACGACGCCAGTCAGTGGCGGGAGTACAACTCGACGACGCTTGACGAGCTGATGGACTACGACTCGCTGTACGCGCCCGAACCACAGGACCGCCAGGATCTGCTATCGAAGATGGAGAACGCCTACCGGAACCAGCACAACATCTTCGCGCAGTTCTCAGGCAACATCAGCATGATCGTCATCCTGATGGTGACGACGCTGGGCGGCCTGCTCTTCCTCGCGTTACTAGGCATCTACCACCTGACGACCGTCAGCTCGCTCTGGGGGCGGCTCAACCGCTTCCGGACCACCGAGAAGGTGGAGGGTGAGGTGGCCGAGCGCATCCAGGCCGTCGACAAGAAAGAGCGACAGCTCGTCCTCGAGAACACGGACATCCAGGAGATCGCGGGCATCAGCGATCGCGAAGCCGCCGCGTTCCGTGACGCCATCGACGGCGTCTCCGTGCGCGACGCCAAGGAACACCTGGACGCGACGGTGCTCAACCCGGCCGCGCTGACGCTCGACCGGCTGCACGCCATGGGCGCCTGTGGCTATCGCGCCCTGCTGACGGCCGACGGCGACGGCTACGACGTCGACATCCTCGACGAAGACGCCGTCCGCGAGCTCGATCTCGACGAGGTGACCGACCCCGATCAACTGAGCGATGGCGACGACGAGTGGCTGGTCGACCTCGCGTCGATGTCTGCGGACATGGACCGCCTCATTCTGAACGAACTCGACGGGTGGGGCGACGAGCCGATCGCCGACTTCGACCTCGTCAACGCGGACTTCGACCCCGGCGCGGTCAGGTACAACTTCGACACGCTCGACGTCGAGTCGCTGATGGACGACCTCGGCGCCGACGAGACGCGCTTCGAGGACCCCGCGCACTTCGGACAGATCCTCCGCGAACTCGCCGAGCACGTCCGCCAGCACCCCTACACCGATGGCGAGGGCGCGACCGACCCGGTCCGTGCGACGCTGGAGCGGCTGCTGAAGGTCAACGGCATCCTCGCCGACGAGCATCACGTCGCCGACGCCGAGTCACAGCGACAGGCCGTCGAGCGCGCGCTCATCGAAGACGACCCCGGCGAGCGCGTCAGCAAGACCATCCGCGACGTCAAGAGCGGCCGGGGGGTCGGTTCGGATTGATCCTTCCGCTGCAGGCGGGCGACCCGACGCTCGCCCAGACGTTCGTCGCGTTCGGCATCATCGTCCTGCTGTTCCTGGGTATCCTCATCCTCCAGCTCCGCGCCGACAAGCGCAACCTGTCTCGCGAGTCCCGCGAGCACATCCAGGCGGTCGTCGGCCGGATCTACACGACCGATCCGGAATCGGAGCGGTTCGACGGCGACGCAGTCCGGTCTGGCGACCTCGACCCCAGGGGTCGCGTCCGGGAACTGGTGTCCGCAGCCACCGGTGAGACGCCCGAGCGGCCGACTTCGATCACGCACGCCCGGATCGCACTCCAGCGCTCGTGGCGCGACCTTACCGAGGACGTCCCGCGGCGCGTCCTCGTCCTGGGTCGGGTGGCCGTGATCGCCGCGGTGTTCGGCCCGATCGCCGTGTCGGCCGAGGCGATCGTCGACGCCCTCGGCGCCGAACCACGGCCGCCGTCGCTCGGCGCGACGCTGGAGACGGCGGCGACGGCCGTCTCGTCGACGTTCACGATGGCCGTCGACGTCCTCGTCCTGTTCCCGTTCGCGGACCTCCTGTTCGCACTCGGGCTCACGCTGGGGATCACGGCCTGGACCTGGCTATTCGAGCGCTGGTGGCTCGTCGTCGCCGCGCTCGCCGCGGCGGCCGTGTCGATCTGGTTGCTCGCCGACCACGTACCTGACCGCGAGCGCCAGCGGCCGCGTCGGGAGACTGCCGCGTGGGCTCTGGGTGGGCTCGTGGCCGTGTTCTTCGCGGGCGCCGTCCCGGCAACGGTCCTGGCACCGGTGGCCGGTGTGGTCGGCCTCGGCGGCGTCCTCGACGCCCTGAGTCTTCTCCTGGCGGTCGGCGTCGCCGGCTACCTGTGCCTGTTGGCCATCCGCCAGCGGCGGTGGTCGCTCCTGGTGTCGACGCCGGCCGGCGAGTCCGTCGCGTGGCCCGCCTCGGCCGCCCGGAGCATCTACGCAGTGAGTGCCTGGCTCATCGCCATCGCCCTGCCGCTCGCACTCGCGTGGGCGGTCTACGCCGTCGTCAGTGGCAACATCGTGACCGTCGCCGGTGCCATCGCGACGGCCGACCCCGTGCTCCAGTCGCTGCTCGTCGTCGCGATCGGGTCGCTCGCCATCGGCGGCGGCCGGCTGGTCAGCGACAACTGGGGCGAGATCCAGTCCGCGCTCCTCGAGGCCGGCGCGTGGCGCCGCGCCCGTGCCTCGCTCTGGCTCTCGGGCTTTCCCTTCGGTGTCGCGCTCCTGTTCTACATCGGGCTCGCGGGCGTGCTCCCGCTGCCCGTCGCCGCCGGCCTCGCCTTCGCGCTGCTGTTCGTCGCGAAGTGGCTGGCGGGCGTCCTCAACCGGGCGCGCTACCGGGCGTCGCTTCGCGACTCGCCAGAGCGGTTCATCACCGACCCCGTCGCCGAGGTGTGGGTCGTCGAAGATGCCGGCGGCGAGACGCGTTACGTCGGCCGCGTGAGCCGGCCGCAGGTCGTCGGCCGCAACGCATCGACGTTCCTGGCCCACGTGGACAGCGACGCCTTCGTCGACGCCGTCTCGACGGCCGTCGAGGACCTCGCGGACGGTGATGAGGCCCGGCCGCTCCTGGCCGACCGCTACGCCACGCGCCTGATGGAGACCGGCGAGACGGACTTCGAAGCCGTTGAGACGGCCGTCCGGAACGAGGCTCGCCAGACCATCTTCAACGCCCTGCGTGACGACGACGGTCGGCCGGACGTCGTCTCTCGGGAGTGGTTCGACGAGCAGGTCGAAGACATCCCCGAAGAGGCTCGCAAGGAAGTGCTGCAGGACCACACCCGAGAATTCGGCAACATCGTCGTGACGAGCGAGGCCGTCGAACTGCGGAACGACCCGTTCAAGCAGGAGTCGGAGGACCGCGGCGTCCGGCGTGTTTCGGGCGCCTGACCCTACCCGTCGAGGATGCCACTGATTTCGTCCTCGAACGATTGAATATCCTGCTCGACACGCCCCTGCATTTCGCGTTCCATATACATGTCGTACATGTTGTAGCACAGCCGTTTCGGACTCCAATCCGGATGGCGGTGATACTTCTTTGGCGGTAGCACGGTTTCCAACCTCTCCCGATCCAGAGACATTAGCCCCACGCCCGCATCCCGAAACATCTCCCTCCGTTTTAGCACCGCACCTTCGCGATCGCCGTCGACCATCACGAAGGCCCGATTCGCAAACTGCTCGGCATACCTCTCTGCTTGCTCCACAGCCTTCCCTAGATCGTGCCTCTTCATCTCTATCCCGATGACGTACTGAATGATGTCTCGCGGGAAATCAACGAGCCGTAGCGTCCCGTCGTCATTTTCTATGTATCCGTCATCGATCATCTCCTCCAGATCTCCAGCCTCTGAATACGCGTAATACGGTTCACCGAGCTTGCTTTCGACGTACTGCCTCCAGTCTTCGAAGTCAATAGGGGCCAATTCCTTGAGCTGAAAATATGTCGTGCCCTTAGGAGCCGATGTTGCTGGCCCAGTTTCATCTACCCAGCCCTGTAGGGCGTCGTAATCGTACTGAATGAGTACAAGATCGGCACGATACATCCCCTTAGACCCCTCTTCTCGGAAAGAGTATTCGGTGAAGAAGGCGTGCTCCGGGTAGTACTTCGACAACTGGCTGAGAGCGACCGGCCGCATGTCCTGACGCTCAGACTCGAAGATCACGTTTCGCCACCCCCGAACGCCTCGGCAAGTTCCTCGCGCATGAAACGCCGTCGAAGCTCTCGCTTCCGTCCTTCCTCCAGGTAGTTGCTTAGCACGACCTCGGGCGAGGCACTCCCCTGCTCTTCTGCGACGTCCTCAACGTACTCCAGAAGCGTCTCCATCGTCGATGTGTAGGCGTCGTACCAGAACCGACGCCCCATCTGAGGGACTGGCTTCGCCCCCTTCACCTCGGCGGGTAGATTGGCACAATCGGCGAGGTCATCGAACCACTCGTTGATCCGCCCGCGATGAACGTGGCCGGTGCTCGATCGCGCCGACGGGAAGAGGTAGCCGCCCCAGGACTCCCGGTCACCCAGCTCCATGATCCGGTCTTCGAGGACGTCCCGGCCGTAGATGATACTGACAGTCCCGGGACCGTTCTTCCGCTCCTCGAACGCGATGTGTGGATGGTCTCCCTCGAGGACGAACTGAGAAGTGTGCATGGCTGCGACCTCGCCGGAGCGGAGGCCCCAGGCACAGAGCGCAACGACGACCAACCGTTCCGTCGGCGTTTCGGCGGCGTGGTACAGCGACCGGACGTGGTCGGGATCGAGCGCCGGATTCGCCGGTCCGTCACGGGTCTCACTCCTGGGTTCGAACTTGTAATCCGCACCTGCAGCCTTCACCGGGTTCACCGCTGCGAGGTGTTTCGTTATCAGCCAGTCGTACCATGCGTCGACGACTTCGAAAATCCGACCGAGGGTCACCCGGCCAACCTCGCTGTCGAGCCGCGCGAAGGCGTCGCTGCCCTCGGCGATCGCCTCGTGGGACTCGACGTCGGACTCGGGCTCGACCGGCTCCAGTAGGTCCTCGCGACCTGTGACAGCGTAGTAGGCGTCCACGTAGCGGGCCAGTCGGTAACGCTTCGTCCGGACGGTCCTGTCTGCCCATAGCTGGCCGCGAGCGCGCGCGTCAAGGAACTCTTCGAGGAGTTCGATGCTTCGGTCGTGGTCGATCGGCCAGTCGTAGCCATCGTCGACGTCGCCGATTTCCTCGTCCCACCACACGGCGAAGGTGGTGTCGTGGTACTCGCGCAACGCGTAGGCGAGGCCACGAAAGTCGTTTTCGTCGAGCCACCGGTGCGTCGGGCGCTTCTGCACGTCGTGGCCCTGGGCTCTGAGTTCGGGAACGATCACTTGCTCGTAAGCCTCCGCCAGCTCGTCGCGATCGAGCATCGACCATGGAACATCCGCGCCACTGTGCCAGTCGTCGATGCTGTGGGGCGGTTCTTCGGTGGTCATGCCGGCCTGAACCCCCGGGGTGACACCATTCCCAGCAATTCGAGTTGCCAAAGCCGGCGTGCCGAGTCCGGTACTGGATCTGAGAGTGCCATATTCGGCCGTATTAGCTAATTAGTCGCTTTGAATATAGTTCTTGTGCGCGGACTGCCTGCATGAGTCTGTTCGCTCAACGGTAGACTGACCGCTTTTATTACCGCAGGGAATAAACCATATGCCGCTATACGGAACTGTGGATACTGCTCTACGATGAGCAGAATATCCCACGCGGAACCTTAAGTTCGATGCCGGGTGAACCCTCGACGTGAGGGCAAACTACTCACAGCATGATCGCTTAGACGAACAGGACTGGCTCGTGGTCCGTGAACTCCGGGCTCAGAACCGGAGGCACGTGCGGACAGAGGATATCCAAAGGCTCTACGAGCACGGTGCTCACGTGGAAAGGTCCGGCGAGCGGAAACTACGACTCCGACGCCTGTCTCAGGCCGACCTCATCGACTATGTAGAGCTCGGTTGGTGGCGAGTCACGACGGGCACAGAGTCGGATTGACGCCGGGCCACTTGACGCTGTTCTTGTACAGCCGTACCCGACGGCCGAGTGCGTCACGCAGCATCGTCACCCTCGAGTTCCGCCAAACGCTCCTGCAGCTCCATGATCTCGACCTGCTGGCCGAGGCAGATCGACATAAGAATCCCCTCCATCGGGTCGCGAGGGTTCTGCATGTGCATGACATCGGCGAAGTCCGACGCGTGGACCCACAGCTGGTCCCACGCCGGCTGGAACTGCACGCGGACGGCACGTTCGGCGGCCGAGTAGTCGTCGCGCTTTTGCTGCATCGAATCGCGATAGGTTGGATTCGTCTTTCCCATGCGACTGGCCCGACGGAGGCCTGGATAAAGAGCTGAACCGGGCACTGTCCGTTACCGCCGATTCGATTAGTCGCCCTCGCACACGACCTTACGGAGTTCGTCCAGTAACTCGGGGTGGTGCTCCTCGAGGATCTCCATATCCGTCGCGAGTTCCTTCGTAATTCGATTGCGAACCCGAGAGATCGCCTGATGGCGTGTGTTGTCGTCGACGTCTGCCTCGCCACTGATGTACTCCCGGTCGGTCTCGGTCATGATCGCCCTGTAGCGGCCCATCGTACTCGTGTCGTTTTGGCTCATCACACATAGTACATTTGCGTATATGCATATAAAGTTTGCACCTACACACACGTTTGCAGTAGTGCAAACCATTAAGTGGGTGGGGTGTATTGGTGTAGGTGTGAGACAGACACTCTCAGAACGGAGGTTTGCCCGCGGCGGGCTAATCGCAGGAGGTGACTCAATGCCAACACAGTGCCCTTGCTGCCTGGAGACCTACGACATGCTCGACGACATGCGGTGGTGGTCGGGTGTGTACGCAGCACGCGAAGAGGCCGAAGCAGATACCGGGAAACTGATGGACCGGATCTGTGAGAACTGCCATCGCGAGGGCAAGGCGCGACGGCTGAATTAGTCGCCCCCGCACGAAACCCCTTATTTTTTCGACGGGGGGCGACCGGCGTCGAAACAGACGCCATCGGTGTCTACAGTCTCCTTGTGGATGAGTCTTTTCTCGACTGTGTCGAGATCGACTTCGAGCAGCGCCTCGACCGTTTCGTCGTCACCGCTGTGATACCGAAGGACGTGGTGATACGACACCTCGGGCCGGTGGCGATGCGGGCCGTAGCCGTGCGTGATGCGGATTTCGAACTCGCCGTCCTCCCAGGTCCGGATTCGGGATTTGACTGGCCCGTCGAGGCGCTCGTCCGCGAGGCTCTCGAGGGCCTCGTACGCAGGGACGACATCCGCCAGCGGGACGAGATCGTGGGCCATCTGGCTCTCGGAGGCTGCGGGCTGCAGGCTCATAGGTCTTCCATGATTTGCTCTGTTTTCTCGCGCTCCGCCGCCGCGCGGTGCACGTCCTCGATCCCGTCGACGTTCAGGTCGACGGTCATGCCCTGGTCGGTTCGGTCCTTCGTCACGATCTGCCGGCGCTCCAACTCGGAGGCAGCCTTGGACACGTCCGTCGTGGTCGAGACGTTGAGGCGGTCGGCGATCTGTTCGTAGCTGACCGGCCCCGATTCGGAGATGATCGCCGCCAGGACGCCCTTGACGTAGCGCTCGGAGGCCGCGGCCTCGGCCTTCGCGGCTTCGATCTGCTCCTGAACGGCGTCGAGGTCGAGGAAGTCCTCGTAGGCATCGATGGTCTCGCTGATCTCGACGCCGTCGCGCTCCCGAAGGCGTTCGTTCTCCGCTTCGAGTTCGTCAATCCGGTCACGGAGTGCGTCCACGTCGTCGTCGGCGGCCTGGGCCGGCGCTTCGCTCACCTCCACGCCGAGGACGTCCCGCGCCTGTTCGAGCTGCTCTTCGATCCGCTCGGCACGCTCGACGCGCTCCTCGAAGCCACGGAGTCGGTCGACGTCGTCGGCCAGAGCGTCGCGTTCCTCGCGGAGGTCGGCGACTGTGTCTTCCAACTCGTCGACGCGCTCGCGCAGCTCGGCGATCGTCTCGTTCTTGGCCTCCAGACGCTCCTGCATCTCCGCGGAGACGTCGCCGCCGTCGTCCCCGCCGCCCTGGAGGCGCTGGGTCAGGAGGTCGAGCGTCTCGTCGGCGGTCTTCAGCCGCTCGATTTCGGCCTCCAGGTCGGCGATCTCCTCGTCCCTGGCGTCAAGTTGCGCCTCGAGGTCGGCGATGCGGTCCTGCCGCCGGTCGTGCTCGTCGCTGATCGCGTCGAGTTCGTCGGCGAGATCGTCGCCGATGCTCTTGAGTTCCGGCTGCTCGACGTCGTCGAGCCCGGGCGTCGCGCCGGCGTCGAAGGTGTGCTTGCGACGGAACTGGACGCGCTCGACGTCGGCCTCGGCCCAGTCGGCCTGGACGAACGCCTCACCGTCGCCGAGGTCGCCCACCTTGTCGGCGGCGTCGCTGCCGGCGACGCGCTTGACGACGTCGGTGTCGTTGTCCCAGGTCAGGCGGTGCCAGACCAGGAGGTCGGCCTGGGTGATGAAGTCCTTCTGGACGTCCGCCGGCCGCTGCGAAAGGCCGGCGATGCCGAGGCCGCGCTTCCGGCCGCGCTTGGCCACCTTGACGAGCATCTCGCCCACCTCGCCGGGCGACCCGCTCTGTGGGATGTACTCGTGGATCTCCTCGACGAGCAGGAGGAAGGGCAGCAGCGCGTCCTGCTCGCGCACGAAGAGTTCGCGGACGGTCTCCCGGACCAGTTCGTCGGCGCGATCGCCGTCGACGTACCCGGAGACGTCGAGAATGATCGGGACGTGGCGGTCGAGGGCGAGTTCGGCCAGCTTCCCGGCGTGTTCCGGCCCGACCGGGAGTTCGCACTCCTCGGTCGCGCCGACGTGGAGGATCTCGTACTCCTCTTTGAGGCCCCAGTACTCGCCATCGACGTCGACGATAAGGAACGGGTGGCCACGCTCCAGCAGCTCCTCGGCGATGACGCTCCCGGTGTTGGACTTGCCGGCGCCGCTCTTGCCCGTGATGAACGCGCGGCCGGTGAGGATCTCCTCCAGCGGCAGCGTGTAGGGCTGGCCGTCGGCGGTCTCGCCGACGGTGATGGTCTCGTGGTCGCAGTCTCCCGTCATACTACCCCCTCGCAGCACGATTCTGCGATGTTCGGGTCGTTCGAGAGGTCGCCGCACTCGCTACACTCGTAGGTTCCGAAGCCGTGAGGGGATGCAGACGGCACGGTCAGTATGGAATAGCAGTCGCTCATGTTCCGACAGCCTCCGATTTCTCCCACCACTGGCAATTGGTAATATCCTCACCGCATACCCTCACTGAACCGTTGGCGTAGACGACGTGGCCGCACTTAGGACAGTCGCCGTCCATCCACCAAGTGTCCCCGTCGCGGCTGTATTCCTTCCAACCGTCATCGACAGACCGGGGTTTGCTGTCTGTCGATTCAGTCATCGTCGACCTCCTCGATTCGGACCTTGTTCTCCCGCTCGTCGTACTTGTAGTAGGTGAAGGCGTAGCCGCTTTCGGTCCACCACCACTCGGACGGGTTGCCTCCCGCTCCCGAGGGCGCTTTCATCACGAACTGAACGCCGTCAAGAACGAACGTCCAAGGCAGTTCGGCCCCTGCAAGTAGCTTTTCGGCGATGTTCGGAGTCGTGGAGTCGTGGACCGTTACGTTTCCTTCGCCCGCGTACTGCTCTGCAACTGCTTTCTGGTTTGGGTTCAGGCCAAGCTCTTTGGCTTCCTCAACCGCCTCCGTCGATATGTCCATCTCACCGTCCATGACCGCCTGCATATTCTCGACTACCTGAACGACTTCCTCTCCCGTGAGCGACTCGTTCCCGGGACTGCTCATGCTTTAGCCTCCTCTCCGTCGTAGAAGGCTTCGAAACCCTCCGGAACGGTATTTCGAGCCCACTCAAAGGCGTCCTCGGCTGTTAACCATTCTGGCAATTCAGCGATGGCCTGGCGTTTGTAGCAGGTGCCGATGACCTTGCGCCCCTCCTCAGTCTCAGCAATCACGCGGGGCATCCACGTCTTCGGTAGTTTGCCGGGATTTACGGACAAGTCGCCGTCTTCGTCATCCCACGCCGGATTGCCTCCCTTGCAGCGCATGAGAGACACGTATTTGTACGTGGTCGACCCGTGATGCGAGGAGCGCACGGATTCATCTGTGTCTGTCATTCTTCGTCCTCGCCGTACTCTTGGTCCCGAATCTGGCGCTTGATTTCTTCCCTCAGGCCCAGGACTTGTCGCGTGGCGCCGACTCCCCGATCGGGCTCCTCCTGAAGGATGTGGTGAGCAGCCACCGCCATCCCGTTTGCCAGCCGGTTTGCGTTCGCCTTCGACAGCTCAATTGTCACCGTCTCACTCGACGAGAACTCTACGCCGTAGGGAGGGACCTCAGTCCCGAACGCATCGATGAACTCCTCTACCCATCCGTCCTGCGCAACACCGGTTTCCGTGTCGTCCATCAGGCAAACACCCCCTCATCTTCGAGGGGGGTCGGCAGTGCTGCTCGGTATTCGGCCCGGGGGACATCGTGGTGCCTCGAGTAGCACAGCGTGATACCGTCGTAGGCCGTTCCCAGATCGACGCCATCAGTGTCCAGACGCTGCTTTACCTCATCCCAGGACGCAGTGGGGACGAGAATTCGCCATCGGTCTGGCCGTTCGATGCCTTCCGCGAACTCGCGAATCTGGCGGATGGTATCGCCAACGCTGCGTTCTGTCTCTGCTCCCATAATCTGCCCATAGGCGGGCAGATTGTTAAGACTTGCCCACGGGCGAGCAGAATAGGCTACCGAAACCGGCGCTTCGGGGTTCACTCAGCAGCATATAGCCACGGCTGTAGGCCAGCCTGTAGCCCACTCTTTAGCTTTTCCCATAGGTATATCTCCATTCTGCTCGACAGTGAGCATAACGCCATGCCATACCAGATTAGACTCAGCGCGTTCGTGAACAAGGGCGGCCCAGGTAAGACGACGACCGTCGCGCACCTCGCGGTAGCGTTCGACGATCTCGGCCAGGACGTCCTGGCGGTCGACCTCGCGGGGAAACAGGGCGACCTCGGCAAGCTGTTCGGCGTCTGGGACGACTGGGCGGCGACGTTCGACGAGGAGGACGGCGACGACTGGCCGAACGTCGCGACGGTCTTCGACGACAACTGGCCGACGATCGTCGAGAAGCTCCACGGCGGCGATCGGGCGGCGGCCGTCGCCGATCTCGCGATCGCCACCGACGAGGGGCCGGACGTGATCCCAGCCCATCCCGCGCTCGACTCGCTCGACGACGATCTCGGGAGCATCGACGACGCCCAGGAGCGCTACAGTCGCTTCGACCGGTTCCTGTCGGAGGACGTGGCCGCAGCGGACTACGACGTCGTCTTGGTGGACCTGCCGGGGTATACGAACAACGTCAGCCTGAATGGGCTCTGGGCGGCGCGCAACGTCATCACGCCGGTCGAGGCCGGGCCGCTGGAGGCCGAGGGCGTGCGCGGGCTCCAAGCCGACCTCGAACGCATCCGCGATGGCTTCGGCGTCGACGTCGAACTGGCGCTGGTCCTGCCCAACAAGATCGACCAGCGGACGACGCTCGCCGACGAGATGCTCGAGGCCTTCGACGAGGACTACAGCGGCGTCGTGGCGCCGGGCTACGTGCCGCGGTCGCAGGCGATCCGCAACGCCGCCGCGGCGAATCGGACGCTGTTCGCGGCCGAAAGTCCGACGGCCACGGCCGACCACGCACGCGAGACATTTCGGGCGACGGCCGAGGACCTGCTCGCGCGGCTTGGAGGTGCGGAGTGATGGACGACGAGATCGAGGAGCTGCGCCGGCAGACCGAGAAGGGCGATCGGATCGACGAACGGACGGGTAGCGACGGTGGCGATCTTGCCGACGACATCCTCGACACGCTCCAGGAGCAGGAGAACCCGACAGTGAGTGTCTGGTGGCCGCCGTTCGCCGCACTCGTCGAGGTGATGGAAGAGCGGCCGGAGGTCCGGGAGCGCCTTGCTGCCGCGCTGGGTATGGACGAACCCGAGAGTGCGGAGCGCTCGGACATCCTCAAGGCGATAATCCGGACGCGGATTCGGGACGTCGACCCCGATCTCTGGGACGAGGTGACCGACGCCTACGGGACGTACAAGATCGAAGCCGGGGAATAAATTTGGTTCAAGGTGCGGCAGTTAACTACTACTATACGAGTAATACCGAATGTTCTCTGAATCCATCGGCACATCTGTTTCTTCTGTAGACACCTTGCGCGCCTCAACTGAGCCATCGTCTACTAATTCAGACGCTTCAGAACGAATGAATACTGTCCGCAAATGATGTAAAATGAGCAACTCCAATTCAACAACGTCAGAATTTGGATCGTCTTCAAAATTCTCTTCCCCGTCCGCTATCACTTCTGCAAGTCTCTTTCCATCGTGAACAGAATCCCAGGAAGTGTCCGCTACTTCGTCGGCTAGCTCTCTAACGTTAAACGCTTGAGTCGGATTTGCACTCAAGAAATCGAGTATCTGGTCACGATACGGTCTTTCCACCTCTGCGTTCTTCCATCTGTCGTCATCAGTTGGTATAACCATATTAATGCGAACTGGCGCGTAGCCCTCTAAATTTAATCCGACCTTAGTGAATGTGAAGCGACTAAGAGTTATTTGTGTCGCTTCTTCCGGCAGTGGATGCACTGCTCGCCATCCGGCTCCATCGTCTCGGAGTCGTGGACCGTGTGAAACGAGTGATCGCAAACGCGCTGATAGACCTGTCGAATGCGGTCGTCAAGGACCGGCTTGACCTCGTCGTTGGTGAGTCCGGTGTCCCAGAAGCAACCGGCGAGATCTTCCTCGCCGTACTGCCATCGATTCGTGTGCGTCGGGTCCCAGAGCACGTACTCGTAGTGGCCGTCGTCCTCGTCTTTCAGGCGCTGGGTCACCTCGACGAGTTTCGACGTCCCCTCCATGTCGTGCCGGCGCCAGAGGATTCGGCCAGGATAGGCGGTCCCCGTGGGCGCTAACGGGTCGACTTTCCTCGGGAGGCGGTGGACGAAGCTATCGTTGATGTGCTCGCGGACCACGCGCTCGAAGGCGATAAGGCTGTTCTGCATTCGCTCGGTCCACTCGCCGTCGTAGCACATCCGGCAGCGATCGTCGAACAGCAGCGGCGTGTCGTGGCCGCAGGCCTCGCACTCCCGCCAGTCGTTCGGATCGCTGACCCCCAGTGGTGACAGAAAGCTACCCTCGCGCTCGATCCGGGTGAGTTCGAGCGCATCCTCCAGCTCGTCGCGGTCGGGATCGTGGCCGAGGGCGAGCACGCGCTCAGGTGGCAACCAGAGGTTGTTGAGCGCGCGGCCGTAGTGCTGCCAGCCGTGACGGCTGAACCAGTCGCCGCCGATGAACAGGATCTCGTCCTCGGGGACCTCGTGGCCGCACTCCCA
>Ga0207771_100994_pt1 | contig 13869 bp, 15 predicted proteins | sample A23M2SouthBayCA_2_FD_187731 | JGI IMG/M metagenome (GOLD analysis project Ga0207771, IMG submission 187731) | Aerobic enrichment media microbial communities from Eden Landing Ponds, California, USA - A23 M2 (2) (SPAdes) | ecosystem: Environmental > Aquatic > Marine > Unclassified | place...
GGTTATTCTTCCGGCTCTGGTTCACCACCGAATTCTGTTGTCTTGTATGGGAAGACTGGATCCGGGAAATCTCTCGTTGCGAACCACGTTATGGAACGAGCCAAGAAAGAGGCCAATCGTCGGGGTAATCGCCTCGCAACAGCGACCGTCGACTGTGCACAGGCGAAAGGAGAGGCCGACACGATCCAGACCATTGCTGACGGCATCAACACGGCCACATCCGGGACGAGCGTACCTGCTCGGGGAATCTCGACAAACGAGTACTACAACCGTCTCTGGAACATCCTCGACCAGGAATACGATGCTGCGATCATCACATTAGACGAGGTCGACCGACTGGACGACGACAACGTTCTGATGATCCTCTCTCGGGCGCAGGAAGCAGGGAAAGTGAACGTGCCTATCGGGATCATCGCCATCTCGAATAAGGTGAATTTCCGCGAGCAAATGACCGAACGGGTCAAGAGCAGTCTTGGTCACAACGAATTCATCTTCGATCCATACGGCGGCGAGCAACTCAGACGAATTCTCGACAATCGGCGAGATGCGTTCGAGGATGATGTTCTACAGACCGGTGTGATCCCGAAGACAGCTGCATTGGCTGCAAAGCGCCATGGCGATGCGAGAAAAGCGATCCGTCTCCTGCGCCATGCTGGTGACTTCGCGAAAAACAATGGCTTCAGCGAAGTGACCGAAGACCATCTCGAACTCGCTCAGGAACGAGCTGAAGGCGAGCGACTCAAAGAACTCATCGCTGGCTTGCCACCCCACAGTAAGTACATTCTCTATGCACTGGCAAACCTGACAGCAAACACGTCTGGCGACCGAGATTGGTTCCGAACGACAGTCGTTTACGATGTCTACCAGAAGGTGTGCGACGCTGAGGGGACAGATATTCTCACGACAGACTCGATTCGCGGCCTGCTCAGCGAACTCGCGTTTCTTGAGGTCACCGAGTCCAATCAACAGCACGGGGGGATGGGAAAAGGAACCTACAAAGAGCACCGACTTCTCTGGGAGCCAAGCATCGTGTTCAAGATGGATCCCGATCCTGCGCAGGTCAACGTCGAACAGTGAATTAGTGTGTGGGTCGTGTTGAGGACACCCCACTGTTTCCGCTGAAGCGCTGATATGTTCTGGATGTTTCCGAGGTGTAGTATTCTGGATTGGCGTCAGAATCCAACGTTCATCATTGGCGGGGGGTACGCAGGTGGCTGTTCACAGGAAACGGTGGGGTGTGTCTGTGCGAGGGATAGATCTCTTTACTCTGTTGTAGTCGGGTAGAACCACCTAGCTTCCAAGCCATAAGCTAATCAATCACTGATCGGCGCATCGTCCGAAGATCTCTCAGACCCATGCATCGAGTTCTTCTCGGCCTGCGAACTCCTCCCGATTCGAGTAGGTGTCGACCATCGTAATGAGGGCAGACGCGACACGATAGGCAGGCATCGTGTCGTCGTAAAGGAGAATAATTCCGGCATGGAGCTCACTCGGGAGTGCCCCGAAGTCCTTCACGTCGCTCGTCACGATAATGAGATCCTGTTCCCGAGCATAGGGGAGGACATCCTCTTCGTCGTCGGCCCCCTGACCGACTGTGTCCCGAACGTGGACGGCAAATAGATCTTCTTTGTCGAGATACGTGGCGACTTTCGGGTCAATATTCTCGTCGAGGAGAAACCGCCAGGCAGACATCTCAGGCCGTATCCGGTTCAACGCCGTCTGGACGTTCGATCGATTCACGGAAGTTCGCCATCGCTTCGTCGCGTTCAGCTTCGACATCACTCATTTCGCGCGGATGGTCATGATAGTACGCGAGTGCGTGATAGACGTCTGCTACGTCTAGGTCGTAGCGATCGGCGACTGTTTCGGGATCGACGCCGTGCTCCTCGACCAGCGCATATACTTGGCGGACGCTAATGCGATGTCCGGCGATATGAGGTTCGTCCAAGAGGTCGTGGGCGACACGACGGGTTTCCCGCTCAGCCATGCTCGTTACTACCATCTGCTGTCGCAAAAGCGTTCGCCCGAGACATCGTTCGCCGGTCCACTTGCCCGTTGAACCGGATGATCTGCTGGCAGTCGGCCGAGGGAGTACAGATCCCGATCAAATGCCGGAATACTGGTGGTGGGACTTGTGGACAGACTCGATTCGAGCCACTCAAAACCTGACGCCACGCCGGTTCACTTCAGCTCTTCTTCGACGCGCTTTCGGCCGCTCTCGTTGATTTTCTCGGCAATCTCCTGCACGTCGTGTTCGGTGAGTTCACTTTTGCTAATGAGTTCGTCCATCATTTCGAACCCCTCACTCGTCTCCATCGCGTTCGCTGGGATGGGCCGTTTCGGGAGCAGTACTGTCCCACGCTTCGGCGTCGATACCTCCATCTTCCTCATTTAACTGTTCACTCGCGGTGTGGAGATCGTAGGCGGCGGTGACGCGCTCTCTGTCGTCTGTGATGGCCCAGTATTCGCCCTTGTGCCGGACAAGCGCTCGATCCTTGAGCCGTGAGAGCGCAGTGCCGACTGTATTCGGTGCTTCCTCGATTGCACTCGCTATCTCAGCACGGGTGAACGCCTGGTCACTGTTGGAAAGCAGGTATCTGATCACCTGTTCGGGGACGCTCGGTCCCGAGGGCAGCTCTCCTGATTCGAAGTCGTCGATGCTGAGGGGCATATACCGAAATTCGCGTGCTACTGTAATCAATGTACTGCTATACTTATGTGCTGTCGAATCGCATTCCAGTGATCTCTCTGCTGACGGATCTGATAGATTTTCAAAGCCGATACAAAACTGACTGCCCCTCACTCCGGTGTACGGGAAGAAAACCGAGAATCGTTCAGATTAGTAGAACGATCCCCGGTTGTCTGAGTCGTGTGCCTGATCTATGCCTCTATTCCGATTCGCGTACTCACTTGAAGTAGCAGCAAGCCGGCACTTGCGGCTACAATAATACACTCGATCACCGTGAGTAGCGCGATGATCGAACGAGGCATATTCATCAACTTTACCACAGTTGGCACAACGGGGTGTTTTATCCGACGTCATAGTTTTCGTGCATCGTACTCTTTTCAGTGTGATGCAATGACACAATTCGGGTATCAATATATAAACCTGATGCTGAAAATTCCTGTTGACTCTATTCTATGAGCGGAAACTTCTGTGGGCCAGGCATCCAAGGAAGAGGATTAGCAAGGCATTGAGAAAGAGCTAGAGAGCTGGACAACTCTTTGTTACTAGCTACACTCGAATTTGAGGACGGATCAACTCAATTGTAGGGTAAGACACCAGACTGCCACAGCTAATTCAGTCAGCAACCCACCCAAGCCCTTCATTATACGTATTCAGATACCCCGCGTCGACGCTCTCTGCAATATCCGGGAATCGTTCGCCCGCCCGATCGACGATCGTCTCCTGTAACACTGTACTCTCTGTCTCGAACGATGGCGACACCCGAAGTCGGTACTCGTCGTCGATGGTGAACAGTTCGCGATCGAAGGCGGCGTGATGGAGCTTGCTCAACGGCACCACGTTCGAGAGATCGGCACGATAGTCTGGGTACTCACTCCACGAAAGGATGTGGGCAACGTCGAGTAGCCCGCTGTGATCCACCCCTGAGACGGGACACGTCGAATCGTAGCGATGCAGGACCGTTGCCCGGAACTCCGGATCCACCGAGCGAGCTGACACGGTCGTCTCGTACGTCTCAGCCGTCATCGCCCCTGCATCGCTATCCACACTCGGCGTCGACGAATCCGCCCACTGCTCGACCGCCGATTCAGTGAACTCGTGTCCGTCCTCAGTGAGCGCGTACGCTCCCCCGTCTTTCTCGACGAGCCCAAGACTCCGGAGCCAGTTCGCACGTTGTTTCGCCATGTCCGTATTCGCGGGATCCCAGCCGAGTTCAGGATGCGTCTCGAGTTGCTGGCGATTGATTTCCTCGATGGTCATCGGCCCTGGCGAGAGCGTATAGAGAAGACTGCGAAGGCCGACGTTGCGACGGCACATGACCTCCAGTAATGTCTCAATCGATCGGTCCTCGAAGTACGTCTCCCCCACAGGCCCAAGCACCCAGTGACCATCGTGCAGTTCGAGAAAACCGACGTTCTCCAGATAGTCAATCCGGCGTGTGATCGATGCCTGACTAGAGACGCGATCGAACGTCCCGCGATGCCAGCCGACCAGTTCGTCTTCTGTCGGCTGGTACTCAGCAACGAAGTCGAGAATCCAATCCAGGGTCTCGACGTAACTCGTTGCCCCACCGAACATCGGAACGATACTCCTGAGGCGCTCTGGATGCATCTTGCTCGGAATTTATCATCCAGTCCAATGGTTCTTGTGCGGTGACTGTTGCTTCGATCAGTCAGAAGACTCTGCGTAACGCCACCGCATTTTATCGCCCCCAGAGGGGTGCGGGGCACACCCCGCAGCATACAATGGGACATAGAGCACTCGTTGCCTACGAACGACCTGACGGACTGTACAACTGCCACTACACACACTGGGGTGGCATGAATCTCAAACTCACGGACAAGCTCTCGGAGTCCACGCCCTTCGGTGGTCACACGCCCTCGAAGCAGATCCAGGAATACTTCGCGGATCTGCTTGAGACACCTCGTGACGCACCGACGTTGTCTCCACCAACGAACGATTGCCCAATCGATCTCGACCCACTAGAAGTCGCGATCACCCTTGACGACATTGCCTTCACGACTCTCGATTACCTCCATCACGAAGCGTTCTACGTCGTCTCGCAGTCATTCGAGGTTACACCCCATCGAACGTGCTGGCTTGGGCTGACACAGGATTCCGAGACAGTCACAGAAGCACCGACAATCGGCAACGGCGCGTACTACACCGTCCGGTGGTACGAGGGCGTCCCCGTTGGCGATGGCGTGATGCGCGGTCGGTGTAAGGCGCTGAAAGACTGTACGGGCGATATGTTCGATCGCGGTGTCTTCGACGAAGAGGGCGCAACGAGATACATGATCCAGAAACTCAGGGCGTGGTGTCGTGATCAAGAATTTCATGTTACTCGCCCAGCGCAGCCGTAATTTTATCGCGCCCCGACGGGCGAGGGCGCATTCCTTGCCCTTGCAACTATGACCGAGAACGAACTCTCCGAACTGGTCGACGCCGAACAGCAACTCCAAGCATTCCTCATCGCCACCGCCGAAGACGGCATTCCCGAGCTCGCCCTCATTGCAATCCTCCGTGACTACGCCGATCTCGTCGAAGAGCAGGGATACGTCCCTCGAACGTGGCGTCGGTAGAACAACGGCACTGGTGTGCTCTGTTGAATCCGAAGACGGCAGCGGGATAGCGTTGCTGTGAAGGTGGAAGCGAAGCGGAGAGAGTGAATGTACCTATGCCACTCTTCCGCTTCGTTAAACAAGCCGCATCGCTAGCTCAAAAGCGCTGTGCCGCCAGCCCCACGGCGGTGGTGAGCGACCCGGCTGGCAACGGATTTGCGGATTGGAAGCACCTGACGCTGCATTTCTTGCGGATTCACATGGATGCGAGCTACCGAGAAATCGTCGATTGGGCGAGTGAGATGGATCGCGTTCGTGGCCTGTTGCAGTTAGCTCGGACGGCATTTCCGGCACCCTCAACGCTGTGGCGGTCGTTCGAGCGGGTGCCAACCCGTATCTGGCGACAACTGCTTCGTCGGTCAGCGACTGCCTGCGATCCCGGCGAGCATGGGGCGATGGATGCCACGTTTTTCGACCGCGAAGCGGCATCCAGCCACTACGTCGATCGGTCGGACCGCCACATACGGACGCTGAAAACGACGGCGTTGGTCGATACAGAGTCGTGTGCCGTCATCGACCTCCACTGTTCGGCACACTGGCCTCACGATACACAGGTGGGCCGTCGGGTGGCGCTACGCAACACCGACGACATCGAGAGTCTCGCCGGTGACAAAGGCTATGACGATCAATCTCTGCGGGACGCACTCCGCGCCGAAGGCGTCCGGCCAGTCATTAGACACCGGCTATTCGCGCACTACGATTACGCCCACAACGCACGGTTGGACAGCGATCTCTACGGGCAACGTTGGATGGCCGAGAGTGCCTTCTCGGCCATCAAGCGCCGATTCGGGTCCGCTGTCGGGCCGAGCGCGTGGTATCGCGAGTTCCGAGAACTGGTGCTCACCGTCGCCGTCTACAACCTCGAACAAGCCATCAAAGAGTGATCCCTACGCCGTCTGTGGATTCAACAAGGCACACTGGTGCGATTCTGCTACCACTGTCACGGGAGATCTTCAGCCACATCAACGAGATCATCCTCTGTCTGCCAGAAATAGAGTCGTCCTTTCTGGTCGAACAAATCGAAGACACCGTCCTGCATCCAGCCGAACGGATGATCCTCGTTTTCGTACTCCCGCTTGAGCACGTGGCTCTTTGAGAAGTATTCAGTCGTCCCAACGAGCAGTCCTTGCTCAACGAGAAAGTCGCTCGGATCCTTCTCAGCAACACCCACAAGGAACGTCACGATGTCGGCGATCAAGCAGAATTTCTGGATGCTGTTGTCCCACTCACCTTTGATGTCGACCATCCGGAAGGCGTACGCGTCAGTGCGTCTGTTGAGACGATCCACGACGAGGTTTAATCGTCGGATTGGATCTCGGTCGTAGTTCCCCAGTACGAAATACGAACGGTCGTTCTCGTAGACCGGCGTCAACTCACTCAATGCGTGGAGAATCTCTTCGTTGTCCGCCAGTGAGATCTCTTCTTCGTCCAGTTGGTCTTTGGCACTGGTGAGGACATCTTCGGGGACCGGCGTCTCCTCGTCAGACATACATCGCCTCTCTCCCGGTCGTGCCATATACGTTGTAAACTACCCCACCCTACTCCCTCGGCGCATACGCGCCTCGGTCCTTGAGGGTGGGGCTTTGATGTGGACTCCCGGCAATCAGTCACCAGCAATAGGCCGGTGACTCTCGCCGTTCAACGTCCCACCATTTATACGCAGGTCTACTGCTGCGTCTCCGCTCCCCGACGTGGGCGAGGAACGGAGTCTGTGTGTCCGCTTTCGGGCGTATCGTAGCCCGATGTTTTTCGCACCGTTGTAATCCGCGTTCACCTCGTACCCGCACTTCTGGCACTTGAAGTGTTTTCCGTGGCGGTTGTCCTCGTGCGTAAACCCACAGTCCGTCCGAGAACAGCGTTGGGACGTGTGGTTCGGTTCAACCTGCTCCACGGACACACCCTGCTCGGGCGCTTTGTAGGAGACGTACTCGAACAGGCGTCGGAACGCCCAAACGTGGTGCCACTTCGCTTCAGGAAGCCGCTCGCGTATGTCGGTCAAGTCCTCGAATGCGATAACATCGCAACCGTGTTCAACGGCTTCCGTGACGATTTCGTTGGCGACGGTATGGATGTACTGCTTCCGCCATGCGTCTTCGCGCTTCCCGAGTCGAAGCAGGGCGTTGTGTGCGGCTTGCGTGCCGCACTGTTGCATCTCTCCACGTCGCTTCTCAAACTCGCGGCACCAGTGGTCGTACTCGTCTCCCTGCCAGAACGTGCCGGTTGAGGAGACGGCGAGGCTGTTGACGCCGAGGTCGATACCGAGGACCGTTTGGTCGGGGTGCCCGGTATCTGCCGGAACCTCTGCGTCGTCGCCGTCTGTCCGCCGAGTCGAGAGTTGGATGTAGAACTCGTCGTCCACCGCATCGTACCGAAGGGTACTCTCGCGGAACTCGTAGTCCTCGGAGAGCACGTACCGTTCGTAGGGCGTCGGGCTGTCTGCCGGGAGAACGAATGAGGGTTCGACCCGGCCCTCAACAGTTGCTAACGACACCTTGTTGCGGTAGAAGGTCGCGCTCCGTGCGTCGTAGTCCATCGTTTCGGCGGTGAACGTTGGACAAGAGACGCGCTGTCCCTTCTTCCACCGTTCGACAACGCCTTTGACAGCTTCGACGCCGCGTTTGATGGCGGCTTGGACGAGTTGTGCCTGTAGGTCCGTCTCCTCTCGGAGGTCGGAGTAGAGCGCGTCACGAACTTGTCGTTTGTTGGTCTTGCACTCGGTGTAGGAGGTGTCGGACCAGCAGTAGTCGGCGGTTCGGTTGGCGCAGTACAGGTATTGTTCGGCGGTTCGGTGGAGTGCGTCGCGTTGCTCGTCGGAAACGGTGAGTTTCACGACGGCGGTTCGACGCACGTCCATACTTCAGAGAAGTGGCGACCGTACTAATAGATCCTGGAGTCGGCCAGTCGCGGTATTCCGGTTACGTCGTACCATGTCGGTTTCCTCTCCGGCCTACTCGCTCCCTTCACTACGCTTCGGTCGCTCCTTGAGGCCGGAGGCTCCACCTCGAATTATGCTGAAGTAATTTACCCATTCAACTACTGACTAATTCGTCTCTGAGTGATTTACTCAAGAGTAAACTACTTGTCGCCAGAGCGGTAACTGTGACGTATGAGCACCGATCTGGGAACCACTGAGAGCAGAGAAACCCGCGATCTCGTCCATTTCGTCACTCAACAGACGCGCTTCGCACTTATCAACAACATCCTCCAGCACCCCGAGCAGTTGCCTTCGATGTACGAACTTGTGGAGCTCAACCCCAGCGTGAGTGACGCCACCGTCTACAAGCACATCCAGAAGCTTATCGACGCCGGTATCGTCAAAGAAGCCGCACTGGACGACGACCAGCGCCGGCAGGGCTATCCCTGGAAGTTCTATGGCCTCACGGATGGGGGGCGGGAATTCCTTGAGGAGCATAATCTGCTCGCTGCCGAAGAGACGCTCCAACAGATCTACGAGACGATCTCCGACAAGCCAGAGAAAATGGTCAAGTACGAGAACGCCCCGCGTCCGGACGACGTGTGAAATCAATTCGTTGAAGCGGCTTCGAAGCCCCGTCAACAACTGTTTTCGCGCTCTTTGTCTCCAGTGAGTCCTCCAGAGACGCGACGCGTTTTATTGCCCCCTGAGGGGTGCGGGGGCACTCCCCTCGCACTTCGCCATGACTGAGACTGATCATCCACTCGATCGACTCGACGTCCCGAATCGCATTCGCAAACGCGCCCAGTATGAAGCCCTGACGTTCGAACTCTTCGAGACGAACGTGCTCGTTCGAAACGAGAGCCACGCTGACCCAGAGGATCACGAGTATCTCGTCGAAATCGGCGATGGCCTTCCAGTGTCGTGTACCTGCCCAGCGGACGAACACTACGAAAATGCCTGCAAGCACCGTGTGGCGGTGGCAGTGCGCCGGCCGATCATCGACTTCGCCAGCGAAACGAAACTAGTCGCCGACGGGGGCTCGACGATCCGAGAGAGCGGGAGCGATCCGTCTTCTCTTGAGGAGATGAGCATCGAGCAGGAGGATACTGAAGACGATCTTGAGGACTGTGATTGCGACGCCCTTCCCGATGAATTTCCGTGCTGGGAGTGCTATCGAGCAGGCAGACAAACGTTCGAGTGATTCTCAACGTCGTCTCCTGCTCGGATTGCTGGTTGGGAGAACATCCTGTCTATCCCGTCCACACAGCCACCGCTCCCGCCCGTTTTTATCGCCCCCAGAGGGGTGCGGGGCGTCACACCAGACGTCCTGTCTTCGACTATGATCGAAACTCCATACGCGAGTAGCTTCGACGAAGAGATTTCCAACCAGTGCAGTGGCTCCTGTCCCGAATGCGATGGCGAGATCGAAACCGACGGTGGAGAGCGCACCTGCGGTTCGTGTGGACTCGTCATCGATGGCTACGGGATTGCACATGACTTCGAACCGCAGACCTTCGAGGATGGACCCAACAGAGAACGGACGGGCGCTCCCTTGACCAGTACTCGCCACGATCGTGGCCTCTCCAGTCAGATCGGCCGATTTCGAGACGGCAAACAGCAGGTCCTTCCAGCAAAGAAGCGTCGACAATTACACAGGCTGCGACGCGAACACAGCCGGGCACGCTTCCAGTCGAAAGCAGAACGAAACCTGGCCTTCGGTTGCACGGAGATCGCCAGACTCGTCTCTGCGCTCGAACTTACACGGGAAACGAGGGAATTTGCCTGTTCGCTGTACAGGCAGGCCCAGGATCGTGACCTCTTCGTCGGACGCTCTCTCGAAGGATTTGCAGCAGGGGGTGTGTATGCAGTGTGTCGGTGTCGATCGCTTCCCCACTCCACACATGAAATCGCCGAGGTTGCACGATGCAATGAGCAAGAGCTCACGAACGCGTACTCGATCCTCAACGTCGAACTCGGTCTCGAAACAGCGATCCAGAGACCACAGGATCTCATTGCGAAACTTGCCGGCGAACTTGACCTTCCACAGGCGGTTCGTCGACGGGCGCGGACGCTTGCCCACCGAGCGGTGTCGGCAGGACTGAACAATGGGTGTCATCCTGCAGGGCTCGCGGCGGCAACGCTGTATCTCAGGGCACAGGAACAGGGACTGTCGATCACGCAGGCGGATCTCGCAGACGTTGCGGACGTGTCGATCGTGACGCTTCGTGCCAGAAGAGACGAACTGCTCGCAGTGGAGCACTGAGATGTGGCCCTGGTCATTCTTTCGGCAATCGACGTCACAGATATACGAATGTCGTCGGTGTGGGACAACACTCCGGACAGATCGTTCGGACTGTCCGTACTGTGGTCGCTCTGATACCGTCGTCTACGATCTCGATTCGTGAGCTTCCGACGCGTTCTATTAGCGCCCCCACGGAGTGCGGGCGCTCTCGTTGGAGCGCTCGTTACCAATGTATTGTTTGCAACATCGAGAAGTCGACTGTGGAATCGCTATCAGAGTACTCGCTGATTCGTCCCTCACTCAGTCACCTATGGCGGTGAAGTGAGATGGCACAGGGACCCGTGCGGAAACTCCAGAGTGAACGAGCGCGACTTGAACGCTACGGGGAGGACGGAACACTGCCTCGGGAGACGACCGAGGCACTCCTTGAGTGGTCGTCCGCACTCCATCCAGATGAATCGGAAACGACCTACATCACGCCAGACGGAGAAGCGAAGACATTCGCGATCAGTACCGTTCAAGCGTACCTTCGGTCAATGCGGAAGGTCGCAGTGCGTGCGATTCCTGACCTCTGCTCGTTAGACCCGTCGGAATTCAACGACGCAATGGATGCGATGCACACCGGCGAAAATCCACACGTAAAAGAGGGTGGGCTGTCCAGACGGACGTTGGCAATCGCCCAGTCTGCAGCGCGAACGTTCGTCTGGTATTTCGATATCGCTTCGCCTGCGGAGATCACCGTGTACAGCGAGCAGCTCCAGTCAGGACACGATGACGGCGAGGTCTTCTCACGTCGTGACGTGCAGGCGCTCAGACAACACGTCGAAGGACCTCGAAACAGGGCACTGCTTGAGTTACTGTTGAACACCGGACAGCGGATCAGCGCGATTCAGGGGCTTCGGATTCGAGATATCGACCTCGAACATGGAACGTTCTCGCTCAACACTGAGCGTGAAGGATTGAAGGGGGCGGCGAGACGGGTTAACAGACGGCCACTACTCGGCGCACAACCCGCTCTCGCTGATTGGCTCGATGCTCATCCACTCGCCGGCGATCCCGAGGCGTACCTCTTCGTCGGTGATCCAGATCATCACTTCACGAAACTTGATCAACCATTATGTCAGGGGACGATTCGGCGGATGCTCGAAACCACGGCTGAGAGGGCGAACGTTGACAAACCAGTCAATCCTCACAGTTTTCGCCACTTCTGGACGACGACGATGAAACAGGACTACGGCCTGAATGACGAAGAGATCAAACTGCTGCTCGGGCATGGAAGAGATGGCAACGGTGTGAATACTGTCTACAACCACTCGAAGGTCTCCGAACTCCTCTCCAATGTTGAAGAGAAATTACAGGGCATCGACGAAAGGAGTACAAAACCGCTGACGCCGGACTGCTGTGGCTCTTGCGGGGAGGAACTTGATGCGCACTGGCAGTGCTGTCCCGTCTGTAGGACAAGCTATGGTCCCTCGAATCTGTTGCCGTAATCTCGTCTGGCGGTTTCCTCTCCCTCCATATCGAGGCTCAGACGAAAGGATGTTTGAGGCTGCGCTCCGATGAGGGTCAATAATGAGCGAATCGGACGGGCCGAAGCAGGTCGACGACCCGGACTACCACAGCGAAAATCACACTGCAGCACAGACCTGTGGCTGGACGGCCAATTCATTGCGCGGGGAAGGGCGTTGTTACAAATATTTCTTCTATGGAATAGAGTCCCACCGCTGTATCCAGATGACGCCCGTCGTGAAGTGTAACGAGCGCTGTGTCTTCTGTTGGAGAGATCATGCTGGTCATGCGTACGAGCTCGGCGACGTGGAGTGGGACGACCCGAGCGCCGTCGCCGACGCGTCGCTGGAACTCCAGAAGAAACTGCTCTCGGGCTTCGGCGGCAACGACAAAGTCCCGCGCGAGCGCTTCGAGGAAGCGATGGAACCGCGCCACGTCGCCATCTCGCTCGACGGCGAGCCGTCCCTGTATCCGTACCTGCCGGGACTCATCGAGGAGTTCCACGAGCGAGACATCACCACCTTCCTCGTCTCGAACGGCACGAATCCCGATGTACTGGAGCGCTGTGATCCCACGCAGCTGTACGTCTCCGTCGACGCGCCCGACCGCCAGACCTTCGACGACACGGTCAAAGCGGTCGAGGACGGCGCGTGGGAATCGCTGATCGACACGCTGGATGTGCTCGCCGACAAGGACGACACCCGAACGGTGATTCGGACGACGCTCGTGAAGGGCCACAACATGCATTACCCGGCGTGGTACGCCGCGATGTGTCAGCGCGCCGATGTCGACTACGTCGAGATGAAAGCCTACATGCACGTCGGCCACTCGCGCGGTCGCCTCGATCGGGAGTCGATGCCCAGCCACGACGAAGTTCGCGAGTTCACCGAGGAGGTCGGCGAGTTCCTCCCCGACCACGACGTGATGAAGGAAGTCGAGGAGTCCCACGTCACCCTGCTCGCCAGAGAAGAGCAGACGTGGGTGCCGAAACTGGAGAAATCCAGCGACTTCTGGGAGCGCGATCCGGTCGTCTCTTATTGAGTGGCTGTTTTTTCGCCCACGTTTTTGGCCGTTGGAGCGTCGCGACGAGGCGAAAAAGGTGGTCTCGGGAGCGCGATCCGGTCGTCTCTTATTAAGTGAGTGCGAGCCGTTTTGTGGTCGCTCCCGCTCGCATTTGCCGAGATTCCTCACTACGTTCGGAATCTCGCTCTCACCACTCGGCGACACTCCCGTCGTCGTGTCGCCAGACGGGGTTGTGCCAGTTCACGTCTTTCTGGGCCTGCTCGCGGACGTGATCTTCGTCGATTTCGATGCCCAGACCGGGCTGGTCGGGGATGGCGACGGAGCCGTCGGCGTAGTCGAAGGTGTCGGGATCGACCAGATAGTCGAGCACGTCGCTGCCCTCGTTGTAGTGGATGTTGAGACTCTGTTCCTGAATGAGCGCGTTGTGCGAGCAGGTGTCGACCTGCAGGCAGGAAGCGAGTGCGATTGGACCCAGTGGGCAGTGGGGGGCCAGTGCCACGTCGTAGGCTTCGGCCATCGCGGCGATCTTCTTGACCTCGGTGATCCCGCCGGCGTGTGAGAGGTCGGGCTGGATCACGTCGACGGCACCGTCCTCGAAGACCTCCTTGAAGTCCCAGCGGGAGTACATCCGCTCGCCGGTGGCGATGGGGATCGTCGTGTGCTGGGCGATCTCGGGCAGCGCGTCGTTGTGCTCGGGCAACACTGGCTCCTCGATGAACATCGGCTCGTAGGGTTCGAGCGCCTTGGCGAGGCGCTTTGCCATCGGCTTCGAGACGCGGCCGTGGAAGTCGACGCCGATATCCACCTCGTCGCCGACCGCCTCGCGCACCTCGCGCAGTCGGTTCGCGGCCGCCTCGACAGCGGCGGGGTT
>Ga0207771_100997_pt1 | contig 13861 bp, 15 predicted proteins | sample A23M2SouthBayCA_2_FD_187731 | JGI IMG/M metagenome (GOLD analysis project Ga0207771, IMG submission 187731) | Aerobic enrichment media microbial communities from Eden Landing Ponds, California, USA - A23 M2 (2) (SPAdes) | ecosystem: Environmental > Aquatic > Marine > Unclassified | place...
ACCCGAAGACCTGCAGCTCATCGAGAAACGATTCTGGACGAAAACACGTGACGACGACGGGAGTGAATGCATCGAGTGGGACACGCCCGCCAGGACCGGGCGCGGCCACGACGACGACGGTGAAAACACTGGATACGGCGGATTCTGGTACGGTGGTGCGAACGTCGCCGCTCACAAAGTGGCGCACGAACTCGTAGAAGGTGATATCCCGGAGGATAAGCAACTCAACCACCGCTGCGATAACGTGCTTTGTGTGCTGCCGGCGCATCTGTACGAAGGGACGCAAGCTGATAATATTCGAGATAAATTCAGACGGGAACGGGCGTCGATCGCTACGCTCACCCACGACGACGTTCGGGAGATCCGTGAACGGTACGACGAGGGTGACGTATCTCAGCGAGATCTTGCCGGAGAGTACGGCGTTGAGCAAACCACGATTTGTGATGTCGTTAACCGCATTACGTTCGATTATATTGACTGAGATCGAGTGACGGCGCACCAGTTTTGCAATTCATTAAGTAGCGCCGGTGTATTGTTTCAAATGCCGGGATTGGGTGTGCTCGGCTCTGGTGTACTACCATTTCGTCGCATTGCCGCTCCGCGAAAGCGGGGTGACCTCTTTACTTCAGGACTTTACGACCGCTCAGCTTGTCGTGTAGTTCGAAGAGCGGAGCAACGTCGGACGCTGCGTAGCGACGGACGGCGTCCCGCAGCTCCGGATTCTCCCGATCGGATAAGAGTTCGAGTCCCATCTCCGGCATATCGGAACCATCGACTTTACTCCCCATCCACGTCGGCTCATCGGCGTCGATGTCGTGGTCGTCGAGTACGTCGTCGAGGCTTGCGTGGTACCCGCGGTGATCGACGACGTGCTGCATGAGATCGACGTGTTCCGCGCTATAGAGGAGGAGATCGAGCCTGTTACGGACGCCAACCCCAGGGTTCGAGCCGCTAATTTCCGCTGCACGGTGCTGCAGGATCGGTATATCGTAGCTTTCGCCGTTGTACGTCACGAGTTCGAGCGGTTCGCTGGATTCCGATCGTTCGGCAATCCAGTCGATCGTTCGATCGAGAAGGCGGCGTTCCGCTGCGATCGACGAGTCCGATCGGAACAATACTTCGACCTCAGGCTCGTCGTCGCCAGGGGCGAGGTGCCCTGCGGCGACGCAGAACGGGATCCAATGCTCCGGATCGGAGAAATCCGGATCGTCAACGGTTGAAATTGTCTCGATGTCTATAGCGAAACGGTGAGGTGCAGGCATCGCAAGCTCGCACTCAACGACCGTTAAGTATCTACGTAGTTCTGCCGAGTCGATTCGCGGAGATTGAAGTGCGGGCACAATGTGTCGACGGACTGCCGCCCGAGCGGTCGGGCGGCGAGAGTCGGAGAGTGAGCGCGGCGGGTGGCGTGGTGGCCGCCCGCGCCCGCTATGCCCGCCGGTCATCGGGACGGGCGCAGTGGCGTGCGCCCAAACTGCACGCACACACGACGCCGTGATTGCCTTCCGGTACCCGAGCCCGGCCGTCTAATTTATCCGGTCAGTGATTCAACACGACGAGCATGAACCGTCGGAACGTGCTGCGAGCCGTCACTGCAGCAACAATCGCGGGGGTCGCCGGATGCGTCAGCACCGGCGACGATGGTAACAGCGGCGGCGGAGACGACGGCGGCGGTGGGACGCAGATCAGCGATATCGTTGAACTCCCCAACCACGAATGGCGAGGAGCATCGATCCTGGAAGTCACCGTCCGGAACGTCAGTGAGTCCACCGTCGAAACGATGCAGGTGGACGTGAACATGTACGACGGTGACGAGCGGGTCGGAGACGGGTACTGGACGATCACTGAGCTCCCGCCCGGAGTTGAGGAAACGGTGCAAGTGCGTATAGACAATCTTTCCGCTGCACCGTGCGAATCCGTGGATACGTACGATATCGTTCCGAATTTCTATTTCGACGGGACGGATTATGAGGATCGACGAGAGTACGATTATGACCCGGAGTTCTGCGAGGAGTAAGCCCGTTCCCGACGTTTAACCCGGGGAGAGCGGTACAGTAGTGTATGCGGAGGCATTCAACGGCGTTCCCGGAACGATACGGTGACCCTGTGCGAGCGGTGATCATGGCGCTCCCGTTCCTGCCGCGAGCTCGTCGCGCCGCGGTCGCTCGTCAATGGGACACAGTGAAGCCGGTATCAAGAGTTGAGTGGTTCACTGAGCGGTATACTCGTCACGACCGGTCGGTTCTTTTTGTGTTTCGAGGAGTAGTGGCGCTTTTGCCGGTGGTTTTGTCTCGATTGGGTGTGAGTCTCGCGGTGGTTGCGGGCGGTGTGGTAGTTGGCGTGTACGTGACGGAGACGCTCGCTCGGAAACGGGAGTCGTTGCTGCAGGCTCGATGGGTGAAGGACGCGCGGCGGTATCATAAGGAGCAGGAGCGACGGGCTGTTGAGGTGGACCCGTCGGCGTAATCCGGTGTCCGAGAATCCCACATTCGCGGACGTTTTTCGGCTAGATCCAGATTGAGCGACCATGTGACTCGGGCTTTGTCACGAATTGGTGCGACGTTGGTGAGTTACGGTCACAGCAAAATCGAGCGGTCGGTTCCTTCCATGGATGATACATCAATCCTGTTGCAATGAATCCGCGGCGTTATTGACCGTGTCGTATGTGAACGATGGACGCGGCTCCACAGCTACACCATTGTTTTCCGTACCGCTAAAGGTTCTATCCCGCCTTAATCGATCTTGTTGAGGGAATGGCTGGGTGAACTTTGATAACCCAGCATTGTCGATACAGACGTAACTAATGGAATTGGAAGTATTCAGCGATGAACCGATTCGAGACGCGGACCTCATTGACATAGACTGGTTCAAAGAAGAAGCCGAAAGCATCGACGATGAACGGTTACGAGAGGAGAACATCGATACGCTTGTTAGCGAGATCGCTGACGGAGAATTACTCACCCCTCCAAAGGTGAGAACTGGTCAGGCTGAACGATCTGTTGAGTCTGAACCGCCGAATGCTGAAGTACGTGTAGAGATGCCCGCGAAAGGGGACATAGAGTTACTGACACATCCACATATCTCTCTATCGAGCAGTGAGGAGCCGTTCACTGTCGAGTATGAGGACGGGATGCTATCGTATGTAGTTGGAGTTGGCGACCGAACATCGGGCGAGGTGAATCGAGAAATCAAGAGTCGGCAGTCCATGCTGGAGATTAAACCGGACCAAATGGGAGAGACGATCGAGGATAAGAACGAGAATGCGAAGCAGGCTGTTCGGGGAGTCATTAAGCGACGGAGGGAGGAAATCAAGAGTGAGGAGGAGAAGTTGGACGACATCCTAGAACCTGATGATGACGACGGACTCCCTCGTTTAGACTGAACACTACTTGAAACACGCCTACGAGTCAGGTTGCCTGGGGAATGGAGCACTACACACCACTGGAATGGTATCGGATTCACGGCTACGTGAACAAACTCCGGTGGGTGTACGAAGTTGACCCAGAGGAAATCGACATCCCAGACGGTTATCGGCTTAACCGCGGGGATCGGTTAGTCGTATTTGACGAGGAAGAACAGGAGAAACGCTTGGGAGCGGAGCTCAAAGAACGCGGCCGTAGAAACCCCCTCTCACTAATTTCCTCCAGCCTAATTCGAGTTCTTGACGCAGAAGACGAAAATCTCACTTTCTTCATAATTGAGCTGTACGAGGTAGACCTTCTGTTATCGCAAAACCACATTACGAGTGTCCTCACACGAGCAGGGTCGTTTCTTGAACATGCATTAGAGGATCGATTAGAAACTGAAGACGGGCTCTCACCACTAATTCGGACGGCGTATCAAGACGGCGAATTGTCTGATGAAGAGGTGCGCCTTGCTCAATTCATCCGTCATTGTAGAAACGACGTTTCACATAACTTCGCGTACTTCCCTGAATGGAGTTACGTGGTTCATGAACACGCAGCAAGGTGCGTCAAGCCACTGTTGAGTTCAATTTCAGACTCGTGGTACGGAGTTCACTTCCAAGTTGGAGAAAAGTGGCCGGTCAAGAATTGTCTGCGAGTAATTGAGGAGGAGTTCGGGTTCAACTGGTTAGACGATAAGGTGACATACGATAAGGAGTCGATTCGTGAGAAGTACGTCACTGAGCGAGGACGGGAGTAGCATCAGATTCTGGCCTGTTTGCTAATGAACTCGTGAGGGGTGGTTCACCCGTTAACCCAGGTCTGATACCTCTTGTAGACACTAAGCTAAGCAATATAGGACACTCTCGAAGTGATGATTGAGTGTAACGGGTCCGACGAAGAGGATTTGCGACGGGGGGAACCCGGTGAGGGTGTGTTGGTTACATCCGAAATCTATTCGAATACGATTCGCTCGGCAGAACCCTGCAGACAGGTGTTGACGGGGCGATAGTACGGGGACCGATTCGTTAAGAACGGTCAACCAACAAGGCATGTTAGCGCTCGGAGGAAAACCGCGAACATTCTCAGCAACACTAATCTAAGCACTACGGTCAGCACTACGCTATCCCTTGAACACGGTCAGGTGTTCGTGGACGCCCTGTGAGCGATTTTCCAACTTTATACGACGATCCAAGAGCAACAGCCGGTATGCGAATCGAATGGCGACTGAGACATCTGGAACCGGGTCTTCGAGGGCAACCCCACGGGGTCGGACGTAGATGTATCGGCCATCCTCGATGTATGCACCTCTTGGCGAGTTTCCGACTGCGGTCGTGCATAGATTCAGTCGGTCCAATCGTGTTGACCAACCCCGCCGTTGTACCGATCGACGGTTCTCTAATAACTGAAAGGCTCTCGTTCACCTCAGATTCACGCAACGGCACCCCCAGTATGCACACTGCCATATAAACAAACCATGACCACAGATCGAACCAGTTTGAAGCTGAACGACGAACGGAAACAGCTCTTTGATCGAGCCAGCGAGATTGTAGCTAGCGATAGCGAAGATGATCCTCCACGTAGCGATGTCATTGATGCGGCGCTCACGCACCTCATTGAGAGTCAAATGAATCTCAACGATGTTCGGGACAAGTATCCACCGCGCCAAGTGAAAGACTGCTGTAACACGTCCGTTCTCGGCCTCCGCTACCGAACGAGTATCGAGTCGGAGTGGCGATGATCGGTGACTAACTACTGACGCTACAGACAGGGAGGAGTCAATAGCGTGTTCTCAATGACACTCCGGTATCCGAAATGTAGATCGGAATATGCGTGGAGTTCACGCTCTTACAGCCAGTCATGACATGGTAGCGTCCTTCCTCCGAGGACAGCGAAAACGTTTGGTACTGGACGAGGAACTGTAGGAGAGCATGACCGCTCCAAATGCCTCACACGCTATTTCAGACAAGGGAATGGATCTTCTCAATCGTCTGTGTGACGCCTGGAACGGAGAAAGAGGAGAGCTCCAAAGCATAGTCGAAGAGTTCAATCTTCAGATGCTCACAGGCGGAAGCGGGGGCCGTGAAATATTGCCGTTTCCAGACGAGTACATTACTGAGTTCTATTTCGATGAATGGGAGCATGAGACGTTCTATATCGCCAAAATATGTGGAATACCGAATCCGCAGAATTACCGAGAAGTCCACATCTGGAATCAAGCCTACGGTAGGAGTGATCCCGATCTCTTTGCACCAATTGACGCCTGGGACGAGGAATATCGATGGCTCTTGATGAAGCGCATCACCCCTGTCTCGCCGATTTCGCGCGACCTTGCTTACGCTCAAAACGGTCAGGAGTACATCGTTGATGAGAATGCTCCAGACCGAATCGAAGACTGGCTTGAGAACGAAGGCTGGCATATCGAGGATGCTCCAGAGAATATCGGCTTCCACGAAGAGCAGGAGTACATGTGTCTCTTTGATTATGGTGGCGTCCATCCGGTTGATGGCGAAATAGACTACCCCACCCTCGTTCAGAATGCCATTGAGCAATTCAACCAGCAAAGATCGGGTTCTGAAACGGACTCATGAATGCTACCCGCACAAGGAATACAACAGATCCGAACGCCTGAGAGATCACGAGAAAGATATTACCTATCTCAAGAACCCAAGAGTGGCAAATTATCTTAGGGCCAGGGATATTGAGCACTATCGCTGATTGTACTACATTTGTACCCCTAGATTGATATGGGTTGTAGTACAATTTGAGTACATGAGTAACCGGAAGACGATCAAAGTGGACTCAGAACTTTTCGAAGAATTGAATCAACATCGTACGGGCCAGGGTGAGCCTTGGGACCAATATCTCTGGATGCTGTACCGGAATTATCTCTACTATGTGGAGGAATGTGATGAACTCAGAACAACCGAAGAGCGTATTCGAGAAATTGTCCGCGAGGAGGTAGAAAAGCACGGTTAAGGAAAACCTCGGCACCGAGAATCCACGCTAAGAGGGCTGCTTCACGGGATCAAGGAAAATACTACAGACCGAGATACTGGTGTTTAGTGGCATTTTTATCACTGATCGATTCTTACTGAAGCCATATGGTTGAAAATGTGATTATTGTTGGAGCCGGGGCGAGCTTCGGAGCAGGAGAAGTTCGCCCAAAAAAACCACCATTGGGCGACCATCTATTCACACAACTCGAATCTCAGTTCCCAGGATCATGGGGATCCCTCCCCGATCACATACGAAAGACATTTTTGGATAATTTCGAAGATGGGATGGTAGCATTAAGTGAATTCAAATCGGGTCTTCATGCACCCCTGTACCAGGCTATGGGGGCATACTTTGCACAGTTCTCTCTCGGAGATAATAATCACTATTCTACTCTTGTCGATGGTCTATACAATTCTATTATCGAAGGTGAGACAGTGCTTGCGTCACTCAACTATGACTGTCTCCTGGAAGAGGCTATTGTAACCGCTGGACTAGATCTTAATCCGATCCCTGAGTCCCTCGAAAACCCCGGCACCGTCATCAAACCGCATGGGTCCTGTAATTTCTTGCCAGCGTCGATTCAGGCGTCAGGTGGGGTTTCGTTTACGGAGGGTGTATCATTCGACGCCGGCGTGAAGTGGGTCTCAAGAGAGGATGTTATCGAATACTACCATAGCGAGGGGGCACTTTATCCGGCGATGGCCCTTTATCGGCCGGATAAACACACCCAGATTTCACCCTCTGAAATCCATCGGTTTCAGGAATTGTTTCGAGAGGCAGTATCTGAAGCCAATTTCATTGGTATTGTTGGAGTTGGCGTCCACCCCCGAGATGACCATATTTGGGATCCATTGGCATCGTCAGATGGTTCTATCCATTACATTGGTGGAAAATCTGGTTTTGATGACTGGCAATCCCAGTATCGAGACGCAGGAGTAGATCAATATATTTCACAGGAATTTGGCGACGGCGTAGATGAACTAATTTCGGCGCTTGGCTGAATTCCTCCACTGAATTGGTCAGATCATTTCTGATAGAATCTGGTGAGTTCATTCGGTGCCTGCTGAACTCATCCCATATATCTATCACTAATCTTTCTGCAACAATTTAATATGATAGAGTACTCATCGTGACTTAATGCGATATTGGACTACAGAGGACCTTAGCGATCGAGAGGAAGAGTTAGTAGATGTTTGGTTGGAGCTGGTTGATGATCATGACACGTATCAGAGTCCGAGAAGACAGCTTGCAATTTTGATTGACGATTTAATATTGTCTCTTGAAAAAGAAAACTATGGAGATTTCAAGGAGAATGTTAACGAGATTCACGACCAGGTGGATGGCATCTCAAATAGTGCACTATCTGGTTTGAAAAGCGATATTGATTCAGAGTTACCGGACATAGACAGTATTGAAGACGACCGAGAAGAACTGAAGTCAGCACTGAATCAGGCAGTGGACTTTGATACTACGCCAATATTTGATTTAGATGATTGGTGGATTGATGTTGAAAACCTGAAAGGGCGTATTTCCAGCCAAACTGCATTTCAAGCCGATGCGACCCTATTTAGAAATCTCAAAGAAGACGATCAACTGAATTACTGGAACGAAATCCGATCCGAAATAGCGTCTGAAGAGATCATTGATGAATTTAATAAGAACCTGGTATCCTCAATTGAGGATCATCTTAATGGAGTTCAGACTTACACCAGGGAAGAACGAAAAGAAATAATCGAAACGCTGTTCGCTGAACTTCAGCACAAGAATTGGTGGGTTGATGATTTTGAGAAGGTGCTCAAGCAATATATAACCAATTCAGATACTGAACTGGATGAAAAGCGTTCTGCCTTTTTGGATAAGATTAGAGAAGCCACTGACCCCCTGAAGGTATTTGTCGCTCTCCCAGAGGCACATCTTGGTGGCCTCACCCCGCTAGACGTTGGCGAGGTGACGTTCCATTCACATAGTGACGGCGGGTTTGATATCGAATCGAAAAAACATCCAGCTTTTACAAATATTGAGTTATCAAGCAAAGCAGATGTGTGGGCAGCGGCAGAGGTCAGGGGCGGAACAAGCAATATCAAGGCCAGAAACTTGAAGGAGAAGGTTGCGCGTGCCGTAGATGTATTCAATCTCGGAAAATCTGCCGGGACTCTACAGTTCCCATTTGATGAATCGTATACTACCCTACAAGAAACCTCGGATGGAAAGGTTCTACCGTTACAAGCAAAGAACGACCTGAGCCAAGTTTCATTCTCCGAATTTGCTTCTAAAGAAGACGTTGAAGACCGCATCAACCACTTTGAGGATTATCTCACCGGAACCACTGAATCACCACTCGAAGAATCTATAGAGAGTAGTATTCGATGGTACAGATATGCTAACAGGAGCCCCGAGGACGAAGAACAATTCCTCAAATACATCATATCCATAGAATCATTGCTGGTAAAAGACGAATCAGAAAGTAAGAAGAATAATATCGCCGATCGTGCCGTATCAATACTTCAATTCCATACTGAGTTCAGGCAAGATTATAATATGTTTTTCAGAGGGGTCTACAACGTTCGCAGCCAAATTGTACATTCTGGTGCTCGTGATCTTCCAGAGTTCCAGCAACAACTTAGTGAATTAGAGCAGTTCGCAGCACAACTTATTTCGATCGCTCAGGATTACATTGGAGAGTGCGAATCGATTCATGAAGTTATCGAAGAAATAGAAGCTGAAGAAGAGGAGTTGCGTAGCGATAGAATTGATAGGAGTCCCTTCAGTCCTGAAGAAACATTCAGTTTTGAAGCTATTCTTTCTACCACAGGAGGGACTGAACTCGCAACGACTCAATTAGATGGTAAATTTAAAGATGATGGTAAATATGTTTACTACGAAGCTGATGTGGTTGATGGAAGCTATCGTTCCGGGATAACATTGAATTCTAGCCATAAGCATAAAATCCGGTTCGAAGTTTACGGTGACGAATACATTGGACGTGATGTCGTATTCCCAGAAGCCGACTTACTAGACGCCTTCCCTGATGAGCAGCCAGAAAAAATAAGATGGTATGAGATTGAATAGGAGTGACTATTCAAATAATTGTTTCAGGTCTTCGAATGACTGGCCTTGAAAAGGGTGGATTGTTTGATAGCGTGAAACCGCAACAGCCTACCGCTGAATTCGCGCTCTGTATTCAGCAGCCCGTTTGTATCACTGGTTGAGTCTTTCAGCAGTACTGTAAAACCCAAATTCACTGTTCGGTTCGGTCACTGCATCAATCTCTGCACGCAGAAGACTTCCGTAAACTCTGCCCGACAGATTCTCCTCATTCGGTACTTGATGTTTGGTTCAGACACCGAGACCTTGTTCCCGAGTGAACAGCCGATCGAGAGACCCTGATCTTCAACCTTTCAGATCGGCTATAGCGAGCCTCACGAAAGTCCCAAGTAATGAAGTCGTGAGTTAGGTTACATGCCCGATTCTGCCTGGATGGTTCGCGCTGGAAACGACAACGAGCTTGTCGATGTCTTCGTCGAAGAGTCAATTGTCTCCGTTGGCTGGCCAGATCTCGATAACCTGTCCGATTGCTCCTCCCGAGCGAGCATCAAAGAGCGGTATACAGACACTTATGAGAACCGAAAGCAAGGGAGGGTAAACACCGATTCAGCGCAGCTCCATATGATCGTCAACCGGATTGAAGAGGGGGACTTGGTCCTGACTTACGACAAGGACGCTCGTGAGTATCACGTTGGAACTGTCGAAGGACCATACAAGTATGATCCCGGGGAGGCCCATGGCGAATACCCTCACACACGAGCGATCAGCTGGGATGAAGACACACTATCCAGAGACGACTTTTCGACGCCGTCACAGAACATCCTCGGCGGAGCCTTGACAGTCTTCTCGCTTGATGATTGCCTCTCTGAGATTGAGAAACTGCGAAGTGGCGAACCAACCGGTGAAGACGAAGAAGATGACGAGGGGCCGCCATACATCGAAGAGGTCGAGTCCCGTTCAGAAGAACTGATTTCGGATATTGTCGCCGACATTGACCCAATCGATTTTGAGGAGTTAGTGGCCGCTGTACTTCGAGCAATGGGATACGCTGCTGAAACAACACCACCGGGGCCGGATTACGGCATTGATGTCGTCGCTCACCCTGATGCGCTAGGATTCGAGGAACCACTCGTCAAAGTCCAAGTGAAGCACACCAAGAACTCCACTGGGAACGAAGACGTGGGGCGATTCTTGGGCACGCTGAACGAGAACGAGAAAGGTCTCTACGTATCGACTGGTGGCTTCACGAACCCTGCTCAGCACGAAGTTCAGAAAAAAGGGCAAGTTGTCACGCTCTTAGATCGGGATGATTTCATCGAACTGCTCTTAGAGCACTACTCCAGCCTCGAACAGGAGTACAAGGCGATGGTCCCGTTGAAGAGGGTCTATATTCCTACTGAAGAGGGATGACGAACTCGTGCTGAAATGCGCCGTCAGAAAAGTCGAACTCGCGCTGAGCGGCTCAAACGCATGAATTCAGGCGTCTAAACAAGGTCCCTTTTTATTATCAACGAGTGACGGTTAACCAGTATGGCAGAGCGTCTTAGTGACTATATCCCTCAATTCAGCTTTACTGCAGTGAAAGCCGTTCTCGTCGAGAAAGTCGTTTTCTGGGAGTCGAACACAACCACCGAAGTACAGACCGACGACCTGCAGGAAACGATCGAAAGGCAAAGCAAACCAGTCGTGAAAAGCCGTCGCAAGGACATCCAGTCGAAAAGCGGTCGCGGTACTACGTTCGATCTCCTCACCATCGAACTAGAAAACCTCGGGGAAGGCGTCGCACAGAACCTGTACGTCCGCCCGACACTCGTCGTTAGTTATGACCCGAACCCCGGGGAAGGGACACCTATCGACATTGAAGACGCGTGTTTCCTAACGCCGGACGGCGAAGGGTTCGAGATCCTCCCGAGGTACTTCCCATTGAACAGGACCGAAGGCGATCAGTTTGAAAACGATTCGAGAGAAGGAGGCGTATTAAGCCCGCACGAAGGCCGGGTCGAATTCAGCACGCAAGTCGAGTTCGAAGAAGTATTCCACGGAGAGGAGGGACGAGCGGAGTACGTCCGATCACCGGTGTTTGAGACGACGCAACGCCTGTACGACGCCGGGATTCGAGACATTTCCTTCCAACTTCACGTTCTGTATACGGACGTGAACGATAACGTGAATGTCGAGCAGGTGATGGGGAAGCCAGGCGAGCTCACCGGAGGTACGACGTTAGAAGACATCAACGAGTTCCGGTTTTCGTCCGAGTCCACGGACCACATGTTACATCGACGAGTCGAGGAAACGTTCAAATATCCACCGTGAACGAGTCTATGGTCAGAAACGACGACCCTTTTTATTATCAACGAGTGACGGGGACTGTCGGTACAACCATGACTAGCGACGCCCCTCGGAGAAAACCACGAGGTAGAGCGCTTGTAGTCAGAAAAGGCGAAGCATCGGGAGAACAGGTGGTATATCGGCGAGGCAGATTGAACGGAGATCAGTTATCTACGACGGATATCGTGAACTCGAACGTGTCTGATTGTCCTCCGGACGCTTGTTCTTGGACTGTCACCTCGTATGGATACTCACCGGATTCCGCATTATCGGCTATCTGGACGGGAACTTCAACTTCGACGGAAGTCTGAGAGTCCCATAGCCAGGTAGGTGGGAAGCTGTCCTGCTGTGCGTCTGGTCGCGGAGATTTCGTTGCGTTACCGATATCCAGTTCGACCAGCGCGTCACCCAGCCCCGATCCCGTATCTCCGTTCGGAGTGACCTGTACTCCACTGACGGGAGATGCTTCGATCTGTACTATAGTTTCGTCTCCTGGATCGAGTTCTGGCTCATTCCCAGTCACGTCTGGCGACCACGCTTCGTCGTCAGCTCCGATACAGCCGCTTACCCCGAAAAGTACATTTGCGCTACCTGCCGCGAGAAAGGTCCGGCGGTACATATCAGCAAATATGAGATATCAGGGTATATGCCTTCTCCAGGAATACAGAGAGGTTTGAGTCATCACGGGTTGCGAACTACGTCGCCTGCAGTGAGCACGCACCCGATCCGACGCGGGTCGATGAGTTTTACGACCGTATCCGTGATGGAGAGTTCGACCCCGGAGGCGGCGAGAACCCGGGTGAGGAGCAATAAGGGTGGAATACCGTGGACGGGAAGCGTATCTGCTATTCGCCTGTCAGCGCGACAGGTGCGATGGCGACGTGGAGGTACGCGTTCCGCAAGAGCCCGGTGACTACACCAATACAGCCGGGCATTGCAGCGAATGCGGCACAGATCACCGATTGAACGTAGTGGAGCACGCCATCGAGGAGAAAATGGAGGAACGGGCGAGAGAGGCGGCTACAGACCGAACACACAACGGCGACGGCGAATATACGGATCCGAGTGAGAGCGGGCTTCGAAGTGGGAAGGGGACTGGGCTTTTGTGCCGACTCTTCCGCGGCGACGACTGATTTTGCGGAGGTACTTGACGATAACGCACGTGACCATCACGTATGGGACTGCGCGACGACGACCCCTTACTCATCGCCGAGAGATCGAGGGAGATACGGATCGATACTGGTGAAGAGGCGCTGCATCGCGTCAACGACGCGATCGAGGAGACTGACGTGACGACCGAACTCGATTACCTGCGAGCGGTCAAGACAATCATTCAACACGGCCAGGCGGATTGGTTCGATGCTGTGCGGGCGATGGACGAGGAGCCGCCCGACCACTCGGTTGATGAGGAGGCGATCGCGGAGGAGCTCGCAGAGTTAGAGTCGAATCTCCCGGACGAGGTGCGTGACGAGTTCGACGACGAGGACGATCTACTAGAGATGTTAGAAGGGATCCGGGAGGAGAAGGAGGTGATCGAGGCGGCGATGGAGATGGATCACTCCGAATTCCTGCAGGGCGACGACGAAGAAGAGTAGGCAGTATGGCCGCGAGCATGGACTGACGACCGGCTCACCGGCACGACCGTTCCGCCCATCTGGAATATAGCACACCCCTTGTGTGATATTCCAATTGGAACGATCAACACACCGTGGGCGGAGGCGCTGCAGGTAATCCAGACACCGACGACACCGATACTGTCAACGGTCGATCGAGGAGCGTCAAACCACCGCTCAACGGTTGTATCGCAGAACGCTGTGCCGTGGATTACTTTTAAATAAACAGGGGGAGAACCCCTGCGATACAAGCCAGCCGCGAGCCATCGTAGGGGTCAAGAACGCCCGCGATACCCGCGCACACCGCCGGATTCGCTACTCCAGTGGTTTCAGCGCGTGCGCTGCCGCCAAGCCAGGAAACGGCGCAGCGCTTAGGACGCTGTCCCGTAGGGGTCCGCCGGTTCAAATCCGGTCCCGCGCATGAACGAATTTTCGAGCGAAGCGAGAAAATGAGTGAAGAGCAGGACCGGA
>Ga0207771_100999_pt1 | contig 13846 bp, 9 predicted proteins | sample A23M2SouthBayCA_2_FD_187731 | JGI IMG/M metagenome (GOLD analysis project Ga0207771, IMG submission 187731) | Aerobic enrichment media microbial communities from Eden Landing Ponds, California, USA - A23 M2 (2) (SPAdes) | ecosystem: Environmental > Aquatic > Marine > Unclassified | place...
GATCCGAAAGCAGTCGTCCGACCCGCTGACACCGGTCGATCTGGTCGAACACGACTCGCTTCCCACGGAACTGGTCGCCTTGCTGTGGCTGCTGTACGAACACCACGGCGTCGTCCTGTTCTGTGGCCCGACCGGCGTCGGCAAGACGACGCTGATGAACGCCTATAGTTAGTATCTACTAGTAGGAGTTGAGGATGCGTCGGCACGCAGCGGTCAGAAAGCACACATCAAAGCTATCCTCCGAAGTTGTGTATTACTGCCATTTCTGAATGTGTTTACGCTGAAATCCGAGGGGGAAGATTTCCTCCAGATACAAGTCTGTGGTCCCGTCGCAAAGCCGTCTACACTTTGGCTCGCGTCAAGGCGCTCAACCAACGCTTCGAATAGTGTGGTGTCCATGGGTTACCTCGTGGCTTGGACACCAGAGGCGACCCCTTCCACAGGGGAGCCAGTTACTACCGAACTCTGCACTGCTTTGCGACACGATCGATTTTTTATCGAGTATCTATGTAGAAGTTTTTTGTTAAGGTGGCGCCACGAATACATTTATGAAGAACATTCATAGACGTCATGTCCTGACAAGCATTGGTGTGGGTGGAACTCTTGCTGGAGGGTATATACTTTGTCGGGGGGCATCTAACGCTTCTTTCAGTGATTGGGACCCAATGTTAGACACATGGCCACTGCAGCGGTACGATACTTCGAATACTGCTTATAACCCTCATGCCAATCCACCGCGCTCCAAACCTACTAAGCAAAAGTTGGCGGATATTTCTTCTGACGGGCAAAGCAATCTAAAGACGCCCCTTATCAGTTCAAATCATATCGCAGTATTTGGCCCCTCACTAACAATTCTTTCTCGTGATGACAACAGCGTAGTATACAAAGACAACCGTGAGTCACCCGCTGCAGGTTTTGGACCTACTCGCGATGCTCATCTGTATTTTGCTAGATCAAATAGACAGCCAGGGAACAACGGACTTGATATCGTTGACCTCAAAATAGAAGACGGTAGAATCGAACAGTCCAGTCAGTCATTTGATGTTGGACCTATTTCAGGTCTAATAGTAGGCGCTAATGAATTGTATTTTGGTACACCAAGTCGGGAGATCAATGGAGTAAGTCATGGAGATAGTAGAGTTTGGAGAGTTGATGGGAAAATGCCAGCTGTATCATCCAATCAAATGTATGCAGTTGGGGCACCGAATGGCGTCGTTTCCTATCAAAAGCAGTTTGGTATTAGTCGGTGGGTTGAGGTTGGGCCTAAACGGCAATGGACTGGAGATTGGTTGGAAGGACAAGTCCATCGCCCAGCAGTCGGAAATAATCAGCTTCTCGTTGGAACACGTCATGTGGGTGTTGAGCCGGGGAGGGGAACTATCACAGCCTATAATATTGATGATGGCAGCCAACAGTGGCAACAACAATTCTCTGGGATTGATGCATCAACCCCTGCAATAAGTGGCAGTCACGGCTTTACCACAATTGGAAAAGAAGGGAGTAGTAATAACGAGGTTATCGCTCTTGAACTGCGTAAGGGAAACAAAATTTGGGAGGATACAGTGGACTGGAAGCTCTCTTCCTCGCCAGTTGTAGGTGGAGATACCTTCCTTGTGACCGGCCTTGCGTTGGATAATGGTATAGTTAGCTCTAAGATGGTTCGAGCCTATGACATCACCTCCGGAGAAAAGCTCTGGACAGTCTCTTTTGACGGGGGAAATCCAAGTAGCGTAGCAGTCGCAGGAAATGAGATTTTTGTTACTGCAGACTCCTCGTTATATTCGATATCCTAGTAATAGCTAGAGTAGAATGATAAGTGAGACTTTAATATAGTCTTTCTGCGCTAATTGCCTTGTTTTGCCACCGACTGAGGATGGTCTGAGGCGCTCTCATAGGAAGATTCCGCCACTCTAACCCGGAAATGGACACCGTCTAACGAGATGACATCGCTCAGGCGGCTTGCCTAGATGTGTCTCGAAAGCTCGCCAAACAGCACGTTGACAATCCGGACGTACCCGCCGCGCCGTCCGGCGCGGGCGGGTACACCAAGTGGGTGCAGATCGCCTTGATTCTCTATCGTGTCGAACTAGAGAAGAGCCTCCGTGAGACGGAAGACTACCTCTACGAGATGCCCGGTGTTCTTGCTGTATTCGATCTTGACGAGGCACCGCACTACAGTTCGTTTTGCCGATGGAAACAGGAGTACTGGATGCGTGGACTCCGCCGCCTGCTCCGCGCTTTGTCGGAGCAGGCGGACTGGAGTGGCAAAGCTGCGATTGATGCCAGCGGATTCCAGCGCGATCAGACCAGCTACCACTACCGCGACCGTGCAAACTACTCGTTCCAATGCATGAACACAACGATCTTGATCAACGTGAACTCGCTGGCGATCAAGGACGTTCATTTCACGACGCAGGGAGCCTGGGACGGTCACATTGGGATGCAGGTCTCCCGCGTTCCGGCGGAAGACCTGCGTGTATTGTCCGCTGGCACGAACTACTCGCGGGAAGAACTTCGTAAGAAGTGTCGCTCCAGCTGACGCGACCGTTGATCAAGCACAGGGAACAGACACCGCGTCGTGTTAAGATAAGGATGAGGCGGCCGAGGCTTCTAGTGCTCTATGCCAGAATCCGACCGCCTCACAAGAGATTGCGACTGGATCGATTTGGGGTTTGTGGAGCGAGAGCGGACACCCGAGCAGATCATTGAAGAGGGTATTCGACTGCACTTGGCTGGGTTGTCGCTTTCGAATACCAAACAACATCTTGAGAAGATGGGTGTCCAACGCAGTCGAACCGCCATTCACAACTGGGTGCAGAAGGCTGATGTACAGCCCACCGGCGCGAGATCGTCGAATTACGTTGCGGTTGACGAAGTCGTAATTCAGCTCGGGACTGACCGCTACTGGCTGTACGCCGCGGTCGATTCCACAACGAATGAATTCCTCCATGTACGGTTACTTCTGACCACGAATACCGGACTTACACTCCTGTTTCTGCGTGAACTCCGTGAGAAACGCGACATCGACGAAGCGACGCTTCTCATTGACGACGCCGCCCACCTTCAGGATGGACTGTCACGACTCGGACTCCAATTTCAGATCCGTCGCCACGGAAATCGCAATAGCGTCGAACGTGTCTTCCGTGAAGTAAAACGACGAACATCCTCGTTTTCAAATACATTCAGCCACGTTGAGCCAACGGCAGCGGAATCATGGCTCAAAGCCTTCGCAGTCTGGTAGAACCGATGCCAAAGTTAACACGATGCTGCTCCCCCCTCTGGACGTATTAGGGAGAGGCACCGCCGTCGTCATCAGAACAACAGAGCAAGATATCATAGTTGTGATCCTTCAGCAACCGCCGTGAGTAACAGCTACTACATCTTTTGAGGTAGAAAAGTTGTCTCTCTCGCCGTGAAATTATTTATCAGCAACCCTACCCCGACGCCGTCCTCCGTCCAACAGGGCAGCGCTGATTGTTATTTCTCTCACAGCTGCAGCTTTTCGGTGTACGGTTATATTTTCTTCGTCATATGACGAGGCAGAAATCCCATCCGGCAGTGACGCAGCTTGTACCGTCTTCTCCGGCGTCCCAGAAGACATCGTGGTTTGAACACTGACATCAGTAACAATGGCTTTTTTACCACGAGAGGTTTCAATTGTGTCTCCTTCCGATGGTGGCTCTGGGTGATCTGTTTGTTGCCAGTAACGGTCTGACGTATAGTAGGGGGTGTCACTATTATCCTGAGACATCGTAGAAGCGCCGTCTGTGAAATCTGGATCTACGAGGTCAACTTGCTTCTCGATCCTTGAGTAGTTGGGATATTTTCCCCAAGCTTCATCTTTTACATCCATTGAGACCTCATCTGTTGAGGTGCTCTGAACGATCCAGTCCACAGTATGTGATCCACATTTCGGACCGTAATAATTGTCGTAGTCCCAGTCGAACATGAACTCATTAGCTCCGGGGGAGTCATCACCATGACTCTCCGGGACCATAGACAAAACGATGCTAGATGCGACGCCCGTCCATGGCCCTCCTACATACCCAGCTGCAGCTGTGAGTGCAGTGAAAGAAGCCTCTCTAAGACTGAGTGGTATATCTAGTCCAGAATCATCTGGTGGATGACCGGCGACGCTTCCACCTGCTGGCACATCCCAATATGTGTCGTTCTGGTGACTAGTGACCGTGATACGGTGCCCTGCTGTCCCCAGTGCTGGCTCCCACGGTTCGTCACACTGGGTCAGATCAGTGCCGTCGGAACTTTGTTCAAAATGTTCTGTATGACCAGTTTCAGTGAAGTTATGGTGGTACTCTGTGGGGACATCTGGATTATTCTCGTTAAGTCGCGTTGTGCCTCGGTAAACAACCGACATCCCGTGGACGTCTTTTTTGTTTGAACGGCGGACATTCTCACAGTCAATGTCAGTGGCCGTGTTGTCATCGCCCCACTCGTCATAGTAATTGATTTCGTTGATGTTTTCTTCGGACTCGCTAGTACACGAACCCGAAGCGGCTACTGTACCGACAAGGGCAGTTGATCCAAGTCCACCAGTCAAAGCTGCACCTGATAGAGCAGCCGATTTTCTAAGAACTCCTCGCCGAGAGAGGCTTGATTGTTTATCGCTTTGTTCTTGCGGGTCGGTGTCTTGTGGCGACATCCAAACTGACGTTGGATGCATTTCATGTTAATTTTACTTATCAGTAATTAATCGGAGATTGAAAAACTCATTAATATTGAAGTCTGTTGGAAGCTGTATACAAAATTCTCCGATCTGCGAAAAATCCCACAAAGTGACACAGTTTATATGAGGTGTATCGCTCAATCTCGATTGTTTGAGAGGTGTGTGGTATGACCGGACAGCCGGTTCTGTTGCTTCCGGTGCAGACAACCGAGAGAGACCATCACATCTGCAATCGAAGAGATTTCTTCCTACTTAATGTGGGATGCCACGATGGGACACTTACTCAACAGAATTTCCACATCTATAGTGCCCTCGTGAAGAACTTCACTTCGTTCTGAGAGGTTGCCGACCGGCGACACCTCAACCTCCTTCGGATCATCGACGATTGAACATCGAAAAATCGCAATCTATGATGTCGATACGCACGCAGACATCAATATAAATCTGATGCTACCCATATGTTCAGCAGGTGTAAATTTGAAAATAATTTAGAAGATGATCTGGTTAGTTAGTTTTCTCCTCTGAGTGGGTTTGAAGCTCTTGATTCGATGTGTTGGACGAGATGTTGAGAGAAGTCGCTCCACTTCTGAATTCTTCGTACATATTCTTTCCCCACGTACAGGCGTACTCAGAGTTACAACTTATAATACCCTCTATCCATCCGTCGTGAAATACCACTATGCACATCCGATTACTTTCACTTTCAGAGATAGCGATCCCTAAAGGGACCCTACGATTAACAGATAAAACAGAAGATTCTTCACAAATCCGTTGAAATTCTATAGAGTTGTTTCCATGTTCCATATATTTATTAATAAATTCAGATTCGATTATCAGCTCAACATCCATGTCAGGGGCATGAGAGACTAACTCTTCAGAAACACGGTGATTTAGAGTAGGTAATAATAAATAAAGTTCGCGTGAATCCTTCAAAATATTAATAATCGGATTCAAATGTTTTTCTGTAGAGTGACGACTAGATCTTGTAGTAGTAGCGTTTACAAACACTCTAGGATCTAGGAGATCAGCTGGGAGATTGTTGATTAATGGTGAGGCTTCGTTAACAGCTCTCTTGAGTTTGTCTACACGTTTAACCTCTTTAAATAGGATTCTTCCTGTTGGAGTCGGCTTATAATTCCCATGGTTTTCGTAAATAAGATTCTGTTCATCAAGGTCATTCAAAGCCCGATAGACGGTTGAACGAGAGTCATCAACCTCATCAACGAGTTCTGTCCTATCTGAAAACCCATCAATTACATACGACATAATATCGAGACGGTCAAGGAGTAATTGCAATTTATTTTTACTTTTTGAACCCGGCATCATAACAACACTACATCCATATGAATATTAATATTATCGAATGTCATTAACCTCTGCTTGGCACTGTCTAGTTGAGGGATTATGGAATGAGCTGGCTGTAGCGAGAACTGATCGTGGAACTCGTGGACCTGCTCATAGAAACGTTAGAAGCGGACTGCAAAGACGTTTGGGAGAATGAGCATACTCCGACACCCGTCCTGCAGTTTGGGGTACGTCTCCACACAGCGGGGCTGTCGATCAGGGAGACGGTGGCGATCTTAGAGTTGTTGGGTGTTGATCGGTCTCACGGAGCGGTCTGGAATTGGGTGCATACGCTGTCCGAAGTCCAGAGCGACCCGCCGACGGTGGAGCCGTCGAGGGTCGCGGTCGACGAAAAACAAATCGAAGTTGACGGTGAGAAAAATGGCTCTACGCTGCGATCGACGTAGAATCGAAGCTGCTGGTCGACACCGATGTATTCAGCTGCCGCGGGACTGGCCCCACCGCGGCGTTCCTACATAGTCTCACCGAGAAACATGATCTCGCCGAAACAGGGTTTCTCGTCGATACTGGTGGCTATCTGACTTCCCCCCGCGCGCGATGAATTGAGCGGTTGGCTTGACTATCAAACCCGGAACCACATCGAAAAATGGTTCCAGACCGTCACCATGCGAATTGACTACATCCACGCGTACTGGCGGGGCAGTCAAGTCAGCGCAAAGCAGTGGTTGCGACGCTTCAGACACCACTACAACCACGACCAACCGAATCAAGCGCTCGACGGACGAACGCCAGCTGAGGAGGTCCAGAACTAGACAGTGCCAAATCTTCCGTACGCATCCACTAACGTCCATACTTTACCTCAAGCCCGACGTAGAGGTCATCGCCGAGGTCAACACCCCTGAGAGCTTCGAGACCTTCGCCGAGGCCATCGAGACGCTGACCAACTGCATCATCTCTCACACTAATACTCCGATGAATCGATTGCACTCACTTCATACTCACTCGCTCGCACTCGCAACGGGAACCAGCCCTTTTCGTCGATTCCCAGCAACGCTTCTGAGTAGCCATCCTCGTCATTTCCCGCCTTGGCTGTTCGGACCCAGTTCACCTCGCGCTCACTCAGGTCGAACCACTCCACGAGTTTCTCGGCTTCTTCGTTCACTCGGTGGATCACCGTCATCGAACAGAGACTGGCAATCGTCCGCGTCTCTGGCGTCAACGCGAACTCACCCCCCGTCTGCGTGATGAAATGGAGTGAGAGATCGTAGTGTCGCGAGTGACGAACAGCCGTCTCTAAGAACGAGAGTGAGGTTGCATCGTGCATCAGATAGTGCGCTTCGTCAATGGCAAAGACGACCTTCTTGTCTGTCTGCTTCGCTCGCTCGTAGACTGCATTGAATAAGACCTGCATCATCAGACTCGTTTCACCACGACCGCGTGCGCCCTCTTCTTGGTGGAGATCGAGGTAGACCACGCGCGAGTCGAGGGCAAACTCGGTCTCACGAGCAAGGTTCGCGAGGTCACCATCAGTTCTGAACGAGGGGCGCAGGTCTTTGAGGAGTGACTGGGCATCGTCTTCGACGCTTGCCTGTTCGCCTTCGGTCGCGTAGCCGAACACGGCAGGCTCATCGAGTAATGCTTCGAGGACCGAAATCACGTCCGTGATCGTCGGCGACGGGTTCGAATGCGTGCTCGGATCACGCGAAATCCCCTGTCGATCGTAGGCCTCCTGCACGGCACGGCGAAGCGTCTGTTTCCGATCAGCCAGTGGGTTGTTCGCGACGCTCTCGAAGAACGTCTCGAAGAAGGCCATCGAGCGCGAGAGTTGCTCCGCCCACGGGTCGAGGTCCGGGACCGAATCCAAAATCTCGGGGGGCGTTGGCTGCAAGTCGAGTGGGTTCAATCCCCGTGTCCCACCGACTGTGATGCGCTCACCACCGAGTGCATCGTTCACTCCGGCAAAGCCCTGCAGTGGGTCGAGCATGATGATCACGGTGTCGGGATCGTACATCCGTCGCCGGACGAGCTGGAGTTTCGTCGAAAATGACTTGCCAGCGCCGAGTTTCCCGATCACCATCGTACAGTAGCCCGTCTCGCGGGCAAAGCGATCGAGGATGAGCGGACTCTCGTTCAGTGCGTAGGTTCCGTATTCGATGCCGGGTTCTGCGAATGCACCGGAGACAAAGGGGAACATCGCACCCACCGCTCCCGAGAGCATCGGCGTTCGTGTCGAGAGTGAGTGCTCTAATTTGTTGAGCCCGATCGGACTCCCTGAGACGAGTGTGTCCAATTGCTGCCAGCGCGGTGTGACCGGGACGAGATTTGCGGGTGGCTGTCTGGCCGTCTTTCTGACAGCGTTATCCGAGAGTGACTGCTCGTCGCCAGCACGACTCGTGAGATACGTTGCAACATCGAACGCTCGCGTCGAACTGTTCCGAAGTGAATCGTACAGGTCTCGATAGTCTTCAAGATCTTTCTGGAGTCCGCGCGCACTGGCGCGGCGCTTCTCCGCTAAGTACTCCACGTCGGCTTCGAGTTCCTCGATCTGATTTTCCAGCGCATCGAGTGTCGCCGTCGTCTCGCGCGGGTCGATGTGAATCGAGATGTCGCTCTGTTTCGTTTCAGGAGCGGCGTACAGTCGTTCGAGAAACCCATCGCTGGGCGTCTCTGGATACTCGGCGACCCAGCGTGACCGTATCGAGTGCTGGGCGAGACTGACATGCTGAGGATGCTCTTCGATGCCCGATGGCGCGAGAAGTGTGCGATGAATCTCCTCGGGTGTGGGAAGCGACTCACTCGCAGGATCGTACGTCACGGTGATGTCTTCGGTCTTTGATTCTGATCCCGTACGATCAGGAGTGGCTGCGCTCTGATCATCATCGGCATCCGATCGCGACCCACCAGCGTTCCTCGACGGCTGACGGGACTGTTCGTGCGCCCCACCAGTGTCTTCAGTATCGGAGACAGCACTGGCAAGGCCAAGCGACGTGAGTAGACGACCGATCATGCAGAGGCCTCCCCGACGACTGGTTGAGTTCGAGTCAGCCTGTCGAGTGTCTTGGGAGCGTACTCTTCGTTCGTCCAGAACCGTCCGAGAACGGCCAGACATTCCTCGCCATGTAGACGAGTCGTGCCACAGCCCTCGATCTCCCGTAGCCCACCTTCGAGCCGGCGCAGTCGACTATCGAGTTCCTCGAACATCGCCTGCTGTTCGTCGAGTACGCGCGGGGCGAACCACGCACTGATGAGTGTGCCAATGACTGGGATTCTGGTTAGTTGTTGAAGCAGACTCTCGCGGTCGAACTGGACCTCTGCGGGAGTGACCGGGACGATAACGTAGTGGTCGCGGATCGTCATCTGGCGACTTGCCACATCGTCGGCATACCACGACCGATAGGCGTCGATGAGCCGGGCGAGTTTCGGATTATTCTTGACATCCGGATCGTCGAGCCGATCCTCGTAGTGTGCGAGATACTCCTCGACTGGGAATTCTTGCGTGGTCGAGTACAGTTGGATGGGAAACTCGACAGTCGAGTTGAGGACGCTGCTGAAGGCATTGGCTCGCTGGTGCCACTCTTCGTCAGTCGCCAGCGCCATCGTCGGTGGATCGACCTGAATCATCCCGACGAATGCGCCATCCGTCCGTTCGATTGCGTCGTGTTCGGAGTGGAGTCGTTCGAGCTGTGTGTATTGGGTGGCCTCCTCGAAGGTGTGCTCAGTCGAACGCTGAAGCCAGCCCGCGTAGGTCGTGATCCATTCGAGACTGGTCGTATAGTCGGGCGTGAGCCAGACAAACAGTGCCCCGATGGCAACTGCACCGATCGCGAGGGGGATCGCCAGCGTCTCGGCCGTGTAGCCAGCGACCGAAAACGAGGCCGGAACGACCATCTGGATCGTCAAGAGGACCATCACCGCAGGGAACAACGCGACTGCCGCGTCGGTAATCGTATAGTTCCCAACGAGCGTGGGATCAGTGCCGATGAACTTCGGAATTCGTTTTTCGGGATCTCGATGTGCCATAGTCAGTTGATGTAGCGTGGTCGGTCGTCGGGGTCGTACGTCGATTCGTCCGTCTCGTCAGTCTCGGAGGGAGTGTCGTTTCCACGGTCGCGAAGTGTCGAGAAGTCGCTCTGACGAGTGGCTCTAGACGGGGACGAAGCTGCGCCGTCTTTCGGAGGCGACGATGGACCGTCGTGATCGTCACCAGCCCCACCACTCGACGCGGCGTCGCCAGTCCGTTCGGTAATCCGGTCACGGAGCGAGACGCTCGTCTCTCGGAGTTTCGTTCCCGCTGCGTGGGCGCGAGAGTTTCCAGAGCCAAGGACGGCCTGTCCATCGCGTTTCACTGCGGCATCCCCACGGGCACCGCGAGTGAAGTTCTGGCCGCCGTGCGCGGTCGTCTGAGCTCCTGCATTGGCTTTCGCCACACGATTTTGAGCCTGCCGACCGGACGCGTGATGGCCGGCGCGCTCGCCGAAGACGAAGATCGCCCCGGCCTGCCAGAACAACAGCAATGGCGAAACGACGGCAACGAAAGGGATAATCAGCGCAACGACCCAGGCGAGCATCCCATCGAGTGAGAGTGAGAAGCTCTCACCGAGCAGCGCACCCAGTCGGAACAAGAGCGCAACCGGGATCGTCATGAACAGGAAGGGTGCATAGAAGCCGGCAAGACGTTGCATAAAGCGCGAGACGAGCGAGAAGGGGCCGACGCCGGGAATCCAGAAGACAATCAGCAGCGGCATCAGGAGGACGAAGAGGTACAACATCACGTGGCGCGTGAAGTAGATCAACGCAATGAGGACGAACAGGATCAAGTCGACCGTCAGCGACACAAGTAGTCCAAGGAGACCAATCACACCGAAGGAAGTGATCTCGAACAGCGAGACCGTCGCAAGATCAGGGACGAGGAATCTGCCCAGACCGTCGATCAGCCTGAGCGAGAACGCAGCGATCCACCACCACGACAGGATGCCGAGCAAGCCCGAGAACGCCCGTCGCTTGAGATTCGTCGTGTGGTAGCTACTGAACAATCCGCTCGTCGACTCGAAGAAGATCACCAGCCCGATCGAAAGGCCGTACAGAAAGAGGACGAGCGGGATGAGCCCCTCCCAGTAGTACTCGTAAATCTGGGGCCACGCCCCGTTTGTGGGTGTGCCAAAGACCGTATCCGGTGCAGGCGTACTGACGACCGCCTCGATGACTTCCGATCCCTCGTTCTGAATGACCTGCTCGATTGGTTCGAACAGTCCACGGAGCCAATCCGAGAGTGCCTCGGGAATAATGTCGCCAAGGGCCTGCATCACGGCCCACCTCGTCGCCGCTGGGAACGGGATGAGTGAGTCATCGCAGCCTCCACGGTGGCCAGACGCCCCACCCAGTGAGACGGTCGATCAAGAAGACACCAATGGCGAACAGACCGACCGGGACAGCGAATCGAAACAGCGTTTCGAGGAATTCGAGCACACTGTTTTCGAGTCGAAGCGTCGTCTGTGAGCCAATGTAGCCGGGATTGCGTCCCCACCAATCATCTGGATAGTAACGGGCACTGACCGACCCACTCGTCTGGGCGAGCGTGACTGTGGCTGTCCCGTTGGCACTCGTATTGACGCGCTCGCCGGCCACGTGGACGTAGCCAGACTGATTGGCCGTCTCGATTGGACGACCGGTTGTGGCGTCGGTAAGAGTGATGCGAACCCGACGGGTATCGCTTCCTGAGTCGTTCAGTGCCGTGAGTGTAATCATACTCTCGTTGATCGGGATCGGCTCGAACGACGAGAGCGAGCGACGGTGTTCGACGCCGCGTACCAGTCCGCGGGCGATGATGCTCTCCGGTGACGTATTCGACTGATCGTCTGTCGTTGCTGTGTCTGCAGACCACCGTGTTGCCAGTCCGAACGTCGCAGTGTACGGTTCCTCGACCGCATCGAGTGCAACCGTTGGTGGGAGATCAGGTGGCGTCCGTTGCCCACCAAAACCCTCGACGATGCTCACTGACTGACGTGGCCCAGCCGTTGGACCGGTCTCCATTGGAAAGGCATGGACAGTGAGTGGATGGACCGGGGAATGGACTCGCGTAGCACTCGACCCAGAGTGTTCGATCAGCGTATCGAAGCGTGGATCTCTCGCCGTGTAAAAACGCCAGACACCGTTGACCGACCCGCGCGAGTTCTGACGCTCGAAGCCCGCCCACGGTTCACTCGTGTAGGCGACGATTGCCCGGTCGCCGTCGGGATACCTGCCAACATAGCCAGAAACCACGATCTCGTGGAGATGGACAGCGACGGTATCGTGAACATCGACCGAGTCGGTCGTCGTTCGAGTCGATCGACGCCAGCCCGTACAGCCAGTCGTGTTATTATATCGTGTACAGACGCTGCGTTCACGAACCCACGTAACCTCGATCGTGGATTCGAGTCGGATCGTCGTCTCTACTGTTGGGAGCGATTGTACGTCCTCCCGACTGTATGCGAGTGTTGGCGTGTGCGATCCCTCGCCAGTGTCGACGCGTTCGCCGCCGACGTAGAGGCGCGTCTCGGTGATTGCGGCCTCGCTCACCCAGCGCGTGATCGTCAGGTTCTCTCCTGTCGGCGTGTCTCTTTCGGGGAGTGCAATTCGATAGTCGACGAATCCTGCAATGTCGCCACGCCGCCCGACGTACAGCGGCGTCTGTCCAGCTTGAGCGTGGACCCGTGTCGATGGGCGGACGGCCGTAATCGTCGCGTGAGCATCACGGATCACACCACTGTTCGAGGTGGTCGCATTCGTCGGGACGAGCGAGCGATCGAGACCACTGTCTGGAAACGACGAGAGTTCGCCATCGTTCCACGTCTCGACTACTTCAGGTGGGGAGTCGAACGGAACGTCCGTCTGGGTTCCAAGCGTCACCAGGGCATCCTCATCCGTCGAATGTCCTGCATCGTCATCGAGTGACCACAGCGTTGCGAACGTCGAGTTGTTGATCCCATGATCTGGTTCTGCTGGGGGATGAGCACTAACCGGTATCGAGAGGGCAGCCAGTGCGAGGAGTGCAAGCCAGCCGAAGGCAACACCACGGTCCACACTTAGAACCCGCAGCTCGTCCCGCCAGCGACGACGTTGTTGAGGATGAATCCGAGGATCGTCGTCGCAAGCAAGTAGCCGAACAGTCGCACTCCGTATCGAACCGATTCACGTACAGAGAGGGCAGCCATGCGTGTGACGTCGGAAGTAAGTGGCAAGTACCTTGTGCCTCTCGCTGGCCCACTTCTACCGACGCCGCTGGACGAGCGTCCCCGGCTGCTCGCCCGCGAGAAACGCCGCCAGATCCGCCGGCCCGAAGATCGACGCCGGCGTGTCGAGGTCGAGCAACTCCCGCACCTTCGCGGCCATCCCGCCGGTGACGTCGGTCGCGTCACTGGCTCCGAGCGCGTCCGCGACCGCCTCGAAGCGCTCGATCCGCTCGATCACTTCGTCGTCGGCATCGAGCACGCCCGGGACAGTCGAACAGAGTCCCACGCGGTCGGCCGCGAGTTGCCTCGCGAGCAGCGTCACGATCTCGTCGCCGCTGAGGACGGTCGCCCCCTCGTTCGACTGTGCGATCACGTCACCGTGGAGCACGGGGACGAACTCCTCCGCGAGCATCGTCTCGACCTGTTCGCTGGGGAGTGTCGTCTCCCCCGCGGAATCGCGGTGGGCTGTCGAGAGTGGATGGACCGGCAGTGCCGGAACGTCTCGGTCCTGTAAGGCTCCGACGACAGCGTCGTTCAGCTCCCGCATCGCGTCGTGAATCGCCAGAACCCCCTCGACGTCGTGGGTTCCCTCGGTGTCGGTGACGCCGTGGGCCGCGGCGTGGTGGTGGCCGAAACTGCCGCCGCC
>Ga0207771_101002_pt1 | contig 13828 bp, 14 predicted proteins | sample A23M2SouthBayCA_2_FD_187731 | JGI IMG/M metagenome (GOLD analysis project Ga0207771, IMG submission 187731) | Aerobic enrichment media microbial communities from Eden Landing Ponds, California, USA - A23 M2 (2) (SPAdes) | ecosystem: Environmental > Aquatic > Marine > Unclassified | place...
GATCGTGATGGCGAGATACAGGATCGCCGCCCAGAGGATCGGCGTCCAGATGTCGAACGTCGCGCTGTTGATGTTCTGGACCGTGCTGATGATCTCGGGGACGGCAAGCACCGACAGCAGCGAGGTGTCCTTCACGAGAATGACCTGGTCGTTCCCGATGGCGGCCAGGGCGTTGCGCCACGCCTGCGGGAGCACGACCTCCTGCATCGCCTGTGCGTAGGACATCCCCAGCGAGCGGGCCGCCTCCATCTGCCCGTCGGGAACCGCCTCGACGCCGCCGCGGAGCGCCTCGCCGATGTACGCAGAGTGGTTCAGCGTGAGTCCGATGATGGCGGCCGGGATCGAGAAGTTCTGGATGGGGAACTGTCCCGGCGGCCAGAACGCCGGGATGCCGGAGTAGATGACGATGAGCTGGAACAGCAGCGGCGTGCCACGGAAGAACTCGATATACCCCTTCGCGATGCCGCGGGTCGGCAGCGTCTCCGAGATGCGACCGAGCCCGACGAGGACCCCGCCGATGACGGAGAGGACGCTGCTGATCAGAACGATCTGCAGCACGACGAGGAACGCGTCGATGAACTGCGGGTGGATGATGTTGATGAACCGGTCGACGTTCACCTGCGCGTAGAGGATGAGCCCGAGGAATCCGACCACGACCAGCGTGAACAGCGACGAGGCCGCGATGCCGATATACTTGAGCCGCCGGTCGTTCAGGAACGGCTCGGGCACAGGCTCTTTCGGTTCCCGCTGCCGTGTCTCTGCCATGGTCGCGTCCAAAGCGTAGCGACCCCTTAAAACCGTTCCACCGTCTCCGGCGACGAGCCCCACGATTGAGCCGTCGAACGGGTACCCGGGGTTATCCGGAGAAGTACTCGTTGTAGATCTCGTCGTACGTGCCGTTCTCCTTGATGGCGGCGAGCGCGTCGTTCACTTCCTGGCGGAACTCGTCGTCGTCCTGCCGGAAGGCGATGCCGTAGTTCTCGACGGTGAGCGTGAGGTACGGCGGCGCGTTCTCGCCCTCCTCGGCCGCGGCTCCCTCCCCCTCGACGAAACGGACGTTGCCGTTCTGTTCGACGAACTCCGCGTTGACCGTGTTGTCGTTGACGACGGCGACGACCTGGTTGTTGATGAGCGCGTCGAACGCGGCGGGGATCTGGTCGTACCGCTGGATGGTGAGTTCGCCGTCGAACTCCTCTTTGAGCGCCTCGGCGGCGCCGGCGCCGGTCGTCCCCTTCTGGACGCCGACGGTGCGGCCACGCAGGTCTTCCTTGGCGGTGATGTCGCTGTCGTTCAACACGACGATGGTCTGGTATGCGGTGAAGTACGGGTCCGAGAAGTCCACCTGCTCCGCGCGGGTCTCGTTGATCGTCATCGCGCTCATGATGACGCGGAAGTTGCCGTTGTTGAGCGACGTGATGATGGTGTCGAAGCTGGTGTCTGTGAACTCCGGCGTCAGTCCCATCTCCTCTTCGAACACCGCCTGTGCGATTTCGACGTCGAAGCCGACGAGGTCACCGTCCTCCGTCTCGTACTCGAACGGCCGGTACGGGATATCCGAGCCGATGGTGACGGTGTCCTCCGAGCCGCCACCGCCGCCGCCGAGGAAGCCGGTACAGCCGGCCAGCGCGGCGGTGCTCCCCGCACCGAGGGCGGTCAGATACGAACGACGGTTCAGTCCTGAATCGCGTCCCATAACAGTATGAATGTACGGTGCCCCGTTTGAACGTTTCGAACGCTCGAAACGTTTGGTCGGGCTACTGTAGAGAGTGATTATCCAACGGACGTTCGAACCGCGGGGGAGGAGTGACGGAACGCGCGGGACTACGCGGCGACACTGTCGGGTCGGCAGTCAAACTGCCCGCGGGCGGAGTCTACTCCTCCTGTGCGTCGACGACGGCGACACCGGCGAGGTTCACGATGTCCTTCACCTCGTCACCCCGCTGGAGCACGTGCACCGGCTTGTCCATCCCCACGAGCATCGGCCCGATGGCTTCGGCGCCGCCCAAGCGCTGTAACAGCTTGTACGCGATGTTCCCGGCTTCGAGGTTCGGAAACACCAGCACGTTCGCCGGTGTCTCGAGATCCGAGAACTCGTAGGTCCCGGTCAGCATCTCCTCGACGACGGCCGTGTCGGCTTGCATCTCCCCATCGACCGGGAAGTCAACTTCCGGGTCACTACGGAGCACGTCCGCGGCCTCGCTGACCTTCGCCGTCCCCTCGTTCTGGACGGAGCCGAAGTCGGAGTACGACAGCAGCGCGGCGCGCGGCTCGACGTTGAACCGCCGGGCTAGCTCCGCCGTCTGCTTCGTCACCTCCTCCAACACGTCGGCGTCGGGGTCCTGGTTCACGGTCGTGTCCGCACAGAACACGACGCGGTTCTTGAACGTCAACATATAGACGCCGGCGGCGTACTCGGCCTCGTCGGCCGTTCCGATCACCTGCAGCGGCGGCTTCAGCGCCTCCGGATAGTGGTGCATCAACCCGGTGAGCATCGCGTCGGCGTCGCCCATCTCAACCATCACGCTGCCGAGGTAGTTCCCGTCGGTGACGAGCTCGGCCGCCTCGTTGCGGGTGATCCCCTTGCGCTGGCGCAGCTCGTACAGTCGGTCCGCGTACGGGTCGAGGTTCCCCGCCTCGGGATCGACGACCTCGGGTTCGAAGTCGAGGCCGAGCTCCGCGGCCGTTCGCCGAATATCGTCGCCGTCCCCGATGAGTACGGGTTCGGCGATCCCCTGGTCCGTGAGCTGGTAGGCCGCGCGGATCATCTTCTCGTCGTCGCCCTCGGAGAGTACGACCCGTTTGGGGTCGGATTTCGCCTTGTTGAGAACGACCCGCATCATCTCGCGGGACTTGCCGAGCCGCGCCTCCAGCCGCTCGGCGTACGTCGAGAGATCGAGGTCCTGTCGGGCACAGCCCGATTCGATGGCCGCCTCGGCGACAGCCGGTGCCACCTCGAACAGCACCCGCGGGTCCAGCGGCTTCGGGATGACGTAGTTGGGACCGTACTGCAGCGGCTGGTCCCCGTACGCCTTCACCACCGCGTCCGGCACATCCTGCCGGGCGAGCTCCGCCAACGCTTCGGCTGCGGCGCGTTTCATCCGTTCGTTGATTTCGGTTGCGCGGACGTCGAGCGCGCCGCGGAAGATGAACGGGAACCCGAGCACGTTGTTCACCTGATTCGGATAATCCGACCGCCCGGTCGCCATGATCACCGTGTCATCGCGCGCCTGCTTGGCTTCCTCGTAGCCGATTTCCGGGTCCGGGTTCGCCATCGCGAAAATCACCGGGTCAGACGCCATCGACCGCACCATCTCCGGCGACACGATCCCACCAACCGACAACCCAACGAACACGTCTGCACCCGACATCGCGCCCGCGAGGTCGTCGGCGTCCGTCGTCGATGCGAACTCCCGCTTGTACTCGTTGACGTCGTCGCGGTCCGTCGTGATCGGCCCCGACGAGTCGCACATTACGATGTTCTCCTTGGAGGCGCCGAGTGAGACGTAAAACCGCGCCGTCGCGATGGCGGACGCGCCGGCCCCCGAGAAGACGATGTCGAGGTCGTCGATGTCCTTGCCGGTGATATCGCACGCGTTGAGCAGCGCAGCCCCGGAGATGATTGCCGTCCCGTGCTGGTCGTCGTGGAACACCGGAATATCCATCTCCTCCCGCAGCCGCTCCTCGATCTCGAAACACGCCGGCGCAGAAATGTCCTCCAAGTTAATCCCACCGAACGTCGGCTCCATCGCCCGGACGCTGGTGATGATGTCGTTCGGGTCCGCCTGGTCCAGTTCGATGTCGAAGACGTCGATATCGGCGAACCGCTTGAACAGGACACCTTTCCCCTCCATCACCGGCTTGGACGCCTGTGCGCCGATATCTCCGAGTCCCAACACTGCCGAACCGTTCGAGACAACGCCGACCAGGTTTCCCTTCGCCGTGTATCGGTACGCCTCCGCCGGGTCCTCGGCAATCGCTTCACACGGGGCGGCGACGCCCGGCGAATACGCCAACGACAAATCCCGCTGGGTGTTCGTCGGCTTCGTTGTCGAAATCTCAATCTTCCCCGGCGGCTCCGACGCGTGATACTCCAGCGAATCCTCGTCCAATCCCATGCCGGGGACGAAGGCGGCACCCTCAAAAACCTATGCGAAGTCGCATACGTCGTCTGTCGTATTCGGAGCGAGCGCAGGCGGAGCCCACCCGGACGCCGAACGGGAACGCGGGCGTTAAGTCCGGGCGGTCCCGACCCTCGGTAATGACCCGATTCCGCAAGCTTGCGGCGGGAACCGCAGCCCTCGCTGCGGTGACGATGCTGCTCGGCGTGTTCACCGCGGCGGAGGGTGCGGGACTCACCTGTGCGCAGCGCTGGCCGCTGTGTGACGGGCCGCTCGGCGGCCTGCTCCCCGCGAACTACCTCAGTTTCGTCGAGTGGTTCCACCGGCTGGTCGCCGGCGTCACCGGGCTCGTCGTGCTCGGCACGACCGTCCAGGCGTGGCGGACGGGCCGGAGCGCACGGATCCGCTACGCGACGACCGGCGCGCTCGTCGTCCTCCCCGTACAGGTCGTGCTCGGGATGTTCACCGTGACGACGTATCGGTGGGCGGTGCTCGTCGCCCACTTCGCGACCGCGACGGCCATCTTCGGGCTGCTCGTGCTGGCAGCCGCGTGGAGCTACGACGGTCCGATGGCCGAGACGGCCGCCCGCGCCCGGACCGCCAGCCTCCTGGGTGCGGGGCTCGCCGTCCCTGCCGCCGTCGTCTCTCCGCGACTGCTGTTCGCCTTCGGCTCCGCGGTGCAGGTGGCGTACTACGCGCTGTTGCTCGGGGCGTTCGCTGCGCTGGTGGCCGCGACGACGTGGCTCCGCGCCGAGCGGTCGAGCCTCGTTGCCGGCGTCGGCGCCGCGCTGCTCGCTGGCCTGCTGGTGCTCGGCCGACAGAGCTACGGCGAGACCGTCGCGGTCGGGACGGTGGCTGCGCTCGGCGTCGTCGCCATCTGCGGCCTGCTCGCTGCTCGCTGGGCGCGTGCGGAGATCGAAGTGACGACGTCGACGAGCATCTTCGCAGACGAGAGCTGAGACGCTCGGTATCGAGTACCCCCTCGACCACGGCGAAACGCCGCGGTGAGGGGGCTCGGGTGCGTCCCCAAGCCACCGTGACACCCATCACCCCCCAGCAACGGGTGTCGCACGGCAAACGCCGTTGGTGGCATCGTGGTCGAGTTGTCGGAGACACTTCAACTGTGTCTCTTCGTACCTAGAGTGAGTCGGTTCGCCGGGGTGCGGCTTCACTCGCCGAGGCCACGGTCCGGTCCGACGCCGCGTTTTATCGGGTCGGAGGCCGACGTGTCGGTATGGGCGAGACCCTATCGGACGAGGAGATCGCGGCACAGCTCCCGGAGGGATGGTCCCGTGACGGCGACGAGATCCACCGAACGTTCGAGTTCGACTCGTATCTCGAGGGGGTCGGCTTCGCGGCCGGCGCCGGCGGCCTCGCCGAGGAGGCGTTCCATCACCCGACGCTCACCGTCGAGTGGCGCGAGGTGGAGGTCCGGCTCACCACCCACGACGCCGGTGGCATCACGGAGAAGGATATCGACCTCGCCGGACGGCTGAACGAGCTCGCGGACTGAGCGCCGTGCGGGGCAACTACGTGTTCCGGGTGCGACTGTGCGTCGAACCGAGTGACCCCGACGTGTCGCTGTCACCAGACCGCTTCGAGACGACGCTCCGGCGGCGCGCCGCGCCACCGGGCGAGGAGGGGTGGCGCTTCTTCCGCGACAACTGCTGGCGCGGGGAGGTGGCCGACGAGGCTCATCTCCGCGACCTCGCGGAGGACGCGCTCGGTGTGACCGTCGAGGCCGTCGAGTTTCGCGAACTCGCCTGTGACCGCGAGTACTACGACGCGCTCCGGGAGGCGGTCGCGGCCGACCTCGACGCGTTCCGAGCCGACGACGCGGTCGAGGCGCTGAAGAAGTACCTCGGAAGCAGCATCAGGGTCGAGTCGGCGTAGCGAGCGGTTGACACCCCGGGGGTACAGCCCCGCGTCGGGCGACGGCACAACGGCCTTGTGCGTCGGAGGAGTACGCTACGCCGTGCGGCGATGACGACGACCGATACCCCCGCTCCGAGCCCCGTGTGACGACGGCTACTCCCGAGCCGCACATCGCTTTCGACGGCGCACGCGCCCGGAAAGCACTTACCGCCGAACCGACTACTCACGGCTCCACATGACCGACGGCATCGACTACGACTACTGGCTGTTGGACCTCGACGGGACGCTCGTCGACGTCGAGCCCGGCTACGTCCACGACGTTTTCGAGGCCGTGGGCGACCGCATCGGCTACGGCTTCTCGCAGGAGCAGGCGGAGATACTGTGGCACGGGCTCGGCGGCTTCCGGAACACGCAGCTGGAACGCTGGAACGTCGACCCTGAGGCCTTCTGGACGGCGTTTCACGAGGTCGAGGATGGGGAGGCTCGCGCGGACCACTCGTTCGTCTACCCGGACGCCGAGCGGTTCGCCGCCGTCGACGCCCCTGTCGGTGTCGTCACTCACTCGCAGTCGTATCTCGCGGAGCCGGTGCTCGACCGGCTCGACATCCGTGACTGGTTCGACACCGTACTCTGTTGTTCCGACGAGACGGGGTGGAAACCCGACCCCGAACCGGTCCGAACGGCGATGCGTGACCTCGGCGTCACCGAGGAGGGGCGCGGCGTCCTCGCCGGGGACGGCCCGCAGGACGTCGGTGCAGCGTGGAACGCCGGGATCGACGGCATCCACGTCGAGCGACACGGCCACGACCGCCGCGGAATGTGTGTCCGCGGCGACTACCGCGTCGAGGGGTTCGACGAACTGTTCACGGGCGACCGCGCCGCCGACTGAAATGGAGCGGTCGCTTCAGTCGTACCATTCGTCGTCGAGCGGCAGGTCGAGGTTGGACTCGACGACCTCACCCACGCCGGCTTCGAGTTCGAGCGCCCGTCCACACTCCGGACACGGGAGTGCGAACCGAATGACGAGCCCCGAGTTCCCGTCTTCGAGCGCCAGCACGTCCGCGTCCGAGGGGTAGAGGTACTCCCCGCTCAGTTCGTGGTCACACGACATATCCGGGGGTTATACGCCCCCCGACTTACGTGTTATCGCTTCCCGTGTAGCCGGGGAGCGAATCGAACACGTCCGCGCCCGACTCGACGACCGTCCGGAGCCGTTCCACCGCCGGCTTGCCGGTCCGGTCGGGGTTCGCCAGGACGCGGACCGTCTCCGTCCCGACGGGGACGAACCCCAGTCCGAGCCGATCGGCCGTCGCCCGAAGTCCGAGCCCCACGTCCGCCTTCCCCTCGAGGACGCGCCGTGCCGGCGACTCGTGGGCGCGGACGGCGCGGTCGAACCCATCGATCGCGTCGACGAGGTCGTGGCGGTCGACCCCCCGTTCGTCGGCGAGATCGGCGAGCGCGTCCGACAGCGACGTGCGGAGCCCCGAGTCGGTCGTGCGGTTCACGAACGCGAGGTCCTCGTCGACGAGCGACGCGAGCCCGGTCACGCCCTCGGCGTTCCCGTTGGGGACGACGAGCCCCCACTCTCGGCGCCACCGACCGAGCTCGACCGTCTCGACGCGGCCGTCGTCCGGGGCACTCGTCACCGCCACGTCGGCGACGCCGTCGCGGACACGCCGGAGACCGGGCCGGGAGCCCTGTCCGAGATAGCGAGGCCGGTCGAGCCGGTCGAGGAGCCGAGCCAACGCGGGGTCGTCCTCGCCGACGCCGAACAGCGTCGGCGGACGCACGTCGGGAGAGAAGAGCTGCACCTCGACGCGCTCGCCGCGCCCGAGATACTCGGTGTCGGGTGGGACGGCGACGACGCCGTCGGCCTCGACGAGCGACGTGGTCGCCCCCGACCCCTTGTCCACGGGATAGACGAGCGTGTTCCCGTCGCCATCTTCCACGAGCCCGGCGGGCATGTAGCGCAGCCGCCCCTCGGCATACCGCTCCTCGACGGCCATCTCCCCCTCGACGGTTGCCCGCTCCGGCTCCGGAACCCCCGCGGCCCGCCGGATGGCGGGCGCGACGAACGTCCGGAAGATGGTGAGCGCGCTGACCGGGTAGCCCGGAAGCCCGACGTACGCGCTCCCGCCGAGCGTGCCGACGAGCATCGGCTTTCCCGGCTTGACCGCGACGCCATGGAGCAACAGTTCGCCCCGCTCCTCGATGACACGATAGATGACGTCGACGGCGCTCGCCGAGGTCGACCCCGAGGAGAGCACGAGGTCGCACTCCTGGGCGGCTTCGCGCAACACCCGCTCCATCTCCGCGCGGTCGTCGCCCGCGTGTTCGTACAACACCGGCTCGCCACCCGCCTCCGCTACGCCCGCGGCGACCGTGTAGCTGTTCACGTCGTAGATCTGCCCGGCCTCGCTGTGGAGCGACTCGCCCGGACGCACGAGCTCGTCGCCGGTGGAGACGATGCCGACGGTCGGTTGCCCCCGGACGGGCACCTCGTCGACCCCGAGCGCGGACAGCAGCCCGATCTCGCGGGCCGTGAGCTCCGTCCCCGGACCGAGCGCGCGCTCGCCCGCGGCCACGTCAGCGCCAGCGAACATGATGCGGTCGCCGGGCGCGAGCGACGTGCGGACGAGCACGTCGCCGTCATCGACGTCCGTTCGTTCGACCATCACCACAGCGTCGGCGCCGTCCGGGACGACCGCGCCGGTGGATATCTCGGCGCACTCGCCGTCGCCGACGGTCACCTCGGGCACCTCGCCGGCGTGGACCTCGCCCACGAGGTCGAGCCGAGCGGGGTCGGCCTCGTCCGCGCCGAAGGTGTCGCTCGCGCGAAGAGCGTAGCCGTCGACGCTGGCACGGTCGAACCCCGGCACGTCGAGGTCCGCGTCGAGCCGTTCCGCGAGGACACGGCCGCGCGCCTCCGCGAGCGGCACCGTTTCCGGGGCCGGCGAGAGGTCGAGCGAGTCGATGGCCTCGTGGGCCGCCTCGGGCGGCGCGAGGTCGCGGAACTCCTTCCGGTCGGTCACGCGAGCTCACCTCGCGTGACCGATGAGGGGAGTTGCAGCCTCACGCAGCGAGCGTAGCGAGCGAGTCGGAACATCTCTACGTAGTCAGACATGGTACTCCCAGTTTTCCACGGTGACGATTGCACTCTCCGCGATCCCCTCGCTGTCCTCCTCGACGACGACCCAGCCGTCGGCGAGCGCGACCGACGAGAGGACGCCGGAGCCGGACGCGCGGGTCGGCGTCGCATCGAGGTCGGGGGCCGCATCCCCGTCGGACTCGGCGAGCGACACCCGCACGAACGTCCGCTCGCCGGGCGACGAAGCGATCTTCCGGGTCAGCCGCGCCTCGACCGTCGGGAACGGCTCGCGGGGCATCCGTCCCGCCGCCTTCAGCGCCGGTCGCAGGAACTGCACCGCGTTGACGATACACGCGACCGGGTAGCCCGGCAGCATCAACACCGGCGTCCCCTCGACGACGCCGAGCGCGCAAGGATGGCCCGGCTTCAGCGCGACGCCGTGGACGAGCAGTTCGCCCAGCTCGTCGACCACGTCCGGGATAAGGTCTCGTTCCCCGACCGAAGAGCCGCCGGTCGTGACGACGAGGTCCTTCGTCAGGTCACGCTGGATGGCCGCCCGCAGCGCGGCCGCGTCGTCGGTGACCACGTCCCGGTACGTCGCCGCACCGCCCCACCGCTCGACCAGCCGGGAGACGGTGAGCCCGTTCGTCTCGATGATCTCGCCCGGCTCGGGATTAGCCTGTACGAGTTCCTCGCCCGTCGGGACGACGCCGACGCTCGGCCGGTCGTAGCAGTCGACTTCGGTCACGCCGGTCGACTTCAGCAGCCCGACGTCCGAGGGGCGGAGCTGGTGGCCTGCGTCGTACAGCGGTTGGCCAGCCTCGACGTCCTCGCCGGGCGGTGCGACGTTCTCTCCTTCGCCGACGGCGTCGAACACCTCGACCTCGCCAGCGACCCGTTCCGTCTCCTCGACCATCACGACGGCGTCGGCGCCGTCTGGCAGTTCGCTCCCGGTGTGGACCGGCGTTGCTGCCTCCGGCGCGACCGATTCCTCGCGCTCGCGTTCACGCAACACCGCCGGCGACCGGCTCGACGCGCCAAAGGTGTCCTGCGCGCGGACGGCGTAGCCGTCCATCGCCGCACGCGGGTAGTGTGGAACGTTGCGCGCGGCGGCGACCGGCTCGGCGAGCACGCGTCCGTCGGCCGAGAGCAGCGGTAACGACTGCGTCGACTCGACCGGCGTCACCGCATCGAGCAGTCGCTCCTGCGCGGCCGCGACCCGCGTGACTTCCTTGAACCCCGATTCCTTCATAGCCGACCCGAGGGTCGGCGGGGTGAAAAATCAGTCGCGAACGACGACGGTCGCACCGTCCCGGTAGACGAACAGCGGGGGCGACTCCCCGGGCGTGAACGCGGTGGTCGCAGTCGAGTCAGGGCCGTGCACCTCGACGGTGACTGCGCCGCTGCCGCGCGGCACCGGGAGCGTCGTGCTGTCGCCGGGAGCGAGGCCGAGCCGGTCGGACTCGACGCGGCCGTCGCGCCGCCGGACGACCCGCAACTCGGTCGGCGTCCGGCCGTCGTTGCGGAACAGGACGTGTTCGCCGGGGATGGCGACCGCGTCCGACCCGATTCCGACGGCGGGCGTGGAGGGCGGTGACATGTCCGCTCGTTTCGGCGGTTCCGGTATATGCCTTCTGGGGGTGTGAGAGGCGGTTTCGGTGGGGTTCGTCGCTTCAGGGAGTCGTCGGTGAAACGATGGCTCTCAACCGAGCGTCATCAGGCCGAGCGACCGCCCTCAATCGAGCGTCCGCTCCGTGTCGATTCCGTACACTGCAGCAGGGGTCTCAACGTGTGCCCGGTGAACCGCCTCCTCGTACCCCTGCTCGCGGAGCCACGCGACCCGTCGCGGGACGGTTTTCGGTCCGAGGACGGCACCCGGACGGTCCGGGTCGTCGATGAAGTCCGTCTCCATCAGGAACGGCTCACCGGATTCGGCGGCCGCTTCGAGTCCGTCCTTTCGTGCGATGACGCTCGGCACCGGCCCGGCGACCGGGCCCTCGGAGTAGTGTTTCACCACCTGTCCGGCAGGGAGTCCCTCTTCCTCGGCCCACGCGGCGACCTCGGTGAAGTCGTCCCCGCCCTCCGTGTGGAGCTGGACGGGACAGCCGACCTCCGCGCCGAGCCCGAACGCGTGACGCATCACCGCGTTCGAGGCGTCCCACACCGCCCCGTCCACGTCGTAGTGGGGCCGCCCGGACTTGATGGCGACTGCGGGACCGTCGGCGACGAACTCCGCCGCGACGTCGAGGCCCGTACACATCAGCTCGCGGGCCTCCTCGGGCGTATAGCCCCGTTCCGTGAGCTTCGAAATCAGCGCCGGATGGACGCCGAGGACGGGCCACGCGCGGCCCGGAAGGTGGTCGTCCGCTTCCGCCGTCACGTCGACCGTCAGCTCGAAGGCCTCGCGGAAGCCGTCGGGGCCCTCGACCTCGCCGACGAGCGACCACGACGGCTTGTTCAACACGAGCAGATGCGTCCCACCGGCCCGCGCGAACTCGGCGGCGGCCTCGGCGCCGCGCCCGTTCACCGGGTCGAGGTGGAGATGGTTGTCGAGAACGGGTTCCATGTCCCCGTCTCCGGCGTGCGGGAGGAAAACCCTGCCCTTCGGGAGCATCGTTCGCCGTCACCCGTCGTGCCTGCTGCCTACGGGCCGTCCAAACAGCGCCGTGACGCCCGGCTTCGGGGACGGCTAGGAACCGACGAGCAGATTCGTAACGCCGACCGTCTCTCCCACGACCCAGGCGATGAACACGACGTATGCCAGAAGCAAGACCGACGACTCGGCGTCCGTCAGGGTGAGGTCCGTCCGAAGGAGAGTGAACAGGAGTATCGTCGCCAGCGTCAACACGCCGAACATCGGCGCTGCGACCGCGAAGGACACCGTCGCGGTGCCGACGATGAGAACCCCCACGGGAATAGCGACGAGCAGATCGAAGGTGTTCGACCCGAAGACGTTCCCGAGGCTCGTCAGCCCCTTTCCGGCACGGGCCGTCCGGACGCTCACAATCGCATCGGGGAGACTCGTCGCGGCAGCGAGAATCGTCACCCCGGCGAAGAACTCCGGAACGCCGAACGCGGCGTTGATGGTCTCGAGTGCGCCGACCAACTGCTCGACGCTGACGAGGATGGTGAGCAGCCCGAGGGCGAGCAGACCCCAGTTGCGGAGCACGTCGATCTCATCGGCCGCCTCCACCCCCTCGTAGTCGCTCACGTCCTGCCACTGGATGAAGAGGTACAACCCGTAGAGTCCGAGCGGGATGGTCGCGAGCGAGCGCGTCAGCTCCCCCCCGAGTTCGTCGGGCGCTCCGACCGGGAAGTAGATGACCGCGAGCGAGAAGGTGATGACGAGTGCGGAGACGGCGATCATGTAGAACTGCGCCTCTTTGTACACGAGCGTTCTATCGGCTTCGAGTTGCTCCTCGGAGAGGATGCCCGACACCGCGGGTATCACCAGGATGTTGAAGATCGCCGAGCCGACGATAGCACCGGTACCCATGCTGAACGACCCCGCGAGCGCGGTGAACACGACGCTCGCCAGCTCGGGGAAGCTGGAGCCGATGGCGACCACCACGGACCCCTGGACGACCGACGGGAGTTGATAGTGCGCCGACAGCTGTTCCGCAGACGACTCCAGCCAGCCGCTTCCGATCCAGATGATCCCCGTCGAGACGAGAATTACGAGGACAGCGATGGCCGGCGAATCGGGGAAGACAGCTCCGACCATCTATCGTACACACCCGTAGCGAGGAGCCGAACCCCGTCGTGTCGTTGCCAGCGAGTCGACCGACGTCGACCAACGAGCGTAGCACAGCGTCTCCTCGTAGCCGAGGTCGTTGCCCGTTGCGCGCGTGCCACTCGCGGCTAGCGTCGACAGTGCTGGGACAGCGAGCGAGCGGCGCACCGCGGAGCCGCCGCCGACCGCGACGCGAGGCGTCGGGAGCGAAGCCACGGGGACACATACGCCGACCGGGTGAAAAGCGTAGCGTCGTCGCCCGAGGCCAGGGGTGACGACGAGGCTACTCCGCCGAGTCCAGCGTCAGCCGGCCGTGTGCGGCGTTGCTCAGCGCGTCGGAGCGGCCGTGTTCCCCCGGCGCGACGGCGACCGTCCGGAGCCCGTGACGGTTCGCCACCTCGATAGCGGGCTTGAAATCCGTGTCCCGCGAGACGACGACGAGCGTCTCCAGCCCGCCAGCGACGACGAACTCCGTCGCGTCGACGGCGAGCTTCACGTCCACGTCGCCGCTCGTCACCGTCACCTCGAAGCCGCGCGCCTCCGCGGCGCGGACGAGTTCCGGCGGCGCGCCCTCGTCGAGATACAGCCGCTTCACCGCGAGCCGCCCCTCCGCGGCGGCCGCCTCGCGGATGTCGTCTAGGTCCACGTCGAACTCCTCGCGGAACACGTTCGGCCCGTCGACGAACAGACCGACACGAGCGGGCGACTCATTCATACCGTCGTCTCGGCGCCGCGACCGATACCGATGTCGGTCGGCCACGGACGTTTTCAGTGGCGAGGCCGAACCGCGCCGTTGCGATGAGCCGCGACCAGGAGGACACGGACGACGAGACCGAGCGCACGGAGGACCGAGCGGACGCGGAGCGCGCCCGCGAGGAGACGCTTGACGACGACCGGAAGGAGCCGACCGCGGACGAGGAGACACACGAATCGGCCCGCGAACAGGAGAACCCGGACGACCACCGCGATGAGCCGCCACACGAGTCCTGACCACCCGCGGTGGTCGTCCGACCC